>Ga0209317_1000708_pt1 | contig 36694 bp, 62 predicted proteins | sample RifGroB2_FD_183994 | JGI IMG/M metagenome (GOLD analysis project Ga0209317, IMG submission 183994) | Soil microbial communities from Rifle, Colorado, USA - Groundwater B2 (SPAdes) (version 2) | ecosystem: Environmental > Terrestrial > Soil > Unclassified | place: Rifle, Colorado | collected... | reverse complement strand
CTTAACTCCTTAGAAATAAGGGGTTAAAGTTTGTTTATTAACAATAAAATATGACACCAGATCAATTAATAACACAAGCAAGAAATGCAACCTGAATGGATACAATAAACTATCCTGATACTCAGGGTATTATTGATTTTAACTTTGTATATCAAGATATTATTGCCGACATCATAACAGGAATAGATGAGGATTATTTCTTTAATATAGCTAAAGGTGACACAGTAGCAAACCAAGAAGAATATAATATTACTGAAATTTGAACAAGTCCTGATAATGTAAGAATTAATGAGATTAACAAAGTATTCATTAAATATGCAGATTCAGACACTTATTACACAGAAGCAACAAGAGTAAATCCAACAACCTTAACAAATGACACAGATTGGTATAAAGTTAATCAACCTAAAACAGCTCCTATATTCTATATCCAAGACAATTCTATATTTGTATATCCTGCTCCGAATGTTATAGTAACTGAGTGATTGAAAATCCACGTAATATACCAACCACAAGACTTAACAATATCAAGCACCGAAGCAAATATATTAATACCACCAAGATTCCATAGAACAATAGTAAGCTGAATTATACCTTTTATCTATGCCTATAAATCAGATAACAACGGTTTTATAACCTATTCTCAGATATTCGACAAAGAAAAGAAAGATATGATCGCACAAATGAAAAATAGAAACCAATCTGTAATACAAATAAAAGCTCCTAATCTTAATCAATATACCTAATGGCTAATGTACCCCTTTCGTTTAGTTGGAATAACTTTGCCTGATGAATCTCAGATAACAAATACCAAGCTCTGCCTTGAAGATTTTATCAAGGTTTTTGAGTAAATACAAGAGGATTTTATATGCACCCACAATCAGTAAATAAGCTTGAAAATGAATATGTTAATTGAATAAATTGTGTATTTAATCAAGAAATTATTTGATGAACTTGAAACATAATTTGGACCAATGAGGGAGAGATTTATGAAGATACAACACTTAGAACAACTTTAACACAATGAACACAAGGATATCATATAGGTTATTTAGTTCCAACTTGATCAGTAGCTAAACTATATTACTTTTATGATACAATCCCTTCAATAAGTCCTAAATATATCCACAGAAGCAATATTGATTGAAGCTGATTTGAACAATCCTATTTTCCTACAACAAAACCAACATACACTTCGGATGATTGATTAAATATAAGCGTACCAACAAAAGTAAAAGTATTTAATGATTGATGAAAAAGAATAATATTCTCGCATTGTAATAATGTATTTATAATGGATCCGAGCGAGATTATCACAAAGAAACTTACTTTCCCACCTGCTGAAACTGTTGTTTGAATAACAGAATTTCAATGACAATTCAAAATATACACTAACACAGGATTTACACTTTCTAAAATCTATACTTGGGATTGATCCTCAACAGAATATGACACGAGTGTTATCTTAACAGGAATATCGATAGGTAATGTTATAAATGACTGAGCTTACGATTATTTTAACGATATTTCTTGAAGTATGTATCAAGTTGCTTGAGTACAGTATGAAAAAATATACCACGAATCTTGAATATCTTTATTATGAAAGGTTTGAGATTTTATATATATGAATTACAGAAATCCTGATGGTAAATATTCATTGGCTACTTATGGAAACTTGCCTTGATATCCTAAATGAATAAATCCACATTACACAATCGATGAGGAAGATGCAACAAATGAAATCCAACAACCTACATTCGTGGATAGTTGAAGTTTTACTTATTACGCAACATATAAAAAACTATATCGTATATTTCCTACTTCTACTGCATATGATATGACCTTATATGCTGATAGTCTAGTTTTTACTTGAAACAACATAGAAAACAGAAAAAGTATAGATAATACCATACTTAGATTCTCAGGAGCAACAGCAACTTGTAAAATTAAGCTAGAAGCACAGAAACAAGAGAATTGATCTTGGATAAGCCTTTGGGAATGAATAAATGCAGACATAAACGCAGAGAATCATTGATTTGTATTATATTCTCAAAACTTTCTAAATCCTATATGAAATTTTAATACACTAAGATTCAGAGTTAGTTTTCTAACCAACTGAATAAGTACAACTTGTAGATTTTATTGATTAGATGTTAACTGAAAAGAAGATGTATGAGTAAAATAGAACAATGATTTAACACATTTGAAGACAAAAACAAGGGTTTTGAACAATTAAAGTCAAAACCTCTTGATTATTACACAGACATTTATTCTCCTTGACAGACTAAAGAGAGATTAAAGATTGGTAGAGAGGTTGAATGAAGTGCTTGATGATGAAGTAAAACTATTATATTCACTCGATTATCCACAGTTTGAACTGGAAATCAGTCTTTTACTTGATTTTGATTTAAACCCACCTCTTATACGATAAAAGCTTGGAGAAGCTGAAGTGCAGCCGTTGCGACTTGGAGTATTTGAGGATATACAACATCTAATTATTGTTTACAATTAGCTGATTGATGAAGTAATGATGTATCAGCAACTAATTATGTGTTAAGGGTGTTTTACGCTAATCAATGATGAGATAGAACAAGTGCAACACATATTAGTTTTGACAATGACTGATTAACATTAAACTTTAATTTTTCAGCTGAAAATATAGTTATGGAAATAACTTGTAATAGATAAATTAGCTTGATTTAATCAATAAAAATGTATAATAATATTAATATATTAATCTAATAAGTATGGCAATAGATAAAAAGACTTTTGACACACTAGAAGCCTGAGCTAGAAACCAAATAATATCAGCAAACAACGCTTGAAACAAAGCAGAAGCAGAAAGACTATATCAGTCTTTTTTACCACCAACACCAGTTGCACCAATTGTTAATACTCCTGTTACGCCAACAATTAATCAGCCCATACCAAATAATCCTGCACCGATTCAGAATTACATAGAAAAGATGCCTTGACCTGATAATGGTAGTCCAGTTAATACACAGAATGCTAATTGAACTTGAATATGAGTAAATCTTTGACCTAGCTTCCAAGAAACACCAAAAACTGAATCAGTAGAGGCTCCAAAACCAGTTACAGTTAAAATAAATAAATCTACTAAAACAGAAGCTCCAATTATTGACCCTAATATTAGAAAACAAGAAATAGTTACAAATCTTAACGAGTGATATAAAAATAATGAAGATATTAAAAGCTCAGTACAGAATTGAGATTGGGACTCTTTTAAAAGTGCTTATAGTATGTCTGATCCTGAAGAAGCAAAGGTAGTAGAAGCTTATTTCCAAGCAAGACAACCTAAGACAGAGGATTCTTTTTATAACATATTAAGAAACTGACAAACCATACAAAACCCTAACAACAAGAATAACCCTGAATTTAACCTAGCACAACAAAGGTATAACAATTTTAAAACATATTCTTGATATAATGTTAATCAACTATCCTCAGCACTTACTAATTGATTAATAGTAGGTAAATTATATGATGATCTATCACAAGATCCAGCAATCAAAGCTAAGCTAGATCAGGCTAAGGTTTTTAATTCTGCAAATTGAAAATGAACAGATTTAGTAAAAGTGTGAGAAAATCAAACCAACGAAATCCTATCATCTAATCCAAAAACAGCTAAAAGTATATTTGAATGATGAATAACTGATGATGAATACAAACAAGCACTAGAAACTCCAGAAATAACAGCTAAAAGATGAGAAGTTGAAAAAGCTAAAATGGAATACGATGAACTAAAAGCTACTTACGACAATGTAGAAATAGAAGTGGAAAAAGAATATGGAACAATAAGTAAATCAGCAAAAGCAGCATTAATCTGAGAAAGAAGAAAAAGTATTTATAGAGATTTATCAGTCTTAGAATCTACACTTAATACAAAGGTTTGAACTCTATCAGATATGACAAAAACTCAGGCTGCAATATTTGAAGCCAACTTAGACCTATACAAAACACAACAAGGACAAGAATTCACAAACTCACAAAATGACAAGAAATTCAAACTGCAACAAGACTTATTCAAGATGCAACAATCCTATGCAAATCCTGACATTAATTCTACTGATCCAACAATAGCTAATATTGCAGCACAAAACGCAGTCAAAGAAACACTTAAATTTACAGAAGCTAATTGAATTTGAATAAGAAGATCAGAATGACAAATAATAAAAGATGCTCAAGATTACGCAAAAGCTAACTGAGTAACACTATGAGAAGCACTAGATAAGACTTTCACTTCAATAGTTACAGGATGAGAAGCATATAAGACTGCTATGGAGAATATATCAAGCAGTAAATGAGCTGATAAATATGAATATAAACCAATTCAATCAACAGATGCAAATGGTAATTTAATAACAACTTGATATATTGCAGTAAATAAATCAGATCCAACAGATATTACATATTTAAATTCAAACTGAGAGCCAACAGATAATACTGGTGATACAGGTACAGGCGAATGAAGTTCTTTATGATGAATAACACCAGGAACAACTAAAAACAGACCTGATAGAAACAATAATCCTTGAAACTTAAGAGTAGAATGAGATTTATGAAAGGATAGTTGAGGTTTTTGAATATTCTCAGCTCCTGAATTATGATTTCAAGCTATGGTTAATGATGTTTCGGCTAAAGTAAATGGAAAAAGTAAATATTCTAGCAAAATCAATACATTACAAGATTTAATAGCTGTTTATGCTCCTGCTTCTGATTGAAATAATCCTAATTCTTACTCAAATATAGTTGCTAAAGCTCTATGAGTAACATCAAATACACCTATAACACAATTAAAAGGTAGAGAAATAGAGTTAGCTGCTGCTATGGCTAAACACGAATGATTTACGGGTAGTATATCCTTATGAACTCCTTGATCTAATAAATTTAATCTAGCTTGATGAGTACAAACAGATATCCCAGCATCTACAACATATACAGATTCTGAATATAGAGAATATTTAAATAGTGCTAAGTTACCTTCTGGAATTAAATCTATTACAACTGACAACTGAAAAAAATTCCAAGAAGAATATTTAAACTGGAAAAGACAAAACAATCCTTTAACAGAGCCACAACAAAAAAGAGTTGATGCTTTATCTGATGATTATAGGAGAGATCAAACTGTTATATCACTTAAAAGATTTGCTCCAATTATTAGAAAGTATCAAACAATAGATGTTTCTAAAATGACTGCAACTGATAAGCAAGGTATTATAAGTGATTATGCAAAAGCACTAGATCCTGATTCAGTAGTAAGGGAATGAGAATATGCAACTGTTGCTAAATATGCTCAATGATTATGAGAAAAAGCTTTAGAAGAAATTAAACAAGCCTTAGCTTGAAACTGAGTATTATCTAATAATGCTTCAAATAAAGTAATCAAAGCTATTCTAGAAAGAGGTAAATATTACCAAGAGGAAGAAAAAAGTTTAAGAGAACAATATGTATGACAAATTAACAAAGTATCTTGAAATTATGATTGAGAAAGTCAATTAGTAATACCATTAAACAATGCTAAGCAAGTAACAAGATACGATGACTGAACATATAAGGAATATGATTGAAAATGAAATTACAGATATTTTAATGGTAAAAATCTAACAAGCTGGACACCAACCTGAAAACAAAATACATCCAAACCAAATGCAAATTACAGTTCAGTTTCTTGAAAAACATATACACAAGAAGATTTACTTAATCAATTAAAATAATATGGCAATATACCCAGTTCAAACATTACTAGATTGAAGAATAAAGATGAGCGACTGAACAATAGTTGCACCAAACAACAAGGTAAATAAGCAGGCTTCACAACCTGCTATTACTACACCTAAATTAAACCTTTTTGACTTCTCTAAGTTAAATCCTACACAATCTATCGGAAAACAACAAAACACGCCTGTATGACCATTTAAATGAGTTGTAGGGAATGTTCAGACTCCATATAAACAACCTGAAAAAGCTATTGTAAAAAATCCAGCACTCCCTGAGTTCGCAAAACTAGAAACCAGTAAATTTGAAAATTGAATGCAACCAGTTAAAAAAGAGGTTAAACAAGAATGATTAGTTCCAAAAGTAAATGCAGGGAATTATAATGATATTGATTTACAAAATGCACAAAAATTAAAAGACCTATGAATACCTAAAGAACAGATTATAGAGCTTGTTAATATAAAAAAAGCTCAAAGAGAGTGAGTTGCAACAGAAGAAGATGTACCAACAGAAGAAACAGGATTTAAAGAATACTTGCCAATGGCAAAAGCTTGAGCAGGTAAATTTGAGATTAACCAAGATGATTGATTCTTAGAAACTATTTGAAAAACAATTGGGAATGTACCTTGATGAGTTTATAATCTTGCTGCTTGAACTGCTAACTTATGAGCTAATTTAATTCAAAACCCTATCGACACAACAGTAAATGTCGCAAAATGATTATATTGAGCTGCTGAATCTTGAGTTAATAGAATACAAGAAAATTACAGCAAGTGAGGCTTACAATGAACAGCAGACACTTTAGGAGATATTAACAAATTAATCTGAGAAAATCCAGTAGAAACACTTTGAATTGTTAAACCTAGTCTTGTTGCAAAATGAAGTTCTAAAATAATTAAAAATGTAATTAAACAACCTGTAAAATGAGCTTGATATGTAGCTAGTGAAGTATTAGGTAAAACCACTGGGACAAGTTGAGAAACAATAAGAACAGCATTTAAACAATGATGAACTCAGGAATTTAAGTCAGCTCTTAGATGAAATACAACAACACAAGATATTTTATCTAATACAAAAGAATGACTACAATCTATTAAAGATAACAGATCACAATTATACTGAGAAGAATATAAAAAACTTCAAGCAATTAAAACACCTATAAAGCTAAAAGTATGAGAAAAATGACTACTTCCTGATGTTTTAGATTCATTACAAAAAGATTATAAAATATGAATGAAATACAACAAAGATTGAAAGGTTGTATGACTTGATTTTTCACAAAGTAAAATTACTTGATGAGCTAGTCAATCACAAATTGAAAGTATTGTTAATGATCTTAATAAATGGAAAGATAACACACCTGAGGGGTTAGATGTACTTAAACAAAGAGTACAAGATTATTATAGATGAACTGCTGAAAGTGCTAAATGAGACAGAATATCTACAATAGTTGCAAATAAAATAAAAGATAGTATAATTAAACAAGTTCCAGAATATGCTGATATGGTTTGAAAGTATGAAAAACTAACAAACGATATACGAGATATTACAAAAACCTTATCTTTATGAGATAAAACACAAGCTCAAACAGCTATTACAAAACTAAATAGTGTATTAAGAGATAACTTCCCAGCTAGACAAGATATGATAAAAATTATTGAACAATATACTTGAAAAAATATACAAGCACAAATTGCTTGAGCAAGTTTAAATCCTGCACTAGCGAAATGATTAGCTTGAGTAATAACTGGATGATGAATAATATTATGACAACTTGCAAATCCTTGATTTTGGGTTTGACTTGCAGTCGCTAGTCCTAGATTAATTGGAGAACTTGCAGCAACAATATGAACTCCTGTATCTAAATTAACAGAAGCTATCACTAATCTGAAAAAATATGGAAATACTATTACTAATCCTGCTATGAATAGCGTGGAATGAAGCTCTAAAATAATCAAAAAACCCTCTATCTTCAATAATCCTACAAAGAAAAAGTAACCTACTAATTTAGGTTGCTTTTTTATGCAAAAATATTAAACTTAAACTAACCTTAAGTAAAAATAATGACAAACTGGAATACTCGAACATCTGTAAACACTTCGTGGGCTAAAACTCGACTTGGTTGAGCCTACCTTATGAACTCTTTATGAGAATACATTACAACTAGTCTTTGAGAAAGGATTATTGTTATTGTGAAATGAGGCGAATTAAATTTAACATCTTTTAACACAAGAAGTATACCAACAACGAATTGGAGTCCAAGAACTCCTATATAATTAACTTATAAACTATGACAGATTCAGTAATCTTTCCTACACAAATAGATAATGCTTTACCCGCAAGCGATGATCGTATTCTTTTTTCAGATACATCCGACAGCAACATAACAAAAGATGCAGCAATTAGCGAGCTTCCTATAAGCACAGCCACACAATCAGCTATTGATGCTGTACAATCTGATATTGATACGCACGAAGCAAGAACAGACAATCCACATTCAGTTACTAAATCACAAGTTGGTCTCTGAAGTGTGGATAATACTTCGGATAGTGCGAAACCAATTAGCTCAGCAACACAAGCTGCACTAGATACTAAAATAGAAAGTGTAGTTGCTTGAACAAATGTAACAATAGATAACACAAATCCTCTAAATCCAATTATTAATTCAACTTGAGGTGGTGGTGGTTGAAGTTGAGATGTAGTTAGTGGATGAGTTAGCGGATGACAAATAATAAACTGATGAACTGGGGTAGCTGAACACTTAGACCTTTCAGCAAATGCTGCATTACCAACAACCTGATATATTAGGTTTAAGAGCTACATACAAAACATTATAGGAAACATATTCGCCATATTCGATGTAAATGGTAACGAGAACTTAAGAATTAGCTCTGTGGCAAGTGCTGTTAATGCCTTATGAATTGAGAACTCTGTAACAACAGCCTGACCTGAGATATATGCTTTATGAGCTGATGCAAACATAGATATAAACATCACACCAAAAGGAACAGGTAATTTAAAGATAAATGGAGATATACAAAGCTGAGTTAATACTTGAGACCAAAAACTAAACACAATTATTGACCCTGATGGCTCAAAAACATTTTCAATGGGTGGGAACACTGTAACGTGGAACTTTACAAATCCTACTTGATGAATGTTATATAATATGACGGGAGGTTGGAGTGGGCATATTCTTGAAGTAATGGATACATCTTCTGTTCCAGACTGATGATTATGAGACCACCTACTTCATATGGAAACCTCAAGACTCAATGTATTGCCTGCACACTTTGTAAATAACTCAGTTGGAGGTAGAGCATTAAAAGCGGAGGGAATAACTGAATTAATTTGAGATACTACTATAACTTGAAATATTTCTGCTACCAATCTTTCTTGAACTAATACTTGAGATAATGCAACAAATACTCAATATAGTTGATTGGCTGCTTCAAAAGAAGATACAGCTAATAAATCTACAAGTGTAACAACTGACCAAGCAAGTGATACAAAGTTTCCTAGCGTTAAATCTGTATATGATTGGGCAACTTGATTATTCGCTACTATATCAAACCTAAATTTAAAAGCTCCTTTAGCTTCTCCTACTTTCACAGGAACATCAACATTCGATACTATAAAGATAACTTGATGAACTCCTTGAGCTTGAAAAGTCGCTACAAGTGATGCTGATTGAGATGTTACTTGGGAAACACCTAGTGGATGATGATGATTATCTTTTAGGGCTTCTAAGGACTGAATAATAACAACTTGATATCTTAAAAGATTTGAGATGAATAGTTCTTGAACTCTTAATTGAATAAAAGCATCTGTACTTTCTTTACCCACTTGATGAAATTTAGAAATACAAGTTTATAAAAATGGAACTGCTACTGCAAATTCGGTGTTCACTTCAGATTCTGCCTTAGCAATAACAACCTGAACTGCTGCAACAAACTGAACTTACCAAGTTACTAAAACAACAATAGATAATTGAACTTATGTAGACTGAACTGTGTTTTATATTTATGTGATTGCCTGAAGTTGAAATACTTTCTTATGAACTGATTTACTCGTAACTTGATATTAAACTATGTTACAAACAAATAATTTATCTATACCTAGAAATTGATTAGTATTTGAGGCCAATCTTAACGGGTCGGCTTTAGATACAAACGATGGCACAAAAGTCATATTAACAGCTACAAATATAACCTACGGAACAACAGATGTTGGATATCAAAAACAATGTTCTTCCTATAATTGAACATCTAGTTATATATCAGCTTGAACTTGATTTGATTCATTATCAACAGGGACAATATGTGCTTGGATTAAAACAACAAAAACTACACAACAATATATAATGACTAAAGGTAATAATTCTTGAGCAACTGATAATTTCTTTTTTGGAACAGGTGTTGTAACATCTTGAAGACTTGGATTTTATAATTGATGATGGAAAGAATGAAATACTAATGTTGCTGATAATAAATGGCATTTTGTAGTATTAACAGGAACTACTAATAGTTGAGTATTTTATGTAGATTGAGTTCAAGACTGAAGTTTTGCTTTTAATCCATTTTATCACACTTGATGAGGATGAACTGTTTACATATGAGCTAGAAATGTTCCTAACTATCCTTATTATCTTTGAAATATTCAATGAGTAAGATTATACGATAGAATTTTATCAACCCAAGAAATACAAACTCTCTACCTAGATGGACAAAGACAACTTGGTGTAGGTTCATACCTTTGAAGTCAATGACTTTTGAGAGGAGCAGTAGCATATTATGATATGAAAGGGGATGCTAATGATGTGATTGGAGGGAATAACTGAACTGTTACAGGTGCGACATTAACTACTGATAGATTTGGGATAAGTAAGGGGTATAATTTTAGCTGAGCCACACAGGATATAATTTGTCCTAATAGTTCTGTAATAGGTGCATTTTCTTCAGATTTTACTGTATGATGTTTTATAAATGCAGATACATTAAGCGATTTGGATTCTTTATGGGGAATATCATATAATACACATCCTTGAGTTACTATATATTACAGTAATTGACTGTCTAAATTTAGAGTAGACACATCTAATTCTTGATGAACACAAGTATTCATAAATTTTAATACTTCTATATCTACCTGAGCTTGGTATCATATATTATATACTAGAGTTTGAACAACTTGAACAATATATATAAATTGAACATTTGATAATTCAGCAACCGTGAGTAGTGATAGTTATAATAAAACTAGTCCATTTGTAATTGCTCGTAGACATTCTGCCGATTGAGGTTCTTGGTATTTTGATTGAAAAATAGATGATGTTATTATATGGAATAGATGATTATCAGCCTGAGAAGTTAAAGCACTATACGACATTACAAAACAGAAATACCTTATTTCTTAACCTAAAAACAATGGCAAATTTTCCTAGTTGGATGTTAGGCGACACTTCCTTAAAACTTCTTCTTCATTGAGACAAGGATATTTCTTGAGAATGAAACAATTGAACTCTTGTAAATGCACCAACTAGCGTTAGGCTTTTGGATGATATAAAGGGGTATAGTTATAATGGAACTACTCAATCTATTAATATCGCATCTTTCTCAAGACCAACAACTTGAATAACATTATGAGCTTGGATAAATAAATCAACAACTTGAACTCACTGTATTATCTGATGAGATGATTCTACTTATTGAAATGCACAAAGAAGTTTTCAATTTAGAACAGAAGCAACAACCTGATTGCTTTCAATCATACTATTTAATGCAAGTACAAATAATTTTATATCTTGAGTAAGTAATGTTTGTGATTGAAAATGGCATTTTTGTACTGCCACATATGACTGAACTACTACAAAAGTATATGTAGATTGACATTTAGAAAAATCTGACACAGCATTAACTGGAAATATAAGAGCGGGAACTTGAATAGCCATAGGAAAACTCTCAGATGAAATAGCCGATGCTGCTGCTAGTTTTTTTCCTTGAAAAGCATTATTACCTATGATATTTAACAGAGCATTAACCCAAACCGAGATTCAGGAAATTTTTTATTCATCACTTTTATCTACTTTATAACCATTTAAACTTATGAAAAAATTATTTTGAACATATAGAAAAGAAAGAATAGTTAATCCTTACACAATAAAAGATGTTACATTCCATTGACACTACGAGCCTGCAATGTTTTTAAACAATATGTTTGCCGATTGGCACGAAGCAGGACTTACAAATTTAATAGACAATTTAATAGAAGATAAAAATTATACTTCTGAGATTGCACCTTGAATTAAGAAACTTACTAGATTTTTGGTATTTGAATATAACGAGGAATATGTAGACCCTATAGAACTTGCCAGAAGTGCTGAAAATGTAGGTAAGAGATTTGATATATGTATTCAAACACCTGAGGTGGCTGCACAATGGTTAAGAGAAAATACAAACCTAGAAGAAACTAGTCCTAACATATTCAAACTTAGTGAAGCTAGTGTAGATATGATGAAAAATGAAGCAATAGAAGCTAAACTACTTGACTTGAATTAGTATGCAAAAATTCTGATTATGACCTTGAATAATTTGAAGAATGGAAATACTGCCATATGCTAAACTATTTAGAGTGGCAGCTCGTTTTCACGATATCGGTTTCCTTAATGGATGATCAGAAGATGATAAAAAAAGAATAGACTTGATGTTTTTAAGACTGATGCTTGCTGTTTCAAAAAACTCTCTACAAAGGTTTTTCGCTTACTTATATTACTATTTAGTACATTATTTTTGATTCTTATTTTTTAGATATAAAAAGCTTGATATTATAAAAATATATGTATACTGAAATTAATATGTAACAAATCATAATGGAAAACTTCTTATATTATGTCTGACAAATGTTGGCTTACAAATATCTTAAAATAATGATAACATCATTTGTAAGTTTGCTGAGTTGGTTAATATGAGGCTTTGATATCCCAGTACAAGCACTATTTGTATTCGTTACAATCGATTATCTCCTTTGATTCTCATATGCTTGGAAAACAAATAGTATAAAAGGTAAAAAAATGAAAGAATGAATATATAAATATATTCTTTTTACTGTCGCTATAATAATGTGAAATATGCTTGATTTATCCATATTCAAGACTACACCTGATTTTGGTTGGCATTCACTTATTATAATTTACCTATGTATAAACGAATCTATAAGCATATCAAAACACCTTTCTAATTTCTGAGTAAAATTACCCGCTAAACTAATTCAAAAGCTTGAAAGTTACAGGGATGAACTAGATTTACCTGAAAGAAGAATAACAAGAATCGAAGATGTTATAAATAACTCTAAGTAATATGAAATATAAAATATTATGAATAATTCTTTGATTGATATTAACTACTATAATAGTAATTAATATTTATTTTGGTGTTAAAGCTTATAAAAAATTAACATATATAAGCGAACAATTTGAACTTTTAGAACTTAATTGTAAAGAATAATGAAAAAATATATAGGCACAATGCCAAAAAAGAAAATGATAACTCCAATGGAAAAAAGAAGACTTGTTGTTGTAAAACCAAAAAAGAAAGCTTAATTATTAACTTTATTAATATGAGCTGTAAAAATCTAGAGCCATCAATAAGCTGAAATTATGTACAGAATATCCACACAGATGAAAAGGCTTATAATGTTCAGGAATTATATGATATGCAATGATGCCGAGCCTGTAATGAAAGATTAGTTTGTAAAGTTTTATCTATACTTGAAAACAAAGTAACTTATAGATTTTATGAATAATTTTAAAGAAAGGATTGAAAAAACTACGGATTTAAATGTTTTAGCAAAAGAATTAAAATGTTTATCTGAACTTATTATAAGCGAGCCTTGCACAGAGCATTATGATGAATTTGCGGAGAAAATAACAACGATAAGAAAAAGAATTTTATCATTAATTTAATATTATGGTTAATTGTCCTAAATGAACACATCCTTTGATAACTTCAGCTTGCAGAGAAAAAGATAGACTCACAAAAGAACTCGAGGCACTTAAGTTAAGTCCAGAAGAACATTGAGAACGATATCTAGCAATCCACGAACAAACAAAACAAAGAATAGTAAACATTTTATTAGGTTATTCAAACTAATATGCTATTAGAAACCATAAACGAAATAGAAACCCTTAAATTTAAATTCAATTCTCACAGGGATAAAAAACTTAAAAAAGAATTTGAAAATAAACTAAATGAATTAAACTTAAAATTATTAGAATTAATCAAGGAATAATGGAAGAAATAAATGCTTGTTTTGATAGACCAGATGAACGAAATATCCAGTATTGAGAAGTTATTTGAGCTATCTGAGATTTACCAAAAGAATTTTATATTGATGATTGAGTTATACAGGATCAAGATGAAGATTGATATCCTTATGGATGTGTTTTCTTTTCAGATTCACAAGGTTCTAATATTATGAATTTTTTAGAGGGTAGTGATATTAGAAGTTCAGGTAAATGAATGTGTGAAAAAGCTATTGAGCTAGGAAAACTAGATATAAAAGCAGGTGCGTATATAGTAGACTGACCTAAAGTTTGAACTATTATGGGTTATTTAAATTGATATGCTATTATTGATACCTTAGAGTTAATTAAACATTCTATATCTAATAATAGACCTGTACAATGTGGAAGTAATAAGATTGGTTGGAGTTTAGCAACAAAAGAAAATAACTGGACTGTATGACCTAAGGATAGCTACTGACACTCTATTATATTAAATGGATATTCTGATATTACTAAGCAGTTCAGGATTAAACAAAGTTATAAAAAATGGGATAATTGACACCAATATTTAAATTATTCAGATATCTGACTATTATTTCCAAGTAAGTTTAGCCTTATAGACAAACAAGACCCTATTATTATTAATTATAAAAAGAAAATTATGGAATGAATAAATATAGAAAAAGCAAAAGAAGCTTTTGAAAAATGACTTTGGAATGGTTTAGATGCTACCAAACCAGCCACAAGAGAAGAAGTCGCAACAATGATTTTGAGATGATTAGAAAAACTAAAAGATTGATTAATTTAAAAATAGTAAAATTCAAAGCTTTTTAAGTTTCAGGCTATCAAATATCACTTTTGATGAAAAAACTACTGTATCGAGCAATTTGATATGGTTTTATCCGTAATACCAAGTAATGAAAATATGGATTTATACAATATTCGCTATATTTTTACTAACATATCACTTGCAAATTGCGAGTGCAATAATTTAGCCTCTTAATCGGAGGCTTTTTTCTTAACTAAAAAAGGATGACTAAAACAGATGAAGCAATCACAAGATGTAAAATAAGAAGAATTGAACTAGGGATAGTGTTAAATCCTAATAACTATATGATCTTTAAAAAAGATCCTACAAGGATTGAAAGAAGAAATCGTGTAATGAAAGAATTGTGAATTAGATATGAGGATTTATGGAGCTGTTAAATCTGTTTACATTTGGGGTTTAAAAGCAACAATAATGCTGTTTTTGTTTACATTAAAAAAACCTCCGATTATAGAGATTTTTTTTAAGCAGAAAGTAAGGCCTTTATTATTATACTTATTTTTTATAAAAATCAACAATATTTTTCTCATTCAAATACTCCCCATTCTCACTCGTTATTATCTTCCCATTTTTCAGAACAATCCATACAAAAATATAATGGTTGTTCTAAATCTAATTTTCATATCCAAATATCGTTTAATCAAAATTCTTTTCTGCAAAGCAAACAACTACATTTATCCATAATTTTAAAGTTAATAAAAACCCTGACACGACACAGGGTTATTTTTTTAATTATTTTCTAATCTATCTATCCATTGTTGAATTATATTTGCTCAGGCTTTTCATTCTTCATACTCTCATATTTTATAACCTAAAGAAGAAATAAGACCTATTATTGCATACCATTCTCCCCAATCTTTTAATCCTAATCAAGAATTATATTTTTCTAATACAAAATGCCATTGAAAGTGTTTTAGTTTTCAATTCACCTGAATAGTAAATATTAAATGTAATTGTCTAGAAATATCTTCTTCTAAATCTGTTCAAAAATCATTTTCTGAAACTTTTATTAAAGAGTTAGTACTTATTTCTTTTATTTCTCATACTATAGAAATAAAATCTTCTGTGTAAACTATCGTTGACATAATCTTTATAATTTTAATAATAAAAAGGTATCTGCCGTGTACTTTTATTATATATATATAATGAATAAATCAAGTAAAAAAGATTTTTGTAAAAAGATTTGATTTTTATCAATTTATGAGTATATAGATAGTACAAGTTGAAAAACTTATTGCTCTTTACAATAAATGTTACAATAAATGTGCGTTTATTGTATTGAGACTTAATTAGACCCTTGCGCACACAAGAGTCTTTTTTTGTACTTTTAAAGTGCACCATTAAAAATAGTGTTGGATTTAATCCTGGATACCATAATTAATCACTAGAGTTATGGGGAATATACTACTGAACACTTTAATAATCAGGGCAGACTATGTGGACAAGCGAACGATCCTATTCAAGGAATAATTAAGTTTGTATAAAAAGAGAAATGTTTTAGGAAACTAAACAAGTTCTAAGGATTAAGTCCTGAGTGGTTATGACTAATTAATACTATTGTCTGTAAGTAATTTCTTAAACTATTCTTTAAAAAACTTGCAGACTCACACAGCTCACTCAACCTTTCTTGGAATAATTATTATCCTTGAATAATCTCTGATCTTAACTTATATAACTCCTTACTAATCTCTATAACTAAGAAAGCTAGACTCAAATAATATGTATTCATAATCTTATATTAAAAATAAAACATATTATTATAACTATAAAAAATAAATTTGCAAAAAATTACACTAAAAAAAGAATAATTAAATATAACTGTAAAATAATTTGCAATTTAAGGATTAATTAATATAATTAAAGAGTCTTAACAAAAACAAAATATGATTGAATATAAAATCATAACATTAAACAATAAAGCACTTCCTATTCTATGAAAGGATAATTGGAAAATGTGCTGAATAACTAATGAATTTATGTATTTCAGCAGAGAAGTAAAAAAGTCTTTTAAACTTACTAAAGTAGAACAGACCAAAGAATATTTAAACTTTAAATCCTTATATCCTAAAAAATCAGGAATAACAGATCCAAAAGTTATAAATAAAGTTAATTCACTTGTAAAAGAAAATAAGTACCAAGAATTGATAGACTGAGTAACTCGTTACAATAAATTTATACTTGTTAATAATCTAATATCTAAATTTATACTTAATCCTCTAACTTTTTTAAATCAAGAAAGATACTTAGATAAATTCGATATAATAGATCAAAAAGTCTGAGCTTCTGAAATGTGGATGAATGACTATTTAGAAAAACTAGACCCAAAATTGATTGAAAAAGTGCTTGCAAAGAAAAAAGAGTGGCAAAAACAACATCCTACAACAGAATTTACAAGCTGAGTTCTAAAAAATATCATAACATACTTTAATGAAAACTGAATATACTAATTGCAAAGACTGTAATAAAAAACAAACTATAAAATACACTTGGGAAAAGAGTATAAGATGTTCTAGATGTTTAGCTAGATTTTTACAAGGAAGTTGAATAATAATTAATAAGAAGTAAATATGAAAACAGAAAATTTTAATTGTGATATTTGTAAAAAAACAGCAACCATAAAAGATAAAACAATTCAAGTTATTTTTCAAACTTATCAAGAGGATTGACAATGATGCAATCCTTACTTAGATACTGTAAAAATGGATTTATGTGTTAATTGTATGGAAGAAATATTATCTTGAAAATGAATATTTGCTTGGGGTGCTATGTGATATAATAATTATTCCTTTATTAATAAATAAAATATGATAGATTACAGCCATATGAGATTTTGCAAACCAGTAACAATCAAAAAAACTCCAAAACCAATAAATAAGATTTCAGAGAAAAATAAAGAAGAAATGCTAAAACTTAAAAAAATAAAGAAAAGCATTTTAAGTGAAGCAAACTCATTACATACAAATTGTGAATATTGCAAGAAGAATTGTCAAAGTTTAGAACTTCATCATATTATATATAGATCTGAATGTATGAATCATCCAGAAAAGCATTCTAAAATCAATTCTTTGCTCCTGTGTAGAACTTGTCATAAATTAATGCACGATCATAAGGATTTGAGAAATAAATACATTAAAGAACGAAAACTTTGGGAAACATTTGATTTTATTAAAAAAGAAAATTATGAATAATATAATTGAAATACCTATTAGACCATTTCCAGCAGTAAGAGTAAACTCAAAAGGATGAAGATTTACACCTAGAGCAAAAGAATACCACAATAAAATGAATGAACTAAGAAGTTTAATAAATAAGGATATAGATACTATAATAAAAGCATTAAATCAAGGATGCTACGAACTTATATTTTATTTTGCTATCCCTAAGACTAAAAGAAAGATAAAATTCTGTGAAATGCCTTACGATATACGACCAGATACGGATAATCTTTTTAAATCATTTACAGATTCTATATTTTATTGAAAAGATACAGATGATAAGTGAATATGGAAAATAAACGCAGTAAAGAGGTATTGAGATTGTGATAAGATAATGTTTTGCTATCAAGATTAAAAAGAAATTAAAATAAACTGTAAAATAACTTGCAATTTAAAACATTATGAATATAATTAAAAACAGTTAAGAAATAAATAATAATTTCTTACAAAACACTTTACTAACTTGCAAAAGATAATCGCACAATCGGATCTAAGCAAACATTAACTTAAATATTATGAAACAATTAATTGCCTTGAAAACTCCTTATTGAAAAGAAAGTTATTATATAATGGAAGAATGAACTGGTAAAGGTTGGAATGATAGTAAAAAGTTTTTTAAAGATTTTTGAATAGAAAGTAAATTAAATATATATTGAGTAAGATATTGATTTTGTACTAAAAGCTTTTTAGAAAATTTAAACTGTAAATTTCTTTAATATGATAGATTTTAAGAATTATAAAAAGGCTCTTATTGAAGATGAGCAAGAAACACTAGATAACATTGACAATTATATTTGTGATTTAAATAGAAGTGATATTGCAGAATTAATTAATTTTTATATTGATAACCACAAATATTATGCACACTTGCCCTAAATGTAATGATGAAGTAGTTGAAATAGAATTTCATTCTAAACTATGTTATGATTGTATATGGACTATGGAAAAGAAGTTAGAGATTGAATGGGATAAATTAGTATCAGAATCTAATAATGCAGTCAGAACTACCAATTTACTCAGAACATTAATTTGAAAAGTATATGAATAATAAAGAAAAATATAATAAATATGTTCAAGATTTATTTATTCTTAATAAGCAGATAAATAAACTCTTATTCCCAAAAGAAAACTGGGTAAACGAAGAGCTAATGTTAGAAGCTGAGAAACTACAAAAAGAAAAGCAACAAATAGAATTTGAGATGTCACAATTAGAATTATATAAAGAAGAAGAATTAATAATACCAAGAATCATTAAAAAACACACTAAATTTAATCGCTGACAAGGTTTAAGTTTATATTCCGATAATTGACACGATTTTGAAAAAATAAGAGGTTTAAATGATGAAATATTAACAATAATGATTTAATATGGAAACAAAAACAAATACAATAACAGTATATATTAATTGAGTACCTCACGATATTAAATTATGAAGTCTAAAAGCTTATATACAATACTGGAAAGCTAATTGAGACAAAGTAACATTAACAAAATAATATGAAAGAAATAGCAGAAGCAATAAAATCAGTAATGGAAGATGTAAACTGAGTTGCTAAAAATACAACTGTTTGATCTTGAACTAACTCTTACAAATGAGTTAGTGACAAAGATGTAAAAGAAAAAATGAGAGAATCAATGATTAAAAATTGATTATCTATACTCCCTACCTGAGTAAATTCAAAAATACAAATAGACAGGTGGGAAGAAATAGACACCTACGCAAAAGTTAAAGAATGAGAAAATAGACCAACAAAAACAAAACAATCTATATTTACAGAAGTAGAAACTAAATATATCCTACTTCATACTAGCTGAGAATCCATTGAATTAGCTTGATATTGACAATGAGTAGATACACAAGATAAAGGAGCAGGGAAAGCAACAACATACGCACTTAAAAATACTTTGCTTAATATGTTCTTAATCCCTACTTGAGTTGATACAGATGACACTCACTCTGATGAATACGATATACCAAAATCAAAAAAACAAGAAACACCAAAAGCACAAGAAAAAACAAAATGGTTTGAATTAAGCGAAAAAAACAAGGATGTCATTAAAAAAAGAATGACTGATGAAAATAAGACACCACAAGAAGTTATAGATTGACTGATTAAAAACTGATATTCTATAAACGAAGAAAACAAAACAAATATTTTAAACATTAACAATTAATACTATGAACTCTTTAAATAAAGTACAATTAATCTGAAACATAACATCTGATCCTGAAGTAAAGCAAACTCCAAACGATCAATTTGTAGCAAATTTTAGCCTAGCAACATCTAGACAATGGAAAGATACAGCAGGAGAAAAACAAGAACAAACAGAATTTAGCAACATAGTTGTTTGGGGTAAACTTGCAGAAATAGTTGATAAATATATATCTAAAGGTAAAAAAGTATATGTAGAATGAAGATTAACAACTAGAAGCTGGGAAGATCAAAGCTGAGTAAAAAGATATAAAACAGAAGTTGTAGCAGAGAATATTATATTATTATCTGCAAATGACAACACTTATAAAAAAGAAGAAACTGAAGAAATAAATATTGAGAATATTCCCTTTTAAAATGGTACTTGACTTTATAGAAATAAATATATAATGATAGTGTATTTATTTCTATAATTAAAGTAAAATGACAATATGTATTAAATGTTTAATAAATAAAGATAATTCAGATTTTTATAAACATAAACAAACTTCAGATTGAATTTTACATAAATGTATACTATGTGTTAAAGAATATCAAAAGATAAAAGATAATTCTTGAATAGACAGAAAAAGAGAGAAAACCCCAAGAAGAAAATTATGGAAAAAGAATTTTTTAATAAAATTCAGAAAAGATAATCCAGAAAAATATAAAGCAATGTGACTAGTAAATAATTTTTTAAGATATCACAAAGAACTTAGACCAACAAAATGTTTTGTAACAGGTAAAGAATGATGACTTATACATAAACATCATTTTGATTATACAAAACCAAATCAAGTAATACCGTGTACACCTAAGATTCACTCAGATTTTCATCAATGAAAAATAACTGAAGTAAAACCTGAATGGATATTAAAATTACCATTCAATAATAGAAAATATATAAAATCTTGAAATTTTACAAATATAAAAAGATATGGAACCTTTAAAATACCTTTAACCATATAAGAATAATGAAAGTTTTTTTTGAAAAACAAAATTGAGAAATAAAAGGTTTTTGATTAAAAGACTTTCTGGGTAATTGTAAGGATTGAATGTACGAGCTTAAAATTAAACGATTATATAAAAATAGAACACTTTCTGAGAATAATTATTATTGGGGAGTTGTTCTAAAAATATTAAGTGATGAGTTATGATATGAAATAGATGAGGTACACGAAGTATTTAAAGAAAGATTCCTAAGTAAAAAACAAAGTGTTAAATCAGATAAGCGTATAAAACTCAAACGAGTTAAAAGCACCTCAGAACTAACAACAGTGGAATTTGAACAATATATGGATGATATACGACTATTCGCACAACAAAAACTTAATATAATTATCCCTTTACCTAATAACTAAACAATGGAATTACAAGAAAAAGAGAATAGACTAGAAGCTCTAAGAAAAATAATAAAAAACAATTCTTATATCAAACAAGACTACTGGGCTAATCAATTATGAATATGATCCAATCACTTTTCTAACTTTGTAAATTGAAAAGCAGGGCTTAGACCTGTAAATATAGAGAAGCTGGAGAAACTTATAAAAGATAATATTAAATAAAAACAAAATAATGATAAACCTAATAAATTGAGATTGTCTTGAAGAAATGAAGAAGATAGAAAGTGGGAGTATTGATTGTCTTTTAGTAGACCCTCCGTATTGAATGGACTTTCAGAGTAATTATAGGAAAGAAAAATATAATAAAATAAGTAACGATAAGTCATTAGACTGGATAGATGATTTTGTAGATGAAACTTACAGAGTCCTTAAAAATAACACCCATTGATATATTTTCTGCAGTTTTCATAATATAGATAAATTCAAACAAGCACTTGAAAGAAAATACAAAGTTAAGAATATATTGATATGGGAAAAAAACAATACTTCAATGTGAGATTTAAAATGAGATTATGCTCCTAAATACGAAATGATTATATTTGTACATAAATGAAGAAGAGAACTTTTATGATGATTTAGATTTGCTAATATCTTTAAATTTGCAAGAACTGGAAACAATTTTCATCCAACAGAAAAACCAGTCGATTTAATAGAATTTCTTTTAAAAAACTCTACAAAAGAAAATGAAATAGTAATGGATTGTTTTATGGGGGGGGGCAGTATATGAGTAGCCTGCAAAAATCTAAACAGACACTTCATCTGAATCGAGCTAGATAAAACATATTTTGATATAGCAACTAATAGAATTAATAAAGAAATTTAAAAGATAACAGATTAGATATAGTGTAAAAACTATATCTTTTTTAATAAAAACTGTAAAATAATTTGCAATTTAAGGATTAATTAATATAATAGATAAAGTTAAGCAATACAAAACATATAATGTTTACTTGCAAAGCTAATAATTAAAAGCAATATCCACCGTACTAACGAGATAAAGCTAAGCAAATCTAAATTATATCTTAACAAAAACAAATATGAGTGATATATACCAAGAAACATTACTACTGGAAGATTGAATCTATCAAGTAAATACAGATTACAACACTTTCTGGAACAATGTTTGAAACTGATCTAATTATCTTAAGGCAACTAACTTAATCGTAAAAATATAAATATGCAAAAACAAAAACTAAACCAAGAACAAAAAGAAAAAATGCTTTTAAAATTCTTACACTCTGATTACAAGATTAATACACAGCAATACTGAAATGACTTAGATATCTTTAATAAAGAATGTGCAAGATACTTAGTATTAAAATGAAATGTAGTAAAAAACAGTAGGAATACTGATAAATGGATAAATATCCGAACACACGAGTTTTGATGAAGTTGTAAACACGTTTTAAGATCAGAATACGAATCATTTAAATCCTCATTAAAATAAAATGAAAGCATTAATCTTTATAGCTCTAGCAATTCTTATGTCCTTAGAATCAATAATAGACAAATTATTCAATAACTTTTAATATATGAGTCAAATAATAAAACTATTTACATTAATGTCAAAAGTAGACAAGAGATGAAATTACTTATGGCATACAAATTCTGAACTATGTGATCTCGTTTGATTTAATTTCAAAGATAAGCTACTACAACTAAGAGAAAAAGGTTGCGAAATGGAAAGGCAAGGATCAGGAACTAAATACGAATGGAAACTAACCTACATACCACCAACACTTATAACTGTAAAGTGAAAACTAAAACAAGTAACTTATGAACAACTTATAAACTATTATGATGATATAGATTACAATATCGTGGACTCTAGGAAATGGTATCAAAAGGTTTGAGAATTCTTTAATTTCTAAAATAAAATATGAATAAAATAAAAATAATAACAGCTTATTTATGGTTTCAAAAACCAATCCGTTACACATTGATACTTTTACTTACTTGATATATGGTTGGATATCCTATTTTACAAAAACATATACAAAAAGAAATAGAAACAAAAATAGAGATAGAGAATCTTAATAAAATCAAGCAAAAATCAATCGCTGACAAAGAGAAAGAGTTAAAACCGTTAAAATCCAAGCAAACAGAATTAAAACACGAATTAGACACTTTAAATTGAAAAATCATACCTAAAGAAGATTGTTTGCAAATATTAAGAAATTCATTAAATACACTTGAAATAGTTGAATGTAGACCAGAAATAAGTATAATACAAAAGGCAAGTGCAAGCGAGAAAATGGATGTCGCCGAGGTTAGCGAACACCTATTAACTGGAACTACAAGAGATCAGGTATTAATGGATAGAATATGTAAATATTGAAAGCTAAATTGAAAGGTTAGTCCTCTGTGTAATAATTGGCAACTATATAATTCTATGAAATGAATAAGTGAAGCATATAATGTACCATTTGCAATTGCTTTGGGAATAACTTATGCTGAATCCCACATCTGAGTAAACTATGCTTGAACTTGCAATGAATCGTTTAATAATTTCTGAGGTGTTAAGTGGAGAATATGACAAGATTGAAAAGCAATAAAAGATCAAGTAATACCAAATAATTGGATTGATTATAATAAAAATAATAAAGTTGATAAATGAGAAAATTGTTGGGTTTATAGATTTGGAAGTGTAGAAGATTATTGGCAATCTAAAATGAGAACATTACAAAAATATAATTCTTGTTTTAATAAAAATAAACCTATTACTTGTATTAGTTATGCTTATGTCTGAGATGCAAAAATAGCTGAACAATCTTGGATAAACAGAGTTAGTTTAATTTCTTACTAAAATAATATGAAAAAACAATATATAAAATTTGAAGAAGGAAACGAAGCCTCCCTAAAAAAAGCTTGTGAATTGGCTGAGAAGAATGGGTGTAAACAATCTTGTGCAGGAGGCTCACTTAATTTTAATGGACAATGATTATTGGCAATGAGCCCAGTTTGAATTTATCACACAACTTGATTTGATGAGCAGTTTCTTATTAGTTGTTGATACACAGAACTAGTTTCTACCGAAACTATTAAATGGGTATATGTAAGTAATGAGAGTGAGGAGAGGGCTTTAAAAAATAATGAAATGAGAATATTAATTACTACTCTCCCTTGAAAAGCATTTTATCCATATATAACTGTTAAAAAGTGATGTGAAGAAGAATATTTAAATTGAGAGGTATATTATAAAGATTCTTGGAAATATATAGTAGAAATTCCAGAAGAAACCCCAATAGTCGAAACCCTAGAAATAGCTTGAATAAAATATTCAAAGGCAGAAATAGAAAAAGCCTTGAAAGAGATTAAGCCTATTAATTAACTTTATTATTATGACAAGAATAAATCTAATTCCAGTTTCAGAACTCACAGATCAACACTTGTTATCTGAACACAGAGAAATAAAACGCATTCCGAATGTTATAAAATCAGGTCGTTACTCACTCGACTGAATGCCTGAAAAATACACTTTAGGAAAATGACACGTTAAATTTTTTTATGATAAAATTCAGTTTTTATATGAAAGATATACAGCTCTTAATTGTGAATGTTATAAAAGAGGTTTTAATGTTGAAAATTATTGAATATCTTTTGTAAATATATTTTATTGATATTATTGACAATTTCGTAATAACTACACCCCAACCCAAGAAGCAATACAAATATCTCGAGATAGAATAAACGAAAAGATAAAAGCTAAGCCAGGATTTTACAGAATGTATTGAAAATTAATATAATTTAACTTAAACAAAATGCAATTTACTTTAAATAAACTAGTCTCAGAACTTAAACAATGTTCTAACAAGGATGCAAGTGTTGAATTTGATTTTGGAAGAGAGCCACAAAGATTTTGTTCTTGGAGAGGAAGTTACGACTTGCCAGCAATTATTTGGTGAGAAAATAGAATATCAATGGAGCCATTAAAATTATCTGAATTTATTAAAATGTGTGAAGAAACCATTTGAACTGAATTTACTTGATATAAATGAGGTGAATATATTATGAGCGGTAGTGATAGATTATGGGTATGTGAACAAGCCAATTACTCTGGAAGCTTATGTATTTGTTGAATATCAGATAAAGATTACAAAATTATTCTTCATACAGAATATTGTGAATATTAAACCTATTTAACATTTAATAATAAAGAGAATATGATTTTAAAAGATGACAACGGTAAAAAATTACCAAAAGAAGTACAAACTAGAGTTAATGCTTTTATAGATAATCTACCTAAAGTAAACTGGTTTAAACCATATCCAAACTTGAAAAAAGAAGATGTAGAAAAACAGATAAATTTTACACTTGAATGTTTTTGAGTAAAAGCAGGAATAGAATATAAAACTTTATCAAAACAAGAAGATTGGGCTTCTGCTTGGGCTTCTGCTTGGGATTCTGCTAGGGCTTCTGCTTGGGATTCTGCTAGGGCTTCTGCTTGGGATTCTGCTAGGGATTCTGCTAGGGCTTCTGCTTGGGATTCTGCTAGGGCTTCTGCTTGGGATTCTGCTAGGGCTTCTGCTTGGGATTCTGCTAGGGCTTCTGCTTGGGATTCTGCTTGGGCTTCTCAAGAAATACTATTGGAAGATAATAAAGATTTTAAAGAAAAATATCCAAATTGAGCATTTAGACAATTATTTAAATTATGGGAAATGTGATTATACCCAGTATGAGTATTAAAAGAAACTTGAAAATTTACAGTATATGCAGACTCTAAATGTATTGATTTATTTAAAGAAGAAAGTATTAAAACAGAATTACCAAACGAATTAAATATTAATTGAAATATTTATATACTTAAGATTTAACCCTATTTAATAATAATTAGTAGTATGAACGAAATAAAATGTGAATATACGGATGAAATAACTTGTCCATATTGTTGATATAAAGATTGAGATAGTTGGGAAGAAAATGATTATTTAAGTAATTGAAATTATGAAAAACTTACTTGTTGACAATGTTCAGAAGAATTTTTATGCCAAATGGACATAACAGTTGATTATAGCACAAAAAAAATTAATTAACAAATAACCCCCTTTAACTTATGGAAACAAAAGAAGAAAAAATTAAGGCAGTATTAAGTTTTAATAAATTAATATGGAAACAAATATGAAAAATGGAATGGGGAATTTATAATAATTATGCAAATGAACAAATAAAGAAAATAGATAATTTATATTCCCTAATTAAATAATATCAATGAATTTAAAGGAATTAGTAGAAAAAAGAATAAAAGAATTTAATGAGAGTTGAGAAAAAGATGAAATGCAAAAGACATTTGAAAAGCATCCAACACTTACTAAGTTTGCATTTTGATATATTGATAAATTTTTAACTAGAAAATAATTTACTTATTAACTAATAGAACTATGACAGAAGAGATTTTTAAAGATATTCCTTGATATAATGGGTGGTATAAAGTATCTAATTTAGGTAAGGTTAAAAGTATAAAAAAGATGAATTGAACAAATGAAAGAATTTTAAAATCAGCAAAAGATTGACATTGATATCCAGCAGTTGCTTTGTTTAAAAATTGAAAATCTAAAACCTATAAAATCCATAAACTAATGTATTTAACTTTTATGGATACATCTAATAAAAAACTAGAAGTTAATCATAAAAATTGAATAAAAACTGACAATACATTACAAAATTTAGAATTAGTGACACATTCAGAAAATAATAAACATACATTTGATGTACTTTGATATAAATGAAGTATGTTATGAAAATCCTGAAAACTATGTATTTTTAGTAAACCAGTTATTCAATATGATTTAAAATGAAATATATTGAAAATATGGGAATGTGCAGCTGATATTAAAAGAGAATTATGATTCTTAACTTCATCAATAACTAAAGTCTGTAGAGGACAATGAAAAACTGCGTATGGTTATACTTGGAAATATAAACTCCAAGAAATAAAAAATTCCCCTTTACTTATTAAATAAACTTATATATGTGAATAAGACAAGAGCAACTACAATCTAAATTAGACAAAGCATTTGATCTCTACAACAATAGATTCACAAACTGAATAACAACAATGGAACAAATAGCTGAGCAATGTTGACTACATAGAACATCACTTTGCAAACCTTTTAAATATGCAGGAATAAAAATGAAAAAAGCAGAATGAAGCTATTAAAAAGACTTGCAAAATATCAACAAAATTATATAATAAATAAAGTAATAAAACAAATATGGAATCACTTAAAACCCTAAAAGAAACAAACCAAGCTAAGTACGAAGAAATAAGACAATTCTACTACTCCAAATGACTAAGAGACACCAAGGCTAAATACTGACACTCTTATACAGCTTATCAATATAACTTTGGTAAGTCCTGAGCAAGAGTAGGAAGAAAGACTAAATTCTGATGAAACGCACCAAAGGAATATATGACAACATATTTCCAATGAGAAAGCAAAGTAATTAAGAAGTATTGAATACAAGGAATGTTAAAAAAAGATAAGAATAAAGAAGATAAACCATACTATAAAACAAAAGGATTTGAAGTCGCTAACTATTACAGCTAAATGAAAACAGCTAATACTTAAGTTATTAAACTAGGAGTGGCGAAGTGAGGATACGCAGGGTAAGGGTCATAACCTTTGGGTTTCTATTACCAACAGACAAAATAGATTGTAGGTGCAAATCCTACCTCCTAGACCATTAAATATTAAACTATAATGTAACTAAACTCAAAAGTAAATATAACCTTAATAACTAAATGAAAACATCAACACTAATACTTATACTTGTAAAACACTTAATAAAAGGTAGACTAAAGACTAATATACAAAAAGTAAACCATAACCTTACTTATAACACTGTAAACCTATATGATTAAAATACTATCACAAGAGATAAAAGAATGTGAAGATACAAAATGAAACAAAACAATAGTATTAGAGATATATTATAAGATCAAAAAAGATACTTGAAGATTCCTACTAAAAGACTATAATGCAACTACAAAGAAACAACACAATGGTTATATAAAAGAAATCAAAGAACAAATAGCAAAACAATACTTAGAATTAAAAAAATAACATATGAAACACTTAACAGATAAAGAGTTTTGTAAACAATTTCTATTAGGTATAAAAACAAGATGACAAATAAAGAAGCATAAAAAAAAGTTTTACGCAGATATAAATAAAGAATTTACTATATATTAAATTACAGGACGGAGCAAATTAGGCAAAAAACTTCGTTATAGGTAGTGACAAACAATATAACTGTTAGAAAGGATATGATTCGCTCTATTACTCTAATAAGAAATATAACAAAACACTATCATTTTGCCTTTAATTAAAAAACTATGTGAATTAAATATTATAAAATACCATTTGGATATATAAGCTATTGATGGCACAACATATTCTCGGGTAATATGAAAGGATGAAATAAATGAGAATGATATTCAGTAAGTGTTAACATAAAGAAACTATCTTTACTTAAGAATAACAAACACGAAGTAATAAGTTTAATATTAGATTATAACATATAAGTATGGAAGAAAAGAATTTATGATGAAAACCATTATTGTTTAAAACAGTAGAAGAATTAGATACTAAGATAAGAGAATTCATTGATTATTGTGATACTAAAGCCAAACCAATGACATTAGAAAGATTATCAGTATTCTTGGATTGTGAAACAGATACTATAAGAAACTATGAAAAGAAAGATGCGTATTTCGGTACTATAAAAAAGATAAGAAAATTGATATTAGCAGATAAGGTTGAAAGACTCAATGATAGAACCACTTTTACACCGTGAATAGTATTTGATTTAAAGAATAATCACGACTGGAAAGATAAAATAGAAACAGATAATACAAACCATAATAATGATATAACAGAACATCTTACGATAGAACAACAAAAAGCAATAGCTAAAAGAATTAATAATGGATAAAGAAACATCACAATTTTTTAAACAAGCATCTAGACAGGATTTACTGTCTTTTTGTGTATTTACAGATCAATTTTATGAAATAGCACCACATCACGAACTAATAAATGATGCTTTAGTTAAATTAGTTAATTGAGAGATACAAAACCTTATTATAGAAATGCCACCAAGAAGTTGAAAGAGTAGGATAATGCAAGAGTTTATAGCTAAACTGTATGGAGATAAACCTAAGACAGATATTCTATATACTTGACACTCATTATCATTACTAGAATGATTCAGTAGAAATATTATAAATAGAATAAAAGGTAATGAATATCAATCATTATATAATACTAAATTTGTACAATGAAGTGAATCAGTTAAAAACTGGAATATAGAGAAAGGCTGAGAATTTGCTGTTTATTGAGTATGAGGATGAATAACTGGTAAAGGTTGAAATATACTTATTATAGATGATCCTTATGCAACAAGACAAGATGCTGAATCAGACACAGTAAGAAGAACAGTTAGTAATTGGTATTGGTCTACATTCTTATCTCGTAAACAAAACGACAAAGCACAACAAATTATAATAATGCAAAGGTGGAGAGAAGATGATTTAGTTTGAGAAATCCTTGAAAGAGAATGAGAAAAATGGACTGAGCTAAAAATACCTGCTTTAAATGAAAATGAAGAAAGTTTTTGGGCTGATAGATTTAGTGCTGAATACTTCAAAGATATAAAAAAACAAAACCCACTATTCTTTGCTTCGCAATATCAGCAAGACCCAGTAAATGAATGAAGCTGAGATTTTATAAAAGAATACTTTACTTATTGTGATTGAATAGAAGTACAGCAAAGACAGCCAAGAATGGATATAATAACCTTTATTGATCCTGCGATAAGTCAGAAACAAGAAGCAGATTCTACAGCGATAGTTACCATATGAATGGACTCAACTAATAATATGGCTTACTTATTAGAGGTAAAGAAGTTAAAAGAAACACCTGATGAGATTATAAACGAAACTTTTAGAACAGTTGATAAGTTTAAAGATGAGGGAAAAAGTTATAAATGCTGAATTGAAACGGTACAATATCAGAAAATGTTAGAATTAGAGATAAGAAATCAAATGAGGATAAGAGATAAATTCTTTAACTTAGAATGAATAAAGCCAACCTGAGAAAAGGCAGCAAGAATAAGATCATTACTACAACCTAGATATTCAAGCCGTTCAATAATTCACGCAAAAGATTTAAATTGATTATGAGACTTAGAAATAGAGTTATTAAAGTTTCCAAATGGTAAACACGATGACTTAATAGATGCTTTAGCTTGATGTTTTACAATAGCACAAGTAACAAATGTAAATCAGAAAATGAAAGTTTATACACCTAACTACATCTAAATGAATCTTTGATATTATCCTGAAATATATGTTTGAATGCCAAGCTGAACAGGCTTTCCACATCCTGAAACAATACTAAACATATTCAATCAAACTTGTGTAAAAAACAGAGAGGTTGAATTAGTGTTTTATTCTGAAAACATTATTAAAAGAAAACCAGTTCAACACGCAAGGAATGAAATAGTCCACAACTTCCTAAAATCAGGTTGTCACTATCTTTGGTTTGTTGATGATGATAACCCACCAGCTTTAGATGTACTTGAAAACCTACTTGAACACCAAAAAGACTGCGTTTCTGCTTTAGTTCCTCTAAGACATTGAGATAACTACTTACTAAACATATTCAAAGACTGAAAACACATCACAAGTTACGAATGAATGGAATGACCACTTATCGAAATAGATAACTTCTGAACTTGATGTGTTCTGATGAGTAAAGATATAGTCGAAGCAATGTATAAGAAATTTAATTGAAATCCTTATCAATTCAGAATAGAAGAATTTGTATTAAATGAAATGAATGATGAAGTAGAGAGATACGAGTTTCAGGATAGATATATACAAGATTGGTTTATTAGATATAAGCAAGATGAGTTCTGAAACATACTAAAAAGAGAAGAAAGTATATCAGAGGATTTATTCTTTGGTAGAGAAGCAAAGAAACTTTGATTTAAATTCTATGCAGATTTAAGAAGCCATTGCACACACTTTAAAGATATTACTAAGCTAAAAGTAAAATATGAAGAATATAAAACCAACCTTGAGTATTCTGATTCCAACACTACACCAGAAGAATGAGAAGTGAATTGAATATATTAAGCTATTAGAAAATCAGATAAGACAACACTTTTATTGTAAACCTATGTTCTGAAATTGAATTGAAGTTAAGAGTGTGGATAATATGCTTGTGAACACCGCTTGGAATACACTAGTAAAAGAATGTGAATGAGAGATTATGCTTATCTTAAACGATGATATAGAACTACAAGAAGAAGTATTTGAAACACTTGCAAAGCTAGAGAAATGACAGGTTTATTGTCCTTATTTCAGCAGATGAGATAACTTCAATAAGATTTACTCTAACAACTGAAACAATATAGTTTGATTCTGCTTCGGAATGTATAAGAGTGATTGGAAAGATATTCCAAGTGAACTTAAAATATATTTCTGAGATAATTATATTTATGAGTATATGAACAAGAATATTTTATGGGGCTGATATATTCATCATTGGGAATCTAAATCTATTTTTGCACCTGAGAGAAAAGAACAAATAGAAAGTTTAATTAAACAAGATTATATAGAATGGGATAAAATTATAAGTAACTTATAAAAATATGCACAAGAATATACTAGACTATTGCGAAACAATTAAAAATAAGTTCCCTGAGAGCTTTAAAAGTAAAAAGGTATTAGAAGTAGGCTCACTTGATATTAACTGATCTGTGAGACAATATTTTACTGATTGTGATTATACTTGAATAGATTTATGAGAATGACCTTGAGTAGACAGAGTATATGATTTTACAGTGAAATATCAACCAGATGATTTATGGAATTTTGACACTATAATTTCAACTGAAATGTTAGAACACTGCAAACTATATAATCAAGCACTTATTAATATGATTAAGTGTCTTAAATCCTGATGACTTCTATTAATAACTGCAGCCTGAGAATGAAGACCTGAACATTGAACAACAAGAACAAGTCCAAAAGATGCACCATTTACTAATGACTGGTATAAGAATATAACGGAATTAGATTTATTACAAGCACTTCAGCCTAGTATATACTTCTCTGAATATGAGATATCAATTCAATGAACTGATATAAGATTTTACTGAATAAAATGTTAAAACAACCTAAAATTTGGTTTGACTTTATCAAAAAAAAAGTATACTTAAATTAAGTAAGAGCGGAAAACTTATGTATTTAATGCAATCCGCTCGCAACAAATCTTAAGTTTTCCCTCTTTACCTAGAGGGTTTTTTTAATGTTAAACCATATCAGAAAATGGATATAGCTAAACTTACAGCACAAGTTCAAGATGAATACAACCAATGATATCAACATATAAGACAAGAAAGAGATAGAAAACAAGAAGTATTGTCAAAGATAATACCAAAAAATGTAAAAGAATGAGAAGTTAAAGTCCATTTATTATGGAGGAATCTACAATTAGAGAACTCCTTATTTTTGACTGATGAATTTAATGTTGTACTTAACTCTGATGATTGAGTTTTATCAGGGGAGATTATGAAGAATGGAGAAAAAGCAATGAAGTTTGATGATGAAGATATGGAACTTATTGAAATGAGAGAAGATATAGTAAACTACAACTGATTATATTGAGTTGCTGTTACTGTTGTTGATTGATTTGATTTTGATGAGAGCCAGCCTTTATCAGATACTATTGATCCAATGTGTGTAATTCCAGATCCTAAGAATTGGAGATGATCTAAGATGCGTTTTATCTGATTTGAAAGAAAACTAAGCAAAGAATATCTAAAATCAAACTGATTCAAAAATATATCTGAAATTCAAGAATGAACTAGTTTTGAGATGCAAAAGTATGACAGAAAAGTAAACACAGCAAACAACACTAATTACACAGTAGAAACAAACTGACTTTGTGATATCTACGACCATTTCACAGTATTTGAATGAAGAAAATATCTAACAACTTGGGCTAACAACAGAACTCTAAATATTAGAATGGTTGAGATTGAATGATTAACAGAAGCAGAAATAAAAAAACCACATAAAGTTAAATTCCCAGTTCAGATACATAGAAGAAAACCTGTTTTAAATAGCTTCTTTGGTGTTTCAATAGCTGATGAGGTACTTCAATACCAAGATAGTATTTCAATGCTTGTAAATCTACAAAATATACAAGCAAGACTTGCTGCTTTATGACCTGATAAGTTCGTTGATGAAAACCTTTGAATAGATGCATCATTACTAGGAGAGAAACTGCCTTGAGGTAGAGTTATACCAGTAAGAAGCGGATGAGTTATTTGAAATTCTATATTCAATGACCAACAGATTAATCCAAGTCAATTCCCTACACAATTCAAAACAGAGCTATACAAGATGTCAGAGGATACAACTTGAGTTAATGCTCTAGCTTTCTGACAATCAGCACCTTGATCACAAACAAAAGCAGAAGTTCAAACACTTATGCAAAATGCAAACCAATTATTAAGTTGGGTTGCTTCGAACTATATGAGATGACAAAAGGAATATTGGAAAGCACATTACAAGGCTTATGCTTTATTTATGACTGATAAAGCTAAAAAGAATGTAAGTTTCTACCAACATTGAAAAGCTATTAGCCTAACACTTAAGAAGAAAGACTTTATATCAGATTGAAAGGTACAAGTTTATATAGAGAGCAAACAACAAAAACAAGTAGAGAATGATAAGTCCTTTGCTAAACTGAATACTATTGCAAACCTGTACTTAGGTAATATGAAGCCTTGATATGCAATGAATACATTTTTAAGAAAACTTTGAGATACACTTTGAGTTGACTGATTTGATTCATCACTATATATAACTCCTTCAGTAGATGAAGAAAGAGCAACAAAAAACTTAGAACTTCTTAATAATAACATTGAAATAAGTTGACCTGAAGCTTGAGAGGATTTAAAAACATACATAGACATATACAGCCAAGCAATGGATACTTCTGCGAAAGAAAAAGCATTGGAAATGTATACAAAAGCCTATATTGATTTTAGACCAGATCCAATAATGCAAGAAATGCAAGCTTGACAGACAGATTGATCTGCTGGAGCAATGAATTCAAACATAGTTGCAAGTCAGTTAAGTCAATGAAATAAAGTGCCAAGTGTACAAAATGTAGCAATGTAACCTAAAAACCAATGTTAACAAAAGACCAAAAAGAATCCTTAAAATCACTTACTAATCATCCGGGTTGGAAAGTGGTTGAGATGATAGAAGAAGAAGCAAGAATAGAGCTAGGTAATAAATTAATGATAGCTGACCTTGAAGATACAGCACAATTAAAAGTTCTTAGAGAAAACCAAATCTATGCTAAAGCAAGAAAAGACTTTATGCAAAATATAATGAAAAACACAACAGAAGTTTACATACCTGAAGTTTAACATATTTCTACTGCTTATTACTTTAATAGGCAGAATGAAGTTTGAGGAAACTTTTACAAAAACCTTTATTTTACTGCTTAACATAACTAGAATGGCAGACCTAGACCAAGACTTTGAAGATGATGTATCTTATACAGAATCTGAGGACTTAGACACAAACTCTGAAATTACATACGAACAAGCTATGGAATGGAAGAAAAAAGCTGAAAGGCTTGAAAAGGCAGAAAGGAAACTAGTAGAATTAAAAAAAGCTAGTAAGGATAAGCCAGAAGCTACTGAGTGAATAACTCAAAAGGAATTAGACTTAAGGGAGGAAGTATCTGATTTTATACTTGGAAATCCTGACTTAAAAGAATATAAAGCAGACTTGCTTAAATATGTAAAAGATTGATTCACATTAAGACAGGCAAAAGCACTAGTAGAAAATGATGATAAGGCAATCGCAAACAAGGAAAAGGCAAACCAATTAAATATATCTAATTGAGAAAGCTGAAGCACAAAGACTTCTTATACAGAATCTGAACTTGAAAAAATGAGTCAGTCTGACTATGAAAAAGCAATGGGAAGAATCGAGAAATGAGAAGCAAAATTTAAAAGATAATATAATTTAACTAAGAAAAATGGCAAACACTATAATCAATCCTACTATCTTCGCAAAAGAAGTTATTAGAAACAGAGATATCAAAAATGTATTCTACAAATTTGCAAACTCTGACTATACTTGAGAATTAAAAAAAGCTTGAGATACTGTAACAGTTCAAACTCTACCTACTCTTTCTTTCACTACTTGAGGAACTGCTTGAAATGCTATTACTGCTACTGACTTTACAATCACTTCTGAAAACCTAGTTATTGACCAGGTTGCACAATTAATGGTTACTCTTAAAGATATAGAAGTAACACAATCTAATCTATCTTTAGAAGCTAAAGTTTGAGAAAGATTTGCAGAAGCAGAAGCAAGACTTCTTGATGTTGTTATTAGAGATTTCATCTTAAACGATGTTGATTCTAAAATACCATCTGGAAACAAACTATCTACAATCACAGCTTCAAAAACTACTGTATTTCCTGCTATTGAAGCATTGAAAGTAAAATTAGCTGAAAACAATGTAACTGATAACTTAGTTTTATTTGTTGCTCCAATAATCTGATCTTACCTAAGACAAGCTGATGTTTTAGATAACACAGATCAAGGGTTTATGACTAGACAAAAAGGTTATCTTGGTTTAATTTCAGGATTTAAGGTAATTGAAACAAACGCACTAACTACTCCAAAGAAAATGATAGCTATGCAAGAGGGGTCAATTAACTGTGTTGTTCAATTAAATAAATACGATGTTAGACAAGGAACTGATGGTTTCTACGAAAACTTACTTGCTGAGATTATATACGGATCTAAAATATTCGGAGAATCTGGTAAATGAATCGCTACACAAGTTTACTCTTAATCGATAAACTCTTAACTCCTTAGAAATAAGGGGTTAAAGTTTGTTTATTAACAATAAAATATGACACCAGATCAATTAATAACACAAGCAAGAAATGCAACCTGAATGGATACAATAAACTATCCTGATACTCAGGG
>Ga0209317_1000705_pt1 | contig 36783 bp, 37 predicted proteins | sample RifGroB2_FD_183994 | JGI IMG/M metagenome (GOLD analysis project Ga0209317, IMG submission 183994) | Soil microbial communities from Rifle, Colorado, USA - Groundwater B2 (SPAdes) (version 2) | ecosystem: Environmental > Terrestrial > Soil > Unclassified | place: Rifle, Colorado | collected... | reverse complement strand
ACGCAACTTCTTCACGTCGTCGGCGGCTACGGCACCCCTCCCCTTTTTCCCCAGGGCGACGCTGTCCTCTTCGGGAAGCGAGATCCCCTTGAACCAGGGAAGCACGCCCAGCACGGGCACGCCGGTGCGCTCCTCCACGAAATCGATGCCCGGCTTCAGCAGCGAGGCGTCGCCGCGGAACTTGTTGATGATGACACCCTTCACCAGCCCCTTCTCCTCGGGAGTCAGCAACTCCAGCGTTCCGACGATCTGGGCGAAGACCCCGCCGCGGTCGATGTCGGCAACGAGAATGGCGGGAGCTCCGGCCATGGCGGCAACCTTCAGGTTCGCTATGTCGTGGGCGCGCAGGTTGATCTCCGCGATGCTTCCGGCCCCCTCCATGACGATGAACGGGAACCTCTCCTTGAGCCTCTGGAAGCTCTCCTGAACCTTCAGGAACGCCTCCGGCTTGTAGGCGTTGTACTCCTTCACCCCCATGTTGCGTACCACCCGCCCCTGCACGATCACCTGGCTGCCGGTGTCGGAGTTCGGCTTGAGCAGGATCGGGTTCATGTCCGTGTGGGGCACGATGCCGCACGCCTCCGCCTGCACGCCCTGGGCGCGACCGATCTCCCCCCCCTCCGGGGTCACCGCCGAATTCAGCGCCATGTTCTGCGATTTGAAGGGAGCCACCCGGATGCCGCGACGCCTGAGAATCCGGCAGAAACCAGCGGTGATCACCGACTTGCCGACATCCGAGCCGGTGCCGCAGAACATCAGCGCGCGCGGGTCGGCAGGCACCGCTGCCGTGCCCGCCGCAGGCTTGCTGCCGCGTGCCGCCCCTTCCCCGCCCCGCGTGGCGTAACCGCGCGGGGTCACGATGCCGCCGTCTCTGGACAAGCGCGTCGAGGCGTTACCTATGATGACGATGGAGAACATGTCGATCGGGTGCAGCAGCATCTCCCCCAGCGTGGTGACGATGCGGTCCTCGCCGTCGCGGCAGGCGTTTCTGACGATGCCTACCGGGACCTGCGGGCCTCGCGCCGCGATCAGGATGGCTGCGGCCTCCTCGATCTGGGTGACGCGCCCCTTGCTGCGCGGGTTGTAGAGGGCGACTACAAAATCGGCCGCCGCGGCAGCCTTCAGCCGCTCCCTGATGGTGTCCAGGGGGGTCATCAGGTCCGACAGGGAGATCACTGCGAAGTCGTGCATGAGAGGAGCGCCAAGCACCGAGGCAGCCGCCTGGACCGCCGATACGCCGGGAACGATGGCGATTTCCACGCCCGGGTACGGCGCGGCTGAGCCGTTTCCGGCCCCGTCGGCCAGTTCCAGCGCCAGGCCCGCCATCCCGTAGATGCCCGCGTCGCCGCTGGAGACGAGGGCGACGGTTTTTCCCGAAGCCGCAATGGAAAGCGCCTGCGAGCAGCGCTCCACCTCGCGCATCATCCCCGAGGAGACGACTTCCTTGTCCGACAAAAGCGGCTCGATGAACTCAAGGTAGGTCTTGTAGCCGACCACCACGTCGGCCTTCTCGATCGCCTCGCGCGCCTCGAAGGTCATATGGTTCAGGCCGCCGGGGCCGATACCCACCACAAAAAGCTTAGACATCAAAAACCCTCGTTAACTCTTCAGATTGATTCATGTGCGCCGGGGGCGTAACCCTTACGGCACCGACCCCACCCGCCCTTCGGGCATGCGCTCCCGGAGTGCGGGTAGCGGAGACGTTGCTATAGCCAGCGTGACGTTGCCGTCCTTCACCTTCTCCAAAACCAGCCTGCCCCCTTGCGACGCCAGCAGGGCAGCCGGTTCGGCAACCCCCTTGGCGCCGATGGCGGAGAAAGCATGATCGGAGGGCGGCGACGGGAAGCGGACCTGGTTCAATTCCCCGCTTGCAAAGAAAAGGACGGGAATCCCCTCCTCCCGTGCAAACGCGAGCAACCCCTCTTCGTCCTCCTTCGCGCTGGCGGTCGCGATGCAGTGCACGCTCCTCATCGAAAACGACAGCTGCGCCAGGTACTTCGACACCACCGACCCGATTTCCTCCGCGCTCGTCCCCCTGTTGCAGCCGATGCCGAGGCACAGGTCCACAGGGCGCAGCACCAGGGTCCGCTCCAGGTCCAGGGAGGGAGGAAGTTCCCGGTTGGTTACCAGGAGCAAGCCGCTGGCCCCGCTGCGTGACGCCAGGTCTGCGTTCTCAAAATAGGAGAGCTTCCCCTTGCCGGCGAAGTATTCCCTGGTCCTTTCCGTCGGGTCGACGACGGCGATCTCTTCACCCTCCAAAAGCAGCGCGTTCAGCACCTTTACCCGGGAAAGGTCTTCGATGAGCCAGCCGCTTTCCTTGGCCAGCATGTCAAAGGAGGGGAGATGGTTGGCATCGGTCGCGGTGGTTATGACAGCTGTGCCCCCGGTGAGTTCCGCGCAGCTCCTGGCGAGCGCGTTGGCGCCCCCGATATGGCCCGAGAGCAGCGACACCGCGAAGAGCCCCGCGTCATCCAGCACCACGACCGCCGGGTCCCTGTCCTTTGCCTGCAACAAGGGGGCGATGCTGCGCACCACTATCCCCGCCGCCATGATGAAGACCAAGCCGCCGTAGTCGGGCCACAGCCTGTCCACCAGCGTCTGCAAGCCGGCGGAGAAGGGGTGGGCGTCACCGGTCGCGTGCTTTTCGATGACGAAGAGCCTGCTCTGCGGGATCCCCTGCCGCAGGGCGGCCCCGATCCGGGCGCCGTTACCGGTTATGGCGATGATCGCTACCTGCATCAACCCCCTCGGAAAAACGTTTAACGGGGATGAAGGGGATACAGGGGAAGACTTCAAAACCAAGAGGCCTAGGTTTGACCCATGAGGCTTCCGGTCATGCTTTCATCCCCTTGGTCCCTTCGTCCCTGTGAATGGACCTTGCCTCTAAGCGACGACCCCTTCCCGGCAGCCGTGGGTGAACCCCTTGTCGTAGAGGAGCGACTTGGCTTTCATCCCCTCGCCGCGGGCGCGCAGCACGTCCCCCACTACGATGAGAGCCTGCTTGCCGATCCCAGCATCCCTCACCTTGGCCGCTATGTCCGCCAGCGTCCCGGTGATCACCTGCTCGTCTGGCCACGATGCCTTGGCCACTACGGCAACCGGGGTGTCCGACCGGTAGGCTCCGCTCAGCAACTCCTCCACAACCTTCTCGATCATGGAAACGGAGAGGTAGATCACCAGCGTCGCGCCGATCCTGGCGATGTTGCTAAGCTGCTCGCGCTCCGGCACCGGGGTCCTTCCGGCCAGCCGCGTTATCACGACGGTCTGCGACACCTCCGGCAGGGTCAGCTCCTGCTTCAGGGCCGCGGCGGCGGCAAAGGCGCTGGTCACCCCTGGCACCACCTCGTAGCCGATGCCGAGACGGTCCAGCTCCTCCATCTGCTCCTGGATGGCGCCGTAGATGGAGGGGTCGCCGGTGTGCAGACGAACCGCCCTCTCTCCGGCCGTAACCGCCCGGGCCAGGGCGTCCGTCGTCTGCTCCAGGTCCATTCCGGCCGAATCGAAGACCCGGGCGTTCGGGGCGTAGGTCCGGACCAGCTCGCGGTCGACCAGGCTCCCCGCGTACACCACCACGTCCGCCTCGCGCAGCAGGCGGGCGCCTTTCACGGTGATCAACTCTGCATCGCCGGGACCGGCCCCGACAAAAAACACCTTCTGCACCTGACTCACAAAAACCACCTTTGATGTTTACCGCGAAGATCGCAGGGAACGCGGAGGCAAATTCCCGGCAACCCAAGGGCACTCGCGCGAGGGTTTGACCCCGGAAATGCTTGTTTAGTTCGCTTTTCTCTGCGCCCTCTGCGTACTCTGCGGTAATACGAGAACTACAGCGGGTTTTTCCGCACGATCAGCATGGAGAGATAGTCGAGCTTCTTACCGACCAGCGCCTCCAGGTCGAAGTGCACCTCTTCCTCGCTGGAGCCTACCCGGCGCACGAAGACGCCTCCCTTGTCGCGCCCGAGTTCCTTCAGCACCGCGTACACGGAGTCGAAGACGCGGTTGACCTTCATGAGGACCACGGTGTCAAACTCCTCGAGGGTCCGCTTCAGTTCATCGTGCTCGTAGGTGGCAGGAAGTATGGCGATCCGCTCCGCCGCCAGCCCGAGCGGGAGCCCGGACACGGCGGAGGACGCCAGGATGCTGGAGATCCCGGGGACCACCTCGATCTTTATCTCCGGGTACTTGGCGAGGAAAATCCTGTGGATGTAGAGGTAGGTCGAATAAAGGAACGGGTCGCCGATGGTGATGAAGGCAACGTCCTTGCCGGCGGCGATACGCTGCGCCACCTGGTCCGCGGCCTCCTCCCAGAAGGGATCGAGCCCCTGCTGATCCTTGACCATCGGGAAAACCTGGACCAGCACCTCCTGCCGGCTGCGGTCTATGAACTGCTCCACGATGGAGAGGGCGTAGCTTCCCGCCTCGGCGGCCCCGGTCGGTGCGCAGACGACGTCCGCGCCCCTGATGATCCGCTCGGCCTTTCGTGTCAAGAGTTCAGGGTCGCCGGGTCCAACTCCTACGGCATAGACAACGGCCACTACTCCTCCCCCTTCCAGGCGCTGATCACGTAGACCGGGTTGTGCGCGGCGAACATCTTGTACTCGGTAAGGCTGCGGGTCTTGGAGATGTTGACGCAGGTGACCTCGACCGTGTAGCCGTGATCCTCAAGGAACTCCACCGACTTGGTCAGCGTGTCGAGCGTCACGGCGTTGATGACGATGAAACCGTCCGGCTTCAACCGCCTGTCGACCGCGTCGATGATCTCCTCCAGCATCCCGCCGGAGCCGCCGATGAACACGCGGTCCGGGTCGGGAAGTTCCTCCAGCCCCTCGGGGGCGAAGGCCTCGACCAGCAGCACGTTGCGGGCAGCGAACTTCTTCAGGTTCTCCTTCAGAAAGCTCAGGTATTGGCCGTTTTTCTCCAGCGCGAAGATGCGGCCGTTGGGCATCAGGTTCCCGGCCTCGATGGAGACGGAGCCGCTCCCGGCGCCGATGTCCCACATCACCAGGTCGTCCTGCAGTTGCAGCTTGCCAAGCGTTATGGCCCGCACCTCTTCCTTGGTGATCAGCTTCTTGGCCGTGGCGAACTCGTCGTCACGGATGCCGATCATCGGGAAGTTCTGCAGGTTCGGTTCCCAGGTCTTGATGAGGATGAGGATGTTGAGGGGGGAGCAGCTGATCTCGGAGAGCCCCCTGACGTCGGTCTTGGTGAACTTCTCGGTCGGGAGCCCCAGGTCCTCGCACACCCAGGCCTCGTACCCTTCGGCGCCGCGCCCGATGAGCTCGCGGGCCAGCAAAGCGGGGGTATTGACGCTGTCGGTAAGAATGGCGATCTTCTCGGAGGCGATGATGCGGTCCAGGGCGGGCTTCACCCCCCTGCCGTGCACCGAGACGAAGGTCGCATCGTCCCAGGGCTCCTTGATCCTGGCGAAGGCATACTGGACGCTGGTCACGTTGGGGAAGATCTCGACCCGGTCCTTGGGGAGATTGCGGAGCAGAAAGCGTGCAACCCCGAAGAAGTTGGGGTCGCCCGAGCCAAGCACCACGGTCCTCTTGTTGGTCGTCTTCAGGTACTCGAGCATGATGGAGAGGTCTTCCAGGAGGCGCTTCTCCCCCTTGAAGTCCGGGAAGATCTCCAGCAGCCGCTTATGCCCGATCAGGACCTCGGCGTTTTCGATCGCCTCGAGCGCCTGTTTCCCGAATCCTTCCCATCCCTCGATCCCCGCGCCGACAAGATAAATCTTTTGCTCTGGCATGGCCCGCTCCTTTGTTCATTGCACGTCATCAATCTCAATCAGGCTCTGCACCGCCCCCGCCAAAGCGCAAGATCGCAGTGCAGGAAAGACTACGAACCGAAGTAGAGCATCTCGCCATGGTAACCGGCCAGGAACACCCTTGTTTTCACCAGCGGCGCCAAGCTTGCGCAAGCCTCGGCCACCTTGCCGCAGACCAGCTCGATGAGAGCCCGGTCGTAGCCGGAAGCCTCCAGCAGATGACGGGCGGTATTGGCTTCGCGTGCCAGTTGCTCCAGGTGCGCAGCGGCCGGGACCTCCCTGAGCCATCCGGCAAGCGTGGTCAGGTCCAGCTCGGAAGAACTGACATGGGTCTGCTCGTGACCGCAGGCGATCTTCACCAGCTTGGCGAACTGGCCGGCAACGACGACCTCGGGGACCCCTTTTTTGGCGCAGCTCCGCATGGAGTAGCCGAAGTAGTCCCCCATCATGACGAAGGATTCGTCGCTTAGCCGAAGATGCTGCTGCAGCGCGAGCTCGGAGGTCCTGCCGGTGGAGAGGACCACGGTGCGGGAGCCGCAGGCAAGCGCCACGTCGATGGAGGCGTCAACCGTGTCGGTCCAGGCCTTGGTGGAAATCGGCTTCACTATCCCGGTGGTCCCCAGGATCGAGAGCCCGCCGATGATGCCCAGCCTCTCGTTTAGCGTCTTCTTCGCCAGCTCCTCGCCGTTTGGGATGCTGATGGTGAAGGTGAACCTGGCGGGAATGCAGCGCACGGCAAAGACTTCCTTCACCACCTCCATGATCATGCTGCGCGGGACCGGATTGATCGCCCACTCCCCGACCGGGACAGCAAGCCCGGGCTTGGTGACCCGGCCGATGCCGGTCCCCCCCTCGATCACTATCTGGTGCTTCAGGAACAATTCCACCTTGGCGGTGGCATGGATCTCCGCCCCGTTGGTCACATCCGGGTCGTCGCCGGCATCCTTGATCACGTAACAGGACGCCGTGTTGTCGCGCAGCACCCCCCCCAGGACGTGGAAGTGGGCACCGACCCCGCAGGGGAGCATCAGCTCGACCTCGTCGACCAGCACCTGGTCGCGCAGCATCTGGGCAGCAGCCTTGACGGCAGCAGCGGCACAGGAGCCTGTAGTGTAGCCGTATCTAAGATGTTTCCCGCTCATGCTTCATCCCATAGAAGACGGGTGGAATTGTATTGCCTGGCAAGGCCGCCGGTAACGCTCCGGCAGTCTGCGACCGGATTCCTTCGTCCGACCGGGAAAACGGCTTCTCCCGCCGTCGGGCGGCGGGGGAAGCAAACTACGCTGCGCCCTGGATCAGGATGGCGTTCATAACCGCGGCGGCGACGTTGGAGCCCCCTTTGCGGCCGGTGTTGGTGATGAAGGGAAGCTCCGGATACTCCTTGGCCAGTTCCTTCAGGGCCTCCTTGCTCTCGGCGGCTCCCACGAAGCCCACCGGCAGCGCGACGATCAGCTTCGGCACCAGCCTCTCGTCGCGTATCAGCCTGATCAGCTCGAAGAGCGCCGTCGGCGCGTTGCCGATCACGAAGATGCCGTTGCCGGCGTCCCTTCCCCCCTTGCGCATGGCCAGGATGGAGCGGGTGATCAACTGGGCCCTGGCGTCCTTGGCGACCTGCGGGTCGGCAACGTGGCAGGAGACCTTCACGCCGAACCTCTTGAGGCGCTCCTTGCTCATCCCGGAGATCACCATGGTGGTGTCGGTGACGATGCCGCAGCCGGCGTTAAGCGCGGCGATCCCGCTTTCGATCGCTCTTTCCGAGATATGCATGCTGCGGGCGTACTCGAAGTCGGCACTGGTGTGGATGGCACGGCGCACCAGGGGCCACATCTGCGGCGACCAGCTGTGCGGGCCGAGTTCTTCCTCGATGATCCTGAAGGATTCCGCCTCGATCTCCTCGGGGCGCATGTGCACCGACATCAGTGCCACCTCTGTTCAGTGAGGCTCTGGGCGACGCGCTCGACCACGATCTCGGCCAGCTTGTCGTGCACACCGAGGTGTTTGCCGAGCACCATCTCCACGTCCGGGTAGCGCCGTTTGGCCTCTTCCAACTCCTCGGGAAGGTCCTCAAGCACGTGGGCCCCCATGTAGAGGAAATACGGCACCAGCAGGATGCGCCCGGCGCCCTGCGCCACGCAGGCATCGACCCCCTGCTGTATATTGGGGAGATGCTGTTCGCGGAAGGAGACCTCGACGATCTCGAACTCCGTCATCTTCTTGACACGCGCCGCAATCTCGTTAACCGCGTTGTTCGCCTCCGGTATCCTGCTGCCGTGGGCCATGATCAGTAAAGCTGTCTTCATCCCTGCTCCTTAAAAACGTTCTGCGTACGGCTTAACACCAGTTCTATGTTCTACGTTCTATGTTCTACGTTAACGGCTTTAACGGCTTAAAACTGCCCACGTCATTTCTTACGCCGTGCACGGTAACAAGTGCCGTCACAACCGCTGTTTCTGTGTCTCGGGTTCCAAACATAGAACGTAAAACATAGAACGTAGAACGGCCTTTTCCTTAGCCTTGCCACCCTTTCCGGTATTCCCTGACCAGCTTCTCGACGGCGCGCTTGGAGCCGGCCTTCCAGGGGCCGACTGCCGCGAGGGTCAGGTTGGCCGGATCGAACAGGGAGCGGGCGGACTCTTTCAGATCCGCCGCCTTTATCGCCGCCGCCTCGGCCCGGTCCTCGTCCACGGAGCGTACCAGGGTCATCAGCTCACCCCAGCCGTAACGCACCTGCATCTCGTAGGTGGAGTCGCCGCTGTACTCTAGGTCGTAAAAGTACCCTTCCTTTACCCTGCCCAGCTCCGCGTCACCGACCTCCTCGAAGGCAAGGCTCTTAACCTCGCGCAGCACCTCGGAAACCGCCAGCACCAGGTTTTCCGGCGCTGTGGCGAACTCTATGGCGAAGGCGCCCGTTTCCTCGTAGGCGGAGAGCGAGGCGTCGACGGAGTAGACGATCCCCAGCTTCTCCCGCAGCGACAGATGCAGCCGCGAACTCCCTCCGCCGCAGAGGATGCGGCGCATCAGCCTCATCTCCATGATCCGCCTGTCCTGCCTTGCGAACCCGCGGAAGGCTATCTGCAGGTTCACCTGGCTGTCCGAGTCCTTGACGAAGATCGAACGGGGCTCCTCCTGCACCTCTTCCACCGGCACGGGCGCGGGAGGCCTGGCCCCTTTCCACCCCGCGAAGGAGCTTTCACAGGCGGCGAAGAAGGCCTCCGGGTCGTGCTTTCCCGCAGCCACGACGAGCGCGTTCTCCGGGACGTAATACTCCGCCAGGTAGCTGCGCAGGTCTTCCTCGGTGATCCCCCTGATGCTGTCCAGGTAGCCTATGGTGGGCATGCCGAGCGGATGGCCGGGCCACAGGAGCTTGCTGCAGAGGTTGCTCGTGTTGGTCTCCTCGCCGCGCTCGTTGATGTCCTCCAGCGCTTCCTCCGTTATGATCCGCTTCTCTATCTCCAGCCCTTCGAGGGTGGGGGTGAGGAGCATGGAGGAGAAGAGCCTCACCCCTTCCGCTATCTGGCTTGGGTGCACCCGCGAAAAGTAGCAGGTGGTCTCCTCGTCGGTTGCCGCGTTCACGCTGCCGCCGATCGCCTCGAAGGCGATCTCCAGTTCGAGGTTTGAGGCGAATTCGCTGGAGCCGCGAAAAAGCATGTGCTCCAGGAAGTGCGAGATGCCGGCCTTGCCAGGGGTGTCGTTGCGGCCGCCCGCTTTTATGTAGATGGCAATCTCCGCGCTGTGCAGATGCGGCATCTCGACGGAAACGAGGCGCAATCCGTTGGGGAGCACCTTCTTGGTACAACTGAGCATCAAACCTCCGTGAATCAGAGTCCCGCCCCCTGCAGGGTGAGCCAGGCAACCGCCGCGTAACGGGCGAGCTTGCCGGTCAGCACCAGCAGGGTGAAACGGATGAAACCTGTGCGCAGCACGCCGCCTATCAGGCAGAGCGGGTCCCCGATGACCGGCAGGAAGCTGAAGAGAAGCGACATGGAGCCGAAACGGTTGTAGAAATCCTCCGCCTTCCGCGTGCTTTTCTCGTCCATGCGCAGCACCCGCCGCTTCAGAAACTCGCCGCCGTAGAGACCGACCCAGTAGGTGGTAAGGGCTCCCAGGCAGTTCCCTGCCGTGGCAACGGCAACGACTACCCAGGCCTCGTTCCGGGCAAGGAGCATGGTGACCACCATCCACTCGGAGCCGAGAGGCACGAGGGTGGAGGCGAAAAAACTCAGCAAAAACAGGGCAAAGAACCCGTACTCTACAAGCCACTCGTGCATTCCCGCCAAATTAGCGGAAACCCTGCGCATTGTCAAACAACTTGAGCCCAAACGGTGCCAACTTTTTTCTTGACATTAGAGGCGCAAAATGGCATTTACCCTTCCATGATCAACACCGGCTACTCTACCTTTGCGAACTTTTACTTTTGGTGCGGCTTTTATTTTAGGCCGTCTCCCCGGGTAGAGGTGCAAGTTTAGGTAGCTGGTACTAAATTTCGAACCGAAAGCCGGGGTGGACAGGATCCTCCCCCCCTTACGGTTCGAAGCCGATTTTTAGATTTGACGAGATACAGGGCCGGGGGGCAATCCTTCCGGCCCTTTGCTTTTCGGGGGAAAAAAGGAGAGCGCGTATGATCGTCGTCATGAAATCGGGAGCCGCCAGGAAAGACAGGGACGCAGTAACAAGCAGGATCAAGGAGTTGGGGTACACCCCCCACATCATCCACGGGACGACCCGCGACGTGATCGGGGCGGTTGGGGACGAGAGGGGCAAGAGCGTGCTGCAGTCTCTCGAGTCGATGCAGGGGGTGGAAAGCGTGGTCCCCATCCTGCAGCCGTACAAGCTTGCCTCCAGGGAGGTGAAGAAAGAGGCCAGCATCGTACGCATCTCCGACACCCTTGCCATCGGCGGCAAGGAACTGGTCGTCATGGCGGGACCCTGTTCGGTCGAGAACGAGGAGCAGATCCTCGAATCGGCGACAGCGGTAAAGAAGGCCGGCGCGCAGATGCTCAGAGGCGGCGCCTTCAAGCCGCGCACCTCCCCCTACTCCTTCCAGGGGCTTGAGGAAGAAGGGCTGAAGCTCCTGGCCAAGGCGAGGGACCTGACCGGGCTTCCCTTCGTCACCGAGGTGATCGACCCGGAGTCGGTCGAACTGGTCGCCTCCTACTCCGACATGCTCCAGATCGGGGCGCGCAACTCCCAGAACTTCGCGCTGCTCAAGAAAGTGGGTCAGATCGACAAACCGATACTTCTCAAGCGCGGCATGTCCATGACCATCCAGGAATTCCTGATGAGCGCCGAGTACATCATGAGCGAGGGGAACCAGTCGGTCATCCTGTGCGAGCGCGGCATCCGCACCTTCGAGACCGCCACCAGGAACACCCTCGACCTCTCCGCGATCCCCGTGCTCAAGGCGAAGACCCACCTCCCCATCGTGATCGATCCCTCCCACGGCACCGGGCACTACCACTACATCGCCCCCATGTCCTACGCGGCGGTTGCCGCCGGCGCTGACGGCCTCATCATCGAGGTGCACCCGGATCCCGAGAAGGCGTCCTCCGACGGTCCGCAGTCGCTCAAGCCGAAGAAGTTCGAGGCGCTGATGGAAAAACTGAAGCTCTTCGCGGCGGCGGCGGACAAGAGCCTTTAGGGGCGGGGACCGGGGCTTGTGGGGGCGCCGCGGGGGAGGAAGTCTCTGGCGCCGCCACCTTTTCACGGTATCATTGGCCGTGTTAAAGGGAGGTGCCCATGCGATGGTTATCACTGTTGGCGCTTTTGCTGGTCCTGCTCTCCAGCCTTTCCGTCGCGGCAGAGGCGGCGAAGCGCCCTCCAGTCGGCGCGGCCGGGAACCGCGCCGGATCCGAGCAGGAGGTGCTGCGTGACTTCGAACAGATCCTCGACCTGTGGCGCGACGGCAGGTTCGAGGAACTCTTCGAGCGGACCAGCGGCGGCAGGGACGGTTTGGAGAGCTTCGCGAAGAAGCTTGCCTCCTCCCCCCGCAGGCCCGCCTGCTGCTGGGAGAAGTTGCAGGAGGCGCAGATCTCGCTGAAAGGGGAGCGATCGGCACAGCTGCGGGCGCGCCTGGGTTTCGACGGGAGCGTCCCCGGCACGCAGTTTATCACCAAGACCATCCCGCTGAAGAAGGAGAACGGCGTCTGGACCATCACGCAGTCCGAGCTGCTCTTTCTGGCAAACTACTCGAAGAAGCGTCCCCTGTACAGGTATCTGCCCGTCCAAAAGTAAGTAGCTCCCCTGTCAGCCGCCCCATCCGCCGGCCCGCTCCCGGCTCCAACTCCTTCCAAGAGCACCCCGCGCAAGGGGCTGATCCCGCTTGACCCTTTCACCCCCTTCCGGTACTCTAGGCGGATGTCATTAAACCAGAAAACAACCATCGTTAAGAAACCCGAGTTGCTCTCCCCCGCAGGCTCCCTGGAGGCCTTTTTCGCCGCCATGGAAAAGGGGGCCGACGCGGTCTACGCGGGCTTGCGCGACTTCTCCGCCCGGGCCAAGGCCAAGAACTTCACCCTATCGCAGATGGAGCGTATGACCGCTTACGCCCACAGCCAGGGTAAAAGGCTTTACGTCACCCTGAACACCCTGGTGAAGGAGGCGGAGCTCCCGCTGCTCGTCGACACCCTGGCGGCGCTGGAGGCGATGCGGGTCGACGGCGTCATCCTCCAGGACATGGCGGTGGCGCGCCTGGCGCGCGAGTTCTTCCCCGGCATCCCGCTGCACGCCTCCACCCAGATGACCATCCACAACTCGCTTGGCGTAAGGCAGCTGGAGGAGCTCGGCTTCGAGCGGGTGGTGCTCGCCCGCGAGCTGCACATCGACGAGATCGGATCCATAGTCGCCGCCAGCCGCGCGGAGATAGAGTGCTTCATCCACGGCGCCCTCTGCTTCTCCTTTTCCGGCCAGTGCTATTTCTCCTCCTTCCTGGGGGGGCACAGCGGCAACCGCGGGCGCTGCGCCCAGCCGTGCCGCCGCCAGTACAAGCACAAGGGAAAGGAAGGGTACTACCTTTCCACCAACGACTTCTCCAGCATCGAGATGATCCCGCAGCTGATGCAGGCGGGTGTCGCCTCCCTGAAGATCGAGGGGCGCATGAAGTCGGCCGAGTACGTGGCGAGCGTGATCGGCGCCTACCGCATGGTGCTCGATGCGCCGCAGGGCAGCTACGACGCGGCCGTTGCCGAGGCGAAGGCGCTCCTGAAGCTCTCCTTCGGCAGGGTCCCCACCAAGGGGTTCCTCGCCTCCCACAACCCGACCGACATCTCCACACCCTCCATCAAGGGGGCCACCGGCCGCTACCTCGGGGACATCAGGGAGATGCGCGGCAACCGGATCAGCTTCGACACCCGCGACCGCCTGCACGTGGGGGACCGGATCAGGGTCCAGCCCAAGACGGACATGGCCGGGCGCGCCTTCACCATCAAGGAACTCTACGTGGGCGGGAAGAAGGTGATGAACGTGAGGGAGAACACGCTGGTCTCCACCCCCTCCCCCTTCCCCTTCAAGCTGGGGGACTCGGTGTTCAAGGTCTCCTCGGAAACCGCCTTCACCATGAGCGAGAACGCCTGCCTGAAACGCCTGGAGGGGGTCAAGGGCGACAGCATCCCGTGCCGCCTGCAACTGTCGCACCGGGGCGAGGCGCTGAAGATTGAGGCGCAGGTACTGGGCGCGTCGTTCAGCAGGGAATTCGAGCTGGGACCGCTCGCGCCCTCCAGAAGCTCCGACATGGAAGGCGTGCTGAGAGCCCAGTTCTCCAGGACCGGCGACACGCAGTTCAGTCTGGCCTCCCTCTTTGCCCCGGACTTCCCGGCGCTCATGATCCCCCCCCCGAAGCTCAAGGAGATCCGGCGCAGCTTCTACGAATGGCTCACGGCGGAGTCGCTGGGCGCGCTGAAGGCGAGGAGCGCCCGCGGGCGCGAGGCGGCGCTTGCCGCCCTGCTCCCCAAGAGGGGAGCCGCACCCAGGGGGAAGGACGAGCTGACGGTCAGGATCGAGCACGTGAAGGAGTGGCACGAACTGCACCGCGAGATCGTCGATACGGTAATCCTCCCCGTTTCCAGGGCGAACCTGCACCAGTTCGGGCCGTTCGCCAGGAAGCTCAAGGGGACGGAGAACCGGGTCATCTGGCAACTTCCCTTCATCATCTTCGAGGCGGACCTCCCCTTCTACCGGGAAGCGGTCCAGATCATCATGCGTGCCGGCTTCCGGCGCTTCGAGCTCACCAACCTGTCCCACTTCCAGTTCTTCAGGGGGACCGATGCCGAGCTCAACACGGACTACCGGCTCTTCTCGCTGAACAGCCAGGCGCTTCTCACCTGGCAGGAGCTGGGAGCGGTGCGCGCCACGCTCTACATCGAGGACGACCGGGACAACATCGGTCAGCTTCTGGCAAGGGAGTTGAAGATCCACAGGGGGATACTGCTCACTGCGCCGGTCCCCGTGATCACCTCCAAGATCGCCATCAAGGAGATCAAGGGGGATGCGCCGCTCGCCTCCGACCGCGGCGATCTCTACTCGGTGAAGGTGAAGGACCACCTGACGGTGGTGAACGCCCACACCCCGTTCGCCCTGACCCAGTACAGGAACGAACTGCGGCAGATGGGTTGCGGGAGCTTCCTCTTGGACCTGTCGCACCTGCAGCCGGAGGAGAGGGAAAGGGCGCTCGAGGCGTACCGCAGGGGCGTCGCCATCCAGGGTGCCTCTGAATTCAACTACAGCGCCGGCCTGGTATAGGCCTCTTTGCGCGCCAAGGGATCGAAATAGATGGGAATCTTCGCAAGGGTCAAGAACAGGATCAACGACAAGCTGAACGACCCCGCCTTCATGGAGCTGGTGCAGGAACAGAGCCTCAAGGACCTCCTGGTGCGGCGCGAGTTCCGCATCCCGCAGGCCTACCTGCAGCGGGAGTTCCTGAACAGGGCGGTCGACGACGAGATCCAGGAATTCCGTATCGCCCTTTGCGACGGCTACGGAGAGATCTCCGGCAAGATGAAGAAGCGGCTCTTGCCGTTTGCCATACCCTTTTCCGCCACCTTCACCATCCAGGGGGTGGAATTCGGCACGGCCAGGAAGTGCGTGCTGCTGAAGCTGGACCAGGTTGCGCCGATCGATCTGGACTGGCTCAACAGAAAGGTGGTGGAGCGGATCCCCTTCCTGAGCTGCACGGGAGACCTGATCGTCTGCGACCTGACACGGGTGCCGAGGCTCGCGGAGCTCTTCGCCCACAGGGTGAGGGGGATCAGCATCTGGGACCACATCGTTTTGAGAGAGCTTTGGCTGAAGCAGGGTGAAATAGTGGGAAAGGTGGGGGTGGTACTATGACCGATTATCTGGTTCGGGCGATAGCCAAGTCCGGGAGCGTGAGGGCCCTTGTCTGCGTCACGACCGGGCTCGTCGACGAAGTCTGCAAGCGTCACGGCACGCTTCCCACGGCCACGGCCGCACTCGGGCGCGGGCTTACCGCGGGCGCGCTGATGGGCGCCATGCTGAAGACCGGGCAGCGGGTAGCGCTCCGCTTCGAGGGTAACGGCCCCCTGAAGAAGATCGTCATCGAGGCGGAGAGCAACGGCAGCGTCCGGGGGTACGTCGGCGACACGCAGGTGCATATGCTGCGTAAGGACGGCGGTCTCGACGTGGCCAACGCGCTGGGGCGGGCCGGTTTCCTCACCGTCGCCAAGGATCTCGGGCTCAAGGAGCCGTACCGGGGGACGGTGCAGCTCTACACCAGCGGCATCGCCGAAGACCTGGCCCTCTACCTGGTGGAGTCGGAGCAGATACCCTCCGCCGTCGGTATCGCGGAGTTCATCGAGCAAGACGGCCTGGTCACTGCAGCAGGAGGATTCCTGATCCAGGCGGTCCCCCCGGTCGACCCCCTGGTGGTCGAGGAGCTGATGACCCGCATCGAGCAACTCCCCCCCCTGAGCGAGCTCCTCCACGGCGCAAAGACGCCGGAGGAGATACTGGAGATGCTCCTTTTGGGGATACCGTACGACATCCTGGAGAAAAGGGCCCTCGGCTTTGCCTGCAGTTGCAGCCGGGAGCGGATCGAGCGGGTGCTGCTCTCCATGGGGAAGAAGGAACTCGCCTCCATCCGCAAGGAGCAGCACGGCAGCGAGGTCACCTGCGAGTTCTGCGGCGAGCAGTACCTCTTCAACGCAGCCGAGCTGGACAAGCTGATCGAGGAGACAGAGCCGCCTGCGGGCTAGCCGGCGGCGGGCTGCGGCGCCTCGACGGAATTCCTGCGGTATACTGTTCCGATCCTTTAATCCCGACGACTGTTGCGCGAGGTAGCCATGCGAATCCATGACATTACCGTCCCGCTCTCCCCGGACATCCCCGTTTACCCCGGAGACCCGATCTTTTCGGTCGAATCCTGCAGCAGCATCGCCGATGGCGATCACACCAACCTCTCCCGCATCACACTCGGCAGCCACAGCGGCACCCACATCGATCCCCCATACCATTTCAACAACGCCGGCGTCCGCGTGGATGAGCTCGCCCTGGAAGTCCTGATCGGCAAGGCGCTGGTGGTCGAATTTCCCGGCGTGAAGGAGATCGGGCGCAATGAGTTGGAGAGGTACCGGATCGAGGGTACGGACCGGCTGCTGCTGAAGACGGACAACTCGAGGCTTTGGCAGGAAAGGGAGTTCCGCGAGGACTACGCCGCGCTAACGGCGGAAGGCGCGCGATACCTGCTGGAGGCGGGGGTGAAGCTGGTCGGCATCGACTACCTCTCCATCGAGGCCTTTCATGGCAGCGGGGAGGTGCACAGGACGCTGCTGGACCAGGGTATCCTGGTCCTGGAGGGGTTGAACCTCTCCGACATCAAGCCCGGCCACTACCAGCTGATCTGTCTGCCGCTGAAGCTGAAAGGTGGTGACGGAGCGCCCGTCAGGGCGCTCCTGATTGGCGGCGCCGAAGCGGCTTCGGAGCCGGGTTTCGATCCCCACACGAGCAAATGGCCGCTCGCCTGAAAGGGCACTACATAGGCTGAAACTTGTTGCAGCACCCCTTGGACGCCGGCTGCTCAACCGGCTGCAGCTTCGCGCATTTGTCGCAGCCGGCAGTGGCGGCCGAGGGAGCCGCGCCAGCGCCATTCCCCTTCGCGCAGTTGCCGCACCCGGGCCCCGCCTTGGCGGCGTTGGGGGTCGCCGCGTTGCAGCAGTTCACCGAGGGAGCCATCTTCTCCAGCTTTGCGCAATTGTTGCAGCCGGGCTGTACCGCGTTCCGCTCGTTGCCCCATGCCCCGAATGCCCCCGCCATCATCAACAGTACCGGCAAGAGAACCATCAACAGCTTCTTCTTCATCGACTACCTCCGTTTATCCGCCTGACTTAGTTTACCCGCCAAACCGTCTACATCCCCTGCTCCGCGCCCTCTGCTTCCAACAGGCTTTCCGGCGCGGCGTGCCTGAAAGCCGCATCGAGCGGCGCAACCGCCTCGATGATCCTGCCCCTCGCCCCCGTGAAACGCATGCCGCGGCAGTGGAGCATCATGCGCTCCGCGGGGATGCCGCCGTAACTCTCGTCCCCGATGATGGGGAAACCGGAGTGGGCCAGGTGCACGCGGATCTGGTGCGTGCGGCCGGTGAGAGGTTTCGCCTCCAGCGCGGTCACCCCTCCCCCCTCCGCGATCACCCGGAAGAGGGTGCGGGCGGGCTTTCCGTTTTGCACCACGCCGTACCGGAACTTGCCGACCTTGGAGAGCGGCGCGTCGACCTTCCACCCCTGCTGGTCCGGCGCCCCCGAGACGAGGGCCCAGTAGGTCTTTTGCACCTTCCCTTCCTTGAGCAGGTTCGATATGAGGGTCGCCGCCTGCTTGTGCTTCGGGAAGAACATCACCCCGCTGGTGCCGCGGTCCAGCCGGTGCACCACGCGGGAGGGGTCCTTCAAGCCGATGCTCTTCATGTAGCATTCGACGGCGTACTCCACCGTTCCCTTCAACTGGTAGGGAGTGCGCTGGCTGTTGAAGCCGACCCCCTTTTGCACCGCCAGGAAATCCTTGTCCTCGTAAAGCAGCTCACCCTTTTGGTAGGCAAGCTCCACGCAGCGCTCAGGCTCCATGAGCCCCAGCGCGATCTCGTCCCCCTCCTTCACGCCACGGGAGGCGACACGTACCAGCACCTGCGACAGGTAGCAGCCGCCCCAGTCCACAACCCTCCTGATCTCTCCTTTGGAGAGCTGTGGAAACAACGCCTTCGCCGCATCGTCGAGCCGCATCCCCGCCCGTTCCCCATCCACCCTTGCCGTCAGGATCATGACAGGTGCCTCTGGGCGCGCAGAAGGGCCGCTATGGTTTTGCCGTCGGTGATCTTCCCTTCGGCGGCCATTGCCACGGCCTCGACAAGCGGGATCTTGATGCAGGAGATCTCCTCGTACGCCTCCGGCGCCGCCTCCCCCTGCGAAAGCCCGGTGGCGAGGTAGAGATGAATCACCTCGTCGAACACCCCCGGCGAGGGGTGCAGTATCCCCAGCGGGGTCAGCGTACCCTTCAGCCCCGTCTCCTCCATGAGTTCGCGCGCGGCGCAAAGCTTCGGGTCCTCCCCCTTGGAGAGCCGGCCGGCCGGGATCTCCATCAGGAAGTCCCCCAGGGCCGGGCGGAGCTGCCGGATCAGGGTGATGCAGCCGTCGTCATGCAGCGGCAGCACCGCCGCGCCTCCCGGATGGCGCACGATCTGGTAGGTATGCCACCCCTGCTCTCCTATGAGTACGTCCATCTGCTCCACGCCGATCACCAGGCCGTCGAAGAGCAGAGATCTGTTTTTCGTTTCCATGGTACCCCCAGAAGATAAATAGCATTTCCCCTATGAATTAGCCAAGGAGAAATTCCTTGAGCACCCGCCGGTGCAAAGGGGCCGGAGACCCGATGGCGCCGCGCGGATTTATTATTTTTAAAATTCATGCGGACTTTTGGTCACTTGTGTTTTCCCGTTTCCGCCGGGGAATTAAACGGTGGATAATTGCCGAACCATCTGTTATGTTTCAAGCTGTTTATCCATAAAACGGAGAGGTGAAATATATGGCACAGGCCAAAGAAGGGGACCGCGTAAAGGTTCATTATACAGGGCGGCTTGACGACGGCAGCGTGTTCGATTCCTCGGAGTGCGCAGAGGACGATTGCGGATGCGGGCACGGGCCGCTGGAGTTCACCATCGGAGCCGGAGAGGTCATCCCCGGGTTTGATGCAGGCGTCAAGGGGCTGTCCGTCGGCGAGTCCAAGACCATCCACATCCCGGTCGACGAGGCTTACGGAGAGAGGGTCGAGGAGATGGTGGCGGTGGTTCCTCGCGGCGACCTCCCACCCGAGATGAAGCCCGAAGTAGGGCAGCAGCTGGAGGTGACCCAGGAGGACGGCCAGATCTTCCAGGTGATGGTGGTCGAGGTGACCGACGAGACGATCACCATCGACGCCAACCACCCGCTGGCAGGGCAGCCGCTGAACTTCGACCTCAAGCTGGTCGAGATCCTCTAGCGGCAAAGCCGGCACAGCCTGAAACAAAAATCCCCTCGCTTTTCAAGCGGAGGGGATTTTTTTGTTTGATGCAGGTAAGCCGGAGAGACGCGGGCTCAGTTCTCGGCAAGGAAGTGGCGCTCGTACAGGTCCTCGAGCTCCTGCAGGTGGCGGGACTCGTCAGCCAGCATCTTCTTGAACAGGACCGCCATGGGCGCCCCTTCGCAACCCCGGGACATCCTGTCGTAGAAGTCGATCGACCCCTTCTCTAGGTGAATGGCGTAAGCGAGCGCCTCGCGCGCGTCTGACTCGGCCCTCAGCTCCCGCTTGGCCAGCACGTAATCGAGGTTCATGGTGGGCACCGGCTGGTGCAGCTCGACTCCCCCCTTCATCTCCCCGTCGACAAGCGCCTTCTCCAGCTGGTGCTTATGTTCGAGCTCGTCCAGCGCGGCTTCCTTGAATATCTGGCGGGCCGCCTTGTCCTTTACGATGCGAAGCGCGGCGAGGTAAGCGCGGAACCCCTCGTCCTCCATCTTAGTCGCCATATCTATCGCTGCTTCAAATGTGTAACAGACATCACCTTGCTCAGCCATGGATGGTCTCCTCCAGCGTTTGATTAGAGAGGTTTTTAACACAAGAAGAACGCGAGCACAAGGATTTGTATACATCTTCTGTCTTAATGGAGAAACCGCCAAACTCCTGATACACTATGCGCTGCTGGATTTGCATCAAGGGGAGGATCTATGAGGATATTCCTGGCCGGTGGTACCGGGTTCGTAGGCGGTCACGTAAGGCAGGCACTTCTTGCCGGAGGCCACAGCATCAGGTTGCTGGTGCACAGAAAGGGTGTGGGCGCCCCGACAGCCGGCATTGAAGAGATCGAGGGGGACGCAACTTTGCCGGGGAGCTTCGCCGACAAAGTGAGAGGATGCGACGCGACCATAAACCTGATCGGCATCATCCGGGAAGCGCCGGGGCGCGGCGTCACCTTTCAGCGGCTCCACGTCGAGGCGACCCGGAACATCCTCGCCGCAGCCCGTGAAGCCGGAGTGAAACGGCACCTGCAGATGTCCGCGCTCGGGACCCATGCCGACAGCGAGGCCCGCTACTTCAAGAGCAAGTACCAGGCGGAGACCGAAGTGCGCCGTTCTGGGCTCGACTACACCATTTTCCGTCCCTCCATCATCTTCGGTCCCGAAGACGATTTCATCAACAAGCTCGCGGCAATGATGAGAACCATCCCTGTCATGCCGGTCATAGGCGACGGCGAATACCAGTTGCAGCCGATTGCGGCCGACGACGTGGCGCGCTGCTTCGCCGAGGCGCTGGAGAAGCCGGAGACCATCGGGGGCACCTACGAGCTGTGCGGTGTCGACCGCCTGAGCTACAACGAGCTGCTGAACACGATCGGGCGGGTGCTGGGCAAGAGCAGCGTACCCAAGATCAAGAACCCGCTCCCTCTGATGCGCCTGGTGGTGCCGTTTCTGGAAGGCTTTTCCTTCTTCCCCATCACCTCCGACCAGATCGCCATGCTGGTCCAGGGCAACACCTGCGACGGCAGCTGGCGCAGCACCTTCACCTTCCAGCCCATCCCGTTCGAATCCGGCATCCGCAGTTACCTGAGGGGTGACAGGTAGCAGCGCCGGCCGGCGAGGCTTCAGCCGGGTGCCAAAGAGCGCCCGGCCGCCAGCCGCTCCCCCGCAGAGGCGCGCAGCGCCGCCATCGGAAACAGCCTCCCGCCCGAGCTTCAGCTACGCCCCATGTCCCAATCTCCGGCACGCGAAAGACACGGCAACCTTTTTCAGTCAGGTCCCCTGCCTTTTTTGACTCCAGGACCCGTTTCACGTATAGTAAGGCACTTTTTGCGAAGGAGATTCACGTATGGGCGAGACAGTGAGATTCGGCATATCCATGGATGACCAGTTGCTGGAAAGCTTCGACAGGCTTATCGAGCAGAAGGGTTACGCCAATCGCTCAGAGGCGATACGCGACCTTATCAGGGCAGCTCAGGTCGAGCTCGATTGGGAGGAAGGGGAGAAAGAGGGGGTGGGCACCGTCACGCTGGTGTACAACCATCACGTCAGGGACCTCTCCGACAAGCTGACCGAACACCAGCACGCGCACCACGACCAGATCATATCCGCGCTCCACGTCCACCTCGATGCGCACAACTGCCTGGAGGTGCTTGTGGTGCGGGGCAAGGCCCGCGAGGTGCGTCGGATAGCAGACGAGCTGATCGGGGTAAAAGGGGTCAAGCACGGCAAACTCGTCATGACCACCACCGGAGAAGGGCTGCACTAAAGCGGCTTTGGATGGCGGCGCGTCACGAAAAAGGGACCAATGAACAAGGACGATGCATACTGGATGGGAAAGGCCGTCGCGCAGGCAAGAAAAGCCGAAGCGATGGGAGAGGTGCCGATCGGCGCCGTCATCGTAAAAGACGGCGCGGTAATAGCGCGCGGGCACAACCTGCGGGAGAGCAAGCAGGACCCGGCAGCACACGCCGAGCTGTTAGCCATCCGCAAGGCAGCAAAGAAGCTTTCCAGCTGGCGTCTGACCGGGGCGACGCTGTACGTGACCCTTGAGCCGTGCACCATGTGCATGGGGGCCGTGATCCTTTCGCGGCTGGAGCGCGTCGTCTTCGGCAGCTACGATCCCAAAGGAGGGGCGGCGGGATCGCTCTTCGATCTTTCAGACGACAAGAGGCTGAACCACAGCGTCATGCTCACCCCCGGCGTTCGCTGCGAAGAAACCTCCGCCATGCTCTCCGATTTTTTCGCCAAGTTGCGTGCGGAAAAAAAACGAGGTAAAAGCGCCCCCCTCCTCTTGGAAAAAGCCTAAATATTTTGGGTGCGTTGCCGAAGAGACAAAGCAGACTTTTCATCGCTTTGAGAGGGGCATATGCAGACAGAAGAAATCACCCCCAAATCCATAATGGCAACACATTACGAGATCACCAGGCTCGCCGCTTACACAGAAGAACTGCTGCAAGGGACCATAGCGGCGGAAGAAGACGCACGTCACAAGCTGACGGCAGTGTTGCGGGTATTCAGCGAGTTGGGGATCATCTGGCGCATCCTGTCCGAGATAGACTCCAGGGGGGTCTTAACCAAGAACCAGAGGCAATTCATGCAGGATTTTTATGCCGGTTTGAGCTATTGAAGAGCAGGCGGGGCTTGGCAAGAAAAGCAGGCTTGAATTTCCGGATGGAATCATGTATATCTTATCGTCGCTCTGGCGAGTGACGCAGCGGCAATGAGCATCTGAAAACAGAATATCCGGAGAGATGTCCGAGTGGTCGATGGTGCCTGACTCGAAATCAGGTGTACGGCAACGTACCTAGGGTTCGAATCCCTATCTCTCCGCCAACTTACAAAAGGGCCAGTCATGATGACTGGCCCTTTTGTCGTTTTATGTAGCAGATATGTAGCAAGAGCGGAGACGCACAAGCTCCTGAGCTACGCCGCTACACTTTCCTTCCTGCCGCGCTTCTCCCACGGCCTCCGGGTTTCCTCAAGAGTTTTAAAGCATTTATCTTGAATATTTCCTCTTGAGCTGGTATTAGGATATTCGAATATCGTCAAGGAGAACATCGTGGATATCAGCACATCTCATGTATGGGCCGAACTTTTAAAGGCTATAGCGCACCCTACACGCCTTCAGATTGTCGCGGAATTACTCAAAGGCACCAAGTGCGTGACCGACATTCAAGATATATTGCCAGCGTCTCAGTCTAACATCTCGCAGCACCTTACCGTGCTTCGTAATGCGGGTATGGTGAGTTTTACCCAAGACGGCTCCCAGCGGTGTTACTTCCTAAGCCGTCCCAAGCTCGTGTCCGCAATTCTCTCGCAGCTTGCCGAAGTGGAAGTTGTCACACGTAAAACAAAGGAAGAGATTTCCCAGGAAAAACGTTCTGGAGGTGCTTGCTGTGTCAGATGATTTCAAAGCACCTCTCCTTGAGCACGATCACCTAGAAGAAGCTGTATTCCTTGCTGGTAACATGCTGGAAGCCGCCAGACTTCAAAAGGATTTACCGTTAATGACAGTGCCTCATGGCTGTCTATTGGATTTTGATGGTGAACTTGTAGACTTTTTAGTCATGTCTGGGGCAGCGACACACGAGCCTGCCTGGCCCTGCTTCCATACGCGCCTTTACCGCTGGTCGGTTAACGGGACTGATTACGGGATTATCGGCGGCACTGTCGGGGCATCATTTGCCGTGCTTGTGGCAGAAGAGCTCTTCGCCTTGGGATGCCGGGCGCTTGTAACCATCTCCTCAGCGGGGCTGATTGCCGGACATCTACAGACCCCCTTGTTTTTGTTAATTGATCAAGCACTGCGTGATGAAGGAACAAGTTATCACTATCTGCCGCCTGAGCGTTACGCACATGCCTCATCACCGTTGCTGGAAGCAGTAGCACAGCGATTCAAGGATGCTGACCTCCAGTGTATCCGTGGCAAATCCTGGACAACCGATGCTCCCTTCCGCGAAACACAGAAGCTGATTTCCGCACGACGAGACGAAGGCATTATTTCCGTTGAAATGGAAGCCGCCGCCTTGCTAGCGATGGGAACAGCCCTCAATAAGCCAGTCATCTGTATCGCCCACATTACAAATTCCATGGCCACCCGTGACGATGATTTTGAAAAGGGTGGCGATAATGGTCATGAAACCGCATTGAAAGTCTGTGCCATGGCACTGTCCGCATTATTGGAGCACAACTAAATCTATACCTTGGAGGTTCCCATGTTGAAAATGGTCGTATTCCACACCGGAAGTGCCGGTTGAACGAGTTGCGCTATGGCTGCAGGTGTAGCCAATAAAATGAAGGCTCACTTTGGTGAGGCGATTGACGTAGCTATCCACTTGATTGATTCTCCGGAAGCCGCCAACTATGTGCTGAGAGCGGCTACAACCGTCTTTCTCAACGACGCATGGGTCCCCCTCGAGATCGCTACATCGGCCGGTAGGATGCAAGAGTATATTGAACAGGCAGTGGCCAGTGAGGGAACGCATGAAGGTTCGTGACAGTGGCATGCCAGATGAGGAGATGTGGGCTGGCTTTTTTGAGCCGTCCACGGTACTGGCCACGTTTGGTCTCGATCGCGGCGTTCAGGACCTGGTCGAATTCGGTTGCGGCTATGGAACCTTCACCCTTGCCGCCGCCGAAATTGCCTCGGGAACCGTGCATGCCCTGGACATAGAACCGGAGATGGTGGATGTGGTCCTGCAAAAATGCGTAGACGCCGGCGTCACCTGCGTCCGGGCGACGGTGCGCGATTTCGTGGGAGAGGGGACCGGCCTGGCCGACTGCTCCATGGATGCCGCACTGCTCTTCAATATCCTGCACCATGAAGAACCGGTAGCCCTGATGAAAGAGGCGCTCCGCGTGCTCAAGCCAAACGGCTCCCTGGCCGTCATTCACTGGAACTACGACCCGATGACGCCACGCGGTCCGGCTATGGAAATCCGTCCACGGCTGGAGCAATGCATCGAATGGGGCAGAGAGGCGGGGTTGACTTTTAACGAGCAGGACCGCTATGACCTGCCGCCGTACCATTACGGGTTGCTCCTTAAGAAGCCCTTCGCCTGATGAGTTCATGCTGCCCGTTGGGCAGTCCGCAGATAACGCCATGACCAAAACAAACTCCTTTGACAGCCACGTCACCGAGTACGATGCTTGGTTCGATAAATATCGCGGCGTCTACTTGGCAGAACTTGCGGCCATGCGTAGCTCAGTACCTGCCAGTGGCTGCGGAATAGAAATTGGCGCCGGTACCGGCCGTTTTGCCGCTCCCCTGGGCATCCGTACGGGTCTTGAACCATCACCTTTAATGGCTCGACTGGCGCGACAACGGGGGATTGAAGTCGTGGAAGGCCAAGCGGAAGACCTTCCGTTTGCCGACGGCAGTTTTGATTTCGCCATCATGGTGACGGTTGTCTGCTTTCTTGACGATATTGCCCAAGCGTTTCGAGAAGTTTCCCGCATCCTCAGGCTCCCGGGAACTCTAGTCATCGGGTTCATCGACCGTGAAAGCGAGCTGGGACGCTGTTACAACGGGGAAAAAGGGCATAGTCGGTTCTACCGCGAGGCAACCTTCTATTCAGTGAGCGAACTGGAGGAGCTACTGGAAAATGCCGGCTTTTCAAACTTTACATTCCATCAGACCCTGTTGCCGGGAGAGCCGACGGACCTGAGCGTCCGTGAAGGCCACGGCAGCGGCGGGTTTGTGGTAGTCCAAGCGCACAAAACACAGGAAGGGAAACAAGCATGAAAGTAGGGATCATCCGTTGTCAGTTGACCGAGGATATGTGCCCGGGCAGCACCGATTTCAAGGTGGCCAAGGAAGGGACCTTGGCCTTCGAGAAGACCGGTCCGGTGGAAATCATAGGTTTTCTCTCCTGTGGCGGCTGCTCCGGTAAGAAAGCTGTTACCAGGGCGAAAATGATGGCCGAGCGGGGGGCGGAGGCGATAGCCTTCGCGTCCTGCATGAAAAACGGCAACCCCATCGGCTATCCCTGTCCCCATTTCGCGGCAATCAGAGATGCTGTCGAGAAGAAACTTGGGCCGGATGTAAAGATCATCGATTGGACCCACTAGCAAAAGCGATGACTTCCCGGAACTCACGGACCTCGATATCGACGTCACGACAGGGAACCGTTTCCACCCTTTCGAAATCCTCAATCGGGCTCAAGGAGTTCCGCAAACCGGCTGGCGCCCCTTTTTCCCATTTGCTGGTTCAACCGTTCCTGCGCCAGCCGAAGTGATCTCCCGTGACAAGCCGTACAGACAAAATGGCGGCGCGAAAAAACTGCTTGACACATGGCAGGCGAAACTATATAAGTGATAACGCATAAGCTTATGAGGTTGAGAATGAAGGAAGCAGCAGAGTTTTTCAAGTTGTTGTCCGTGGACAAGAGGATAGACATCATCGAGCTCCTGAAAAAGGACTCGATGAGCGTCAACGCGATGGCGGAGGCTTTAGGGATAACTCAGTCCGCGGTTTCCCAGCACCTGAGGGTTCTGAAATCCGCGGGCCTTGTAACGGACGAACGGCAGGGCTACTGGATCTACTATACCTTGAACAAGGAAGCCCTGGAGGAGTGCAGGAAGAGACTGAACAGGATCTGCACTTGTGGCTGTACACCTGCTCCGGAAACGGTAAAGTCGTCATGCGGTTGTAGCAAGAAGGGGTAGCGCCCTTTTTTTTCGCAAGGTATATTAGTATCCACGCAAGTTCTTATGCAGACCAGGCGAAAGCCAGAGTAACGCCTGCTGCTATTTTGACCAAAGGAGGAGGTGATTGGCATGTCTGACAAAGAGGCGAAAGGAGCGGCGGAAGTAAAACAACCGACCGAGAAGGAGAGTAAGGGCTCTTGCGGGTGCGGGTGCATACCTGCCGGCAAGAAGTAAGGGACAAAGGGGGCAGGTAATGCCTGCCCCCAACTCAAGGTCGAGTGTCTCCCGAGTCTACCGTCCTGCCGGACGACCAGGTAGGAATATATCCACCTCAACTTTTGGGGGCCTCGGGCATTATCTTCACCTTGGCTGACTGCAGCTGAACGGCGCTCGTCACCTTTTTGTTAATCGGCGCGCTAAAAACTTTCACAAGACTTTCACAAATCGAGCTACACTTTCACGCCTTTCACAACATTCCAGTGGACTTTGGCAGGTGGGGTGGCTTGTCTAGGTATTTAGAATTACATTATAATAGCGTGGCAACTTTTTGTCATGGCAGCATTCGAATCCCTATCTCTCCGCCATGTAGCTGGCGAAAATTATGCACTCCCTTTTTGAACTCGGCACGGAAAGAAGAATCGACCAATGGCTGGTTTTCTGGTCGCTGGTGCCCTGCCTAGAGAATTAGGGAGAAAGACCTTTCGTAAGTTACAAACACATGATAAAGTGGCGCAAATTATCTATCCCGCTCGTTAGACGACGTTTACTGACGCGCTGACACTGATGGCATGTTAGATGTTGCACTAAACTTTGCAGTAGGGAAAGCCGCTAGAAACCACATCCTCTCTACTCTCGACAACCGTAAAAAGTCCCATCACTCTTTGTGGTGTTTGCTATCCAACCTCGACAAATTTTTGTCTCCGTAATCGGCCTTGCTTAGGATGACGAGAAGTTGCAGAAACAGTGAGGTCAGGAACCGAAGAGGTTACTGACCTCTTTTATAACAGTGATGGAACAGTAACTAGAGGGTTTCCATGATCAAAAGATTTGAAGGCGACGCTGGGAGAAGGCTCCGGACCGAGTGCCTCATGACTCAAAAACTAGTATCTGGAAACCGCGCGCTTGCTGAAGAGTTGGCAGAGGATGTCGAGCTACTTGCCTTCTCGTCAGGCAAAGTCTTGATTGAACAGGGGGCATCCGATGCTGACGTCTATCTTATTCTAGCTGGAACGGTGGACATTGTCGTTAACGGCCGGGTTATTGCCTGTAGGGGGCCGAACGACTCCGTAGGAGAAATGGCTGCGGTTGAGCCCATCCAGAAACGATCAGCAACGGTCATCGCGAGAGAGGAAACCGTGGTGGCCAAACTGACTGAACCGGATTTTGCCAGATACGGAAATCGCTATCCTGAGATCTACAGATCTATGGCCCGGGAACTATCGCGACGGCTCATGCAAAGGAACTCGCTGGTCTACGCTACGCGAGACAAAACCAGAGTTTTCATTATCTCCTCTGTTGAGAGTTTAGCTGTCGCTCGGGTTATACAGACTGCATTCCAACATGACTCTTTCATCACTGAGGTGTGGACAGACGGAGTATTCAAGGTCGCGAGCTATACCTTGGAGAGCCTTGAGAGGAAGGTGGTTAATTCTGACTTTGCCATCGCGATAGCTCATGCTGATGATTTTACAATCACGAGGGGTACAGAGTGGCCCGCCCCTCGGGACAACGTCATCTTTGAATTGGGCCTTTTCATGGGACGACTTGGAAGGGATCGCGCCATCCTAATGGAGCCACGAGAGGAGAGCGTGAAACTGCCGAGCGACTTTGCTGGGGTAACTACTATTCCTTATCGTTTTGTAAAAGGGCCTGAGGCAGAAGTGCTTATGGCCCCAGCTTGCAATCAATTAAGATCCCACATCCTAGCTTTAGGACCGAACAATTAACCAGTGAGGGCCGTCGATGGGAATTAAAGATGACCTCTCAGCAAAGATCACAGAACTCGCTACAGGGCAATGGAGCGACATCCCCAATGCCTATGTGCTGCCAACGATAGAAGATCTTACATTCGGAAATAGTGGTGAGCATCTGAACGTAACGGTGCTGTATGCTGATCTTACTGCCTCAACGAAGATGGTGGACGAGCTCCCTGACACTCAGGCCGCCGAGTACTACAAAGCTTTCCTGCACTCCGCATCTCAGCTAATAAAACGGAACAATGGTGAGATCCAAGCATATGACGGTGATCGTGTCATGGCGCTGTATGTAGGCGAGAGCCAAGCCGATGATGCCGTTGCAACTGCGCTGGAACTTCACTACGCCGTCTCAAAAATACTCAATCCTTCGTTCGAGCTAGTATACAAGACGAGCCACCGAGATCTTAAATTCACTGTCGGGATAGACACTGGACGCATTCTCGCAATCAAGGTTGGTGTCCGTGCTGTCGGCGATCTTGCTTGGATTGGTGGCGCGGCAAATTACGCAGCAAAGCTAAATAGCTTTGAAGGCCTTGACCACAAATACCCAATTCGTATGACACAACAGACGATGGCAAAGCTGACAGTAGCATCTACTCGCGGTAACGATGGAAGCAACATTTGGGAAGGCCCGTACAATAATTTGAAAGCTCGGACGCACTACCGAACAAACTATTACCGTATCCTTACTTAAAGCCCTCAAGCCCCTGCAACTGCGCAGCGCGATGCCACACAAATTAAAAAGTTACGTAAGTCACCTTGCCAACTACCCCTCGGAAAAATAGGCCTGCTCGGGGTGATTTGGTATTGTAGGGTACCGATAGCGCAGTTTCTTTGCCTTAATCAAAGGCTGCAGGTAGTCCTTCCTTAGTCCGTCTGCGGACCGTTTGAGTAGCCTTGTTAGTTGTTCCAGCGTAAGAGGCTGATCAGAACAAAGGTTCAAAAGTACACGTTCCACGTCCGCTTTTGGCGCTCTTTTTTTCGCCGCTATGGGTGCTGCAATCACTTCAAGATCTTTCCATTCACGAGATCTACCCCCCAGACCTTCGGAGCTAACCCCCGGACCTCCAGGGCTAACCCCCAGACCTCCAGAGCTAACCCCCAGACCTCCAAAGCTAGCGCCAGCATCCTTCCCAAAGATCTCTTGCCATGTATCATCAAAACGTGCCTCTGGACGAAAGTAGATCGTACCTCTACCAGTTCCTTCTTGGCTTAAAAGGCCCTTCTCAGTCAGCCCTGCGAAAAGCTTTGTGAGATCATGTGGATGAATATCCATCATGCTTATTACACGACCGTGATCAACGGTTTTCTCAATTTGAGCAGTAATGAGAATCAGCCTTTCCTCGCGAGTCAAGGTGTCAAAAACCGCTCCGAGGTTGCTGCGGAGATATTCCACGATCTGATCGGGCACCAGACTCAGAGTGTGAAGTTCGAGCAAGGTCTGCTCGTTGGGCACTTCCTTTTCGTAGAGGAGTGGACGTCGCCAGTGCTGGCTATTCCACCCCTGATAAATTTTGGGAATGCCAGACCCGGCTTGCTCACCTAGACCAATGTATCGAAACATTTGGTGGATCAGGCGGTTCCTGCAATCGCTTTCTCCCCCTTGAATCGCCACCTCCTGTGGTACTCGCATCAGCCCAGGGTTTCTGAAGCCGAACATGTCAGGTCTCTTGACGACTAACACAGAAGCACGCCCAGTGTAATCAGCATGCACCAGGGTGTTGACCAGAGCCTCTCTGAGCGCTTCATGAACCGGCGTATCATCTCTTCGTTTGTCTCCAGCTAGTTGAAATGGGACCTTCAGGTCTGCCGTTAGCTTCTTCATCACTTTGCGATAAAAATCGAAAAGATTTCCCGACCAAGAGCCGTCGAGGGTAAGTCTATCTACCCACCGCGCCTCCGCTTTGGCTTCGGGGCGTTCTTGATAGTCGAGCATGTACAAAGGAAACGCTTCCTGAATGGACGGCAAAGTGCCAAACATTAGGAGTCCAGCGCGTGTCAGCCCTCCACGACGACTCTCGCGGTCAAGCCGCCATCCCCCAATATTCCTCAAAAATTGCTGTGGCTCAATCTCGTTCCAAGGATGATCAGGTTTTAGACTGGCATACAATCTGCGATACGAGTTGAAGCTTTCCGTTTCAATGTCGTCCATGCCATACCCTGTAAGGATCTCGTTGTCACGGCTGTCTTCAACCTGCTCCGCCAACATACGACGGACAATCTCTTCGTCAGCTAAACAGTCCGAGCTATCAAGCCGCCGATAGGTTCCGATTAGCGGGTTGCCTCTCAGATAGACTGGACGTTGCCGCCTAGTTCCACGAGGAACGTGAATGCGGATTATAGATACTCCATTGACGGCGAGGACCTGCACCATCTCTTGGGTCAGTAAATTTGCACTCACCTTCTGGGGATTATTGAGACTCGTCCACAAGTCATGCAAAACTTTTTGGATTTCAACAATCCCAATCGCCTCGAACTTATGATCTGACAGCTCTTTAATCCCAAGAAAAACTTCACCACCATGGGAATTGGCAAAGGCGCTGTACGTCTCCCAGAAGTCTTTTGGGAGGCTCCCTCTACCGTCCCTCCCAGTAGCAAGCTTGCACTCAACCTCAAAGCTTTCAGTAAGGGCAGCTATATCTTCGATGGAACTTATCTCAATCATATAGGTTTCCCTGTTTTATCTCGAAATATTTACCTGCATCACAGCGGCCGAAGTGGCCGGTGCCAGAAAAGCAAAAATCACCTTACGAGTTTACTTTATTGCTGGCAAGTTGCGATGATGCACTACGGGGGGCCAACGGATACCTGCTGCTGATACAAGTACTGCTGGAAATCGGAGAAGGCTTTTCCGATATCATCGGGCTTGCCGAGATCGGCGACGGCATCCGCTATGGAATCGTGGTACTTAAGCTTGAGCAGAGGGGTAAGCTTGGACTGGTCCAACTCTTCTACGCCGACGGTAACGTAGTGGGCGAGGACGAAGTCCAGGAAGACTTGCTGCTTGGTGTTGAAATGCTGGGTGATGACTACTCTTGCTTTTGCTGCCCGTTCCTCGCGGGATAGTGGGGTAAGGGTGTACGCCACATGGGCCAGGACATCGAACAGGTCGCTCTTCTCCGCATCGATAATCTTCTGCATTTCGGCAAGCTGATCTTTACCGAATCCCTTCTCTGCCAACCTCTCTAGTAGCTTCTTGCGCGTATCAGGCCGACTCCACAAGGTGCGCAATTCAGCCTCGTTTTTAAAGAACTCTGGCAGCCTACCGAAAAGCGCCTCCATGAATTGTTGCGCCGACATGGGGGTACCATCGGGATGCCAAAAGCTTGTCACCATCATGTGCTGGATGGATCGCTCCTTCCCGTCTGCGAGCTTTACTCTCGCCTTCTTCTTGCACACGCACGGGCGCTGGAAGCATTTCGCGCACGGCTCAGACAACGGTTTTTCACAGCTACATGGTATTTTTCCGCAGACGGCGCAAGGCTGGGGTTGCGGTTTCTGGCAAATGCACGGCCGCTGTCCGCAGCTTTTGCACGGTTCGGGCTCTAACGGTTCCCCGTCCCACTCGGGGTCACTGAAATGATGGTGGGCTTTGACGAAGTCGTAGATGGTGAAGTATTCCTTGCCGTCGTAAAGCCTGGTTCCTCGCCCGATGATCTGCTTGAACTCGATCATGGAGTTAACCGGGCGCATCAAGACTATGTTGCGGATGTTGCGGGCGTCCACGCCGGTGGAGAGCTTTTGCGAGGTGGTCAGGATGGTGGGGATGGTCTTTTCGTTGTCCTGGAAGTCGCGTAGGTGCTGTTCACCCAATGAGCCATCATTTGCCGTCACGCGCTGGCAGTAGTTGGGGTTGGTGGAGGTCTTCATCTGGTTAACCAGGTCCCGCACCGCAAGGGCATGATCCTGAGTCGCACAGAACACCAGCGCCTTCTGTCGCTGGTCGATCAGCGACATGAAGATTTCGACCCGCTTCTTCTCACGGGCCTTGATCTCAATGACCCTGTTGAAATCCGACTCCTTATAGATCTTTCCGTATTCAACTTCGCCTTCCATCACGCTGTCGTCAGCCGTGTAGACGTATTCGTCCAGCGTCGTCGATATCTGCTTCACCCGGAAGGGGGTCAGGAAGCCGTCGTTAATCCCCTCTTTAAGCGAGTAGATGTAAACCGGATCACCGAAATAGGCGTAGGTGTCTATGTTGTCCTTGCGCTTGGGAGTGGCGGTGAGGCCGAGTTGCACGGCGGGGGCAAAGTACTCCAGGATGTCGCGCCAGTTGCTCTCGTCGTTGGCGCCGCCGCGGTGGCACTCGTCGATGATTATGATGTCGAAGAAATCTGAAGGGTATTCGCCGAAATAAGGGGAAGGGGCACCGTTCTTGGGTGGGCCGCACATGAAGGTCTGGAAGATGGTGAAAAAGATGCTGCCGTTCTTTGGCACCTTCCCCTTTTTGCTTATCTCATCAGGGGAGATGCGGACAAGAGCATCTTCGGGAAAAGCAGAAAAGGCATTGTACGCTTGGTTTGCGAGGATGTTCCGGTCGGCGAGGAAGAGGATCCGCGGACGGCGTGAGGGATCACAATCATTTTTCCAGTCGGTGAGGTTCCAACGACTATGGAACAACTTCCAGGCCAGTTGGAATGCGATGAAGGTCTTGCCAGTGCCGGTCGCCAATGTCAGGAGGATACGGTCACGTCCATCAGCTATCGCCGCGAGCACCCGCTCGATGGCGATGTCCTGGTAATATCGTCCCTGAAAGTAGCCGCCACGATCCTCGAAAGGTATGGCGGCGAAGCGGTCACGCCAGGTGTTTGGAATAGCGAAGGTGCGGTCCCAAAGTTCCTGCGGCGTCGGGAACTGCGTCAGTTGGTCATCTTCGACGGCGGTATCCATGTCGATGCCGTAAATGCCCTGCCCATTCGTGGAATAGGTGAAGCGGACGGAAAGTTTTCCCGCGTAGTCCTTCGCCTGCCCGACACCCTCTGAAAGCAGCTTATCCCACGCCTTCGCCTCCACTACCGCCAGCTTGGTGTTGCGATACTCCAGCACATAGTCGGCGGTTAACGCCTTCCCCCGCTTGCCGTTACCCTCGATGCGGCCCAGGGTGATGGGATACTCGCGGCGTATGCGGCTCCCTTCGACTACGCCCCAACCCGCAAATTTCAGCGCGGGATCAATGTGTTCAGCTCGGGTTTCGGCTTCGTTCATGGGCTGGTCCTATAGCTGGCCGGTGAATGCATGGTTTAATAGCGATCTCTTCAGCTCGTCGAGCGCGGCGAGTTTCTGCTGGTAGATGGAATAGAGGCGTTTGGTTTCGCCAACAAGAGCATCGAGTTGATCCGCAATGTGGATTTGCGCTTTTAACGGTGGTTTCAGAAACTGAAAATCTTTGATTTGCTGGCCACTTATGTGCGGAACGCCAATCCCAGTCTGAACTCCAAGAATGTGATAGGTGAAGGCAGCAGAGCCGATGAGATGCGCCAAGAATCGATTGTCGAGACTTCTATTCCCTCGGAGTCGTGCTGTTCGCTGCACAAGGAGGCACGGCAAGTCTTCTTTTGTAATCTGAGCCCGCTTAAGTCCCGCCTTGATCCAAGGACGATCCATTGCAAGCACTACATCGCCAGCGAAAAGTTTGTAGCGATCGTATTGGGCTGTATCTGATGCAGGCCACTTTTTAACATCATCCCAACGCAACGAACCAGGAATGATGTTGTCTCCTCGGAGAAGGCGCACACTATCGTCCGATTCCGTATACTGAGCACTCTTGAAGGGAAATCCCGTCAATAGATCAATCTCAATTCCAAGTGTCGTATCCACCCACCCATCGCTACGCTGGGTGAAGACTGATTGCAGATGGCTTTCAAAGAGAGCGCGTGCGTTTTGGAGGTTCTTTTCGGCGTTGGCTTTGGCAGTGGCAATGCCGTCAAAGGCATCGTCCAGGACGCCGACGATGCGCTGCTGTTCGGGGAGGGGAGGGAGCACCACTGGAAACTCCGTGATGTCCCTCTGGTATAGGTGCGGTGTGGTAGCACCATTTAGACGTGAGTTGACGATCTCTTGAAAGTACGGACTTGAAAGACAACGATAGAGAAACTTCGGATGAATCTCGTTTCCGCTTCGGATTAAAAGAAGGGACGAATTAATCGTAGCTCGAGCTGGAAGCTCTCCGACAATTCCGACTTTCCCAATACCGGCACCGTCCTTACAAATGAGGACATCGTTTTCCTGGAGCATGATTTCAGGGCTTTCAACATATCGTTCTTCGCTGATGTAAAAGGCGTCTTTGAAGTCAACGTAGTCGCCATAATTGAGCGAGTGAACGGAAAGAAACAACGGCCCGGCCTGCGTATATTCCTTAGCCGTCAATCCTCGCCAGCCGATTCTTCCCTTTAGCTCAGCAAGCTCACCAAGCTGCTTTTTCTTCCATCCGGGCTTCATAGCAGCTTCCTGATGCTCGCCAGCACTTCGCAACTCTCAACATCCAGCGCCGCAATCTCTTCCATGATCTCCTGCGGGCTCCGGTGGACAACCTCTTCACCGCCATTGGGATTCTTCGTGGAGAGATCGACGGTTGCCTTATCGATACCGGCAACGTCCACGCTCCAGCTCTTCGGCGAGTCGGCGAAGGCCTTCTGCAACTCAATGAATTCAGCAAGGTCGGCATCATTGAGTGCGTTGGTCTTGCCCATGTTGCGACCAGGATCAAGCTGGTAGTACCATACCTTGCGCGTCGGCGCACCCTTCTCGAAAAACAGCACCACGGTCTTCACCCCCGCGCCCTGAAATGTGCCGCCGGGGCAGTCGAGAATGGTGTGCAGGTTGCAGCTTTCCAGCAGGAGCTTGCGGAGGCTGACAGCGGCATTGTCCGTGTTGGAGAGGAAGGTGTTCTTGATGACTACACCCGCTCTCCCGCCCGCCTTCAGCATCTTGATAAAGTGCTGGAGGAACAGGAAGGCCGTCTCCCCGGTTCGGATTGGGAAGTTTTGCTGAACTTCAGGACGCTCCTTGCCGCCAAAGGGGGGATTGGCGAGGATAACTTCAAAGCGGTCCTTCTCCTGCACGTCGGCCAGGTTTTCCGTGAGGGTGTTGGTGTGGATTATGTTCGGGGCCTCGATCCCGTGGAGGATCAGGTTCATGATCGCGATGACGTAGGCTAGGGACTTCTTTTCTTTCCCGTAGAATGTACGCTCCTGCAAGGTTTTCAAGTTGGCTGTAGTCAGGTTGGGCTTGGCCATGAGGTAGTCGTATGCTTCGCACAAGAAGCCTGCCGATCCTACAGCCCCGTCATAAATGCGCTCTCCTACCTCCGGCTTGACCACCTGCACGATGGCGCGGATGAGCGGACGGGGGGTGTAATACTCGCCGCCGTTCCGGCCGGCGTTGCCCATGTTCTTGATCTTCGCCTCGTAGAGTTCGGACAGTTCATGCTTTTCAGCCTGCGACCGGAAGCGCAGTTCATCGATGTGGTCGATGATGTCGCGGAGGCTGTAACCGCTATGGATCTTGTTCTTGATCTCGCCGAATATCTCGCCGATCTTGTATTCGATGGTGTTCGGCCCGGTCGCCTTCAGCTTGAAGCCGTGCAGATAGGGGAACAGCTTGCGGTCCACGAAATCGCGGAGGTCGTCTCCGGTCATCGCCTTATTGTGATCGAGCTGCCCATCTGCCCCCTTCGGCGCCGCCCAGGCTTCCCAGCGGTACGGCTCATCAAGGATGTAGCTGTACTTCTTCCCCTCCAACTCAGCTTCCATGGCCTTGTCCTGCTCCAAGCCATCCAAGTACTTCAGGAACAGCAGCCAGGAAGTCTGCTCCGTGTAGTCCAACTCAGTCGTACAACCCGCCTCTTTCCAGAGAACGTCATCTATATTTTTGAATGCCTGCTCGAACATCAGCACCTATCCTTTGTGAATAATCCTCAACGAAGTAAGAAAATCACCCCTTTGTAGCACGTTAACACCCCGGTATAAAGCCCATTCTGAGCGTGGCACTTGTGAGAGCGGTACATGTCCCAGGGTGGTTTTCCTCCAATTTCATTTTTGCCCCGAAAAATCCCAAAAAGTGTCTGCGTGCCTAGGCATATTGAGAAGGAGGGAGCCAACGTGAACGACCGGGAACAACGACATCGCATTTACCGCATAATTGCGAACCCATATGCGCCTCGGCATCCAACTCCCCCATTTTCCGAAAAAGTGTCTGCCCCTCCCGGCATATTGACTTTAGATAAAAAACCGGCGGTTCCGCTGAAAAGACCAAGGAGAGACCAGATGGCAGAGAGATGTCGACCGCCATGGTAATTTTCCACTTTAGGGGGGGTGTCGCCAACCGAATTTTCCACCCCCGCCGCCAACCGAATTTTCCAATTTGGCTGCAACCGTCGCCAACCTGATTTTCCACTTAGCGA
>Ga0209317_1000702_pt1 | contig 36841 bp, 28 predicted proteins | sample RifGroB2_FD_183994 | JGI IMG/M metagenome (GOLD analysis project Ga0209317, IMG submission 183994) | Soil microbial communities from Rifle, Colorado, USA - Groundwater B2 (SPAdes) (version 2) | ecosystem: Environmental > Terrestrial > Soil > Unclassified | place: Rifle, Colorado | collected... | reverse complement strand
GGGCCGGCGGGAGCGGGGATCATCGCCAAGGCCGCAGGGGCTTTCACCACCCCTTACCTGATCTCAGGCGTTCTCACTGCGTTCGCAACTGTTTTCGCGTTGCTCCTGCCGCGCCCTTCCCAAGACAGGAACTGACATGCACGAGGAAAAGCGCCACAGCTCGCTCGGAACCACCCTCATCACCGCGATTGCGCCCTGCGTATGGGGCACTACTTACATCGTCACTACGGAGTTTCTCCCTCCCAACCATCCGCTGACGGCAGCTGTGCTGCGAGTGCTCCCTATCGGCGTCGTGATGCTGGCGGTGCTGCGGGTGGCGCCGAAAGGTCACTGGTGGTGGAGGTTGATGATACTCGGGCTGCTGAACATCGGCATTTTCCAAGCCCTCCTCTTCATCTCCGCTTACCGCCTCCCCGGCGGCGTGGCGGCGACCGTGATAGCGATGCAGCCTCTCGGCGTGGTGATGCTCTCCAAGCCGCTGCTCGATTTCCGGCCCACCCGGCTCGCCTGGATCGCCGCGATAACTGGTGTGATCGGCGTGGGGCTTCTGGTCCTGAACCCTTCCGCCCGGTTGGATTCCATCGGCATCGTCGCCGCCGTTGCAGGGGCGGTTTGCATCGCGTTCGGGACGGTGCTCACCAAACGGTGGACGCCGCCCCTGTCCACGGCCGCATTCACCGCCTGGCAGCTGATCTTCGGGGGGATTTTCCTTTTGCCATTGGCGATGGCGTTCGAGGAGACGCTTGGCACCCTGACCGCGAGAAACATCGCCGGTTACGCCTACCTCGGCCTCATCGGCACCGGGGTCACTTATCTCATCTGGTTCTGGGGGATCAGGCGGCTGCAGGCGTCGGCGGTTTCCATACTGGGGCTTTTGAGTCCGATCGTTGCTACGGCGGTCGGATATCTGGTGCTCGACCAAAGCCTGTCGATGCTCCAGATCGTCGGCGGCATGCTTGTCTTGTGGAGTGTCTGGGCAGGTCAGCGCCAGTCGATGTACCCGAGGCACAAGGACTGACGGAGAATATCTTCGCTCTCTCCTGCGCGTTCGTGACGCGATTCAGGCAAAGCCCCTCACCCTATCCCAAGGGGCGAGGGGACGCTGGGCCGGATGTGTGGAGACCGATACGGCATTAATACTAAGCGCTGATCGCGGCAGGAATGCCGCTCCGGATGGGGGTGCGGATCCACGCTCAGATGCAGAAGTCCAGAAAGTCTTTATCGCCCTTTTCGGCGCGGTCGATCTTCTCCAGGGCGTCCGCTAGAGAGGTACCGTCCAGGATGCCGGCTATGGCCTCCCGCACGTCCTTCATGACGAGCCTGATGCCGCAGGTCTGCTCGTTTTCGCATTCCGAGCACTTGGCGTAGGCGGTTTCGCTGACGCATGGTACCGGAGCCAGCGGCCCCTCCATCACCCGTATCGCCTGACCAAAGGTGATCTTGCTGGGGTGCCGTCCGAGGTAGTAGCCGCCCCCCTTCCCTTTCCTGCTTTGCAGGATGCCGTTGTTCTTCAATAAGAGCAGGATGTTCTCGAGGAACTTCTTGGGAATCCTCTCGTCACGCGCCAGGTCGGCGATCAGGATCGGTCCCTGGTCGTACTTTTGCGCCAGATGAATCAGGGCTTTCAACCCGTATTTGGTCTTCTTCGAGATCATCCCCGGTTACCTCAAAGCGGAACTCTTACAAAAGTGCTTTTTTATACCGCTTTTCTGCGCGGGGTGCCATGTAAAATCCTGAAGTGCGCGGTGTCGCGGCAACGGCGGTTCAAATTTTCAACCCTATCAGCGGCCAGACAAGCACGACCGACGCCATGAACAGCAGCCACGAAACCGCCATTATCACGCACCCCGACACGATGATGTCCCGGCTCTTCAGGTAGCCCGAGGCGTAGGCGATGGCGGTGGCAGGGGTTCCCATGGGAAGGCAGTAGGCAAGGCCCGCGGGGAGCGCTATGGAAAGCGTCATCACCTTGGGATCGATGCCGGTGGTCTGGCAAAGCCCCATCCCTACAGGCATGAGGATGGCGACCACCGCGGCGTGGCTGATGCACTCGGTCAGGACGATGGCGACCAGCGAGATGATGGCTATCACGGTCAGCGGGGAGTGGGAAACCCCTCCCAGTCCCTTATCCACGATCCAGACGGCGGCCCCGGTCTTCTCCAGCGCCGAGGCAAGCGCTATGGTCCCGCCGTACATAAGGATGATCCCCCAGTTGACGTATTCCTCGATGATCTGCCAGGAAACGACCTTGAAGGTAAAAAGGGCGGCGGCTCCCAGTATGGCGATGGCGGCAAGCCCGGTTTTTTCTCCCAGGAACATCCACCCCAAAATGGTGCCGACCATGACGAGCACGGTGAGCATCTCGTCGTACCCGATCTTCCCGGTTTCCAGACGCTTGCGGTTCAGGAACTTCCTCCCGACCTCCACGTCCTGGATATCCGGAGGAAAGAACTTCATCAGCGTGAAAAAGCCGATGAACAAAAGCGGGAAAACGATCATGCAGGCTGCGGCGCTCCACTCGACGAAGGAGAAATGAAGCCCGGTCGACTCCTTGAGAAGCCCGGCGGCAAGCGGTGCCCTGGCCCCGCCAAGGAAGGTGGCGATGCCGCCGATGATGCACCCCCAGGCCATGGACATGAAAAGGAGCTTGCCGAATCTGCTCTTCCCGTTCTCCAGCTTCAGGGCGGTCGATATCTCGGTTATCACCGGAAACAGCATGGCCGCGACGGCGTGCTCGCTCATGATGAAGGAGAGGAACGCGGAAAGAAGAAAGACGGTGAGCGCGAGGCTCGTGGGGGTCTTGCCGAACTTTGCCAGCATGGTGCGGGCAAGGCGGGCCGATATTCCGGTCCCGGTCATGGCCGCAGCCAGGATGAAGGCCCCCAGGATGAAGAAGACGGCCTCGTTGCCGAACATCGAGTAGGTCTTCTTCGCGTCCATGATGCCGAGAAGCGGGAGCATCACCATGGAGAGGAGCGCGGTGACCGCTATGGGGAGCAGGCCGGAGATCCAGAAAAAGACGGTCCCGCCGAACAGGATCAGCGAACGGTACCCTGCTACGGAAAGCCCCTCAGGAGGGGAGAGCTGAATGAGGACGGCGATGACGACCGCTACCGCCGCCATCACCTGGTAGCGCGCGGTACGGTCCAGGAGGATGAGCCACATGGGGCGGTTGTCGATCTTGAGTGGTTTCTCAAGGAACTGGTCGTTGTTCATTTTTTGCGTCGCCCCCCTTTTCCTACTAAGCACAAAGTACCTACAGCCCTGCCGAGTCGAACGATTCCGCCACCTCTTTCACCCGGAGTATCCGCCGCAGGTCGGAGGTCGCCAGCAGACGCTTATCGTCGATGGTTTCGATGAAGCCGCGCAGCCCCGTCCGGGGGGAGGCAGCCACGAAGGGAGAGAGGAGGTAGATGAGCGGCAGCAACGGCCTCACAACCGTCTTCTTCCTGCGCCACCCGGTCTGCAGGTGCGTGAAGATCATCGACACCTCTTCCAGCGGATACTGTGCCGCCCGCCCGGACAGGGATACAAGCGGAAGCACCTCCGCAGCCAGCAGCTCGTCTATCCCCGAAATGGTAAAGCAAGGAGGTTCCGCGCCAGCGGTCAGCGTCGAGGCGACCGACCAGCGGGGAAAAACGGAGCGGGCATGATCGAGTGCACGCAGCCGCTCTTCCATGGCATATCCCTCCTCCTTCGACCGCGCCCGATCGAAGACGTTCAAAGGGATGTCCAGTATGTCGATCCCGGCAGCGTAGGCACGCTCGATGAGATGGGAGGGTACCGCGTAGTCGAACCTCCCCACGAGGTGAACGTTGAAGTTCTTCTTGATCACACGGGCAAGCGCCTCGCCTTTTTGGAAGCTGTTGATATCACCGAAGGTGAGGTGAAAAAGCGCGGCGTTGCACTGGTAATGGCTGTCGAATAGGGTTTCCAGGGTCTGGCGCTCAGGCAGATTGCCGCCGACCAGGAACACGTTGTGTTCCCGCCGCAGTTGGTCCGGAGACGGAGAGAGAGCCTGTCGTAGGAGAAGCTCCCGTAATTTCTTCTGGTCGATCTTCATTTTGCCGTCCCTCTCTACGCATGTTTGCTCACCTTCCCTACCATGCGGGCCATTGCAAAGCGCGACAGTGGTGTAACCGGATAATAAATTACTGCACCGCCATAGTCAACAAAAATAAATACATTGCCGACCAAGTTAGTGGACTAAAAACGCGCTCCAAGCGATACGGGTGCGAGCTTCATGAAAAGGTGAAGGAAACAGGGTAAATTAGAAAACATGTTGTCATTCAAGCGAGCTGCCAGTAGTATATGCGCGTGCTGAACGCGCATTGCGATGCGGCTAAAGGTTGGTATCCTCATTAGCGGCTCCGCGCAATCCGACCTCACGTCCTGATTCAAATCACAAGAGCAAGGTGCCTATGATCACGCGTATTGACCACCTCAACATCGTGGTGAGCGATCTTGAGAAATCCAAGGAGTTTTTTCTTCTGCTGGGATGCACCGAGGGGATCAGTTCCGACCTTGATACAAGCTTCCTGGAGAAGCTGACCGGGATTCGCTGCGCCGGCGGGAGATTCGTGGCGTTGCATCATCCCGAATCGGACCTGTCCATCGAGCTGTTGAAGTTCGACACCCCCCTTCCCGCTGATGAGAACATCGGCCACGCCAACCGGATCGGCCTGCGCCATCTCGCCTTTGCCGTCAGCGACATCGAGGCGGAGGTGCAGAGGCTGCGCAGCCACGGGGTGGAGTTCATCGGGGAGATCCAGACCTGGGAGAGGACGGGGAAAAAGCTTATTTATTTCACGGGGCCGGACGGTATCCTCCTTGAGTTCGCCCAGTACCCGGAATAGGAGTGATTCCCGTGCCCCTCGAAGACCCCGCCGCGATTGAGCGCGAACTGGACCGGCTGAAACGGCACATCATCAACGCCGACCGCGCCACGGGTGACCGCTGGCGCCGGATCTCGTTTCTGTACCGCGCCGCCGACAGCTTCAGCAAGCGCGTCTTTGCCCGCTCCTTTTGCCTCGCGGAGGCAAACCGCGGCACCGTATGCAACACGGGACAATGCTGCAAATGCCGGCCGGACGTGTTCGAGTATGAAAAGAGCGTCCTCGATCTCCTGCCCAAGCGTACCGACGACTCCGGGTTCTGCCCGTTCTTCAACCTGAGCAAACGGAGCTGCGGCATTTACGGCGTGAGACCTTTCGCCTGCCGCATCTATTACAACTTCGCCGCATCCACCCACTACTGCCAGAATCCCTCCGACCTGACGCTGCAGCTCTTTGACGGCGTGAAGCGCCACCTGGAGAGGATACTGGGACCTTACGCCGGCGGTTACCAGCCATGAGCATGAAGAACAAGACCCCGCGAAACCTTGCCGAATCCGTCTGTGCCGAGCTCAGAAAGCGCCACGCCGTGGTCCCCGATGAAAAGATCGTGGTCGACCTGATGGAGACCATGTACTACTCCAGTCTCAGGACCGAGGAGTCCGAGCCGGTCATCTTCCACATGGTCTTCATGGACCCGGCTCAGCCGGACCCGAAACCGCCCCGCAACCCGGCAAAGGACCGCTGGAACTTCATACCGTTCACCGACCCGATCCCTCTTTCGGTCTCGAACGTGGTAAAGATCGCCAACTCGACCGATCTGCGCACCTCTTCGTTCGTCATCTGGCCTGACAAGGAGGACAAGCTCCACATATGGGGTCTGGTGGACCAGCAGAACCGCTTCCACAAGTTCCTGAACAGAAGCGCCGAGATAGAGGCGGAAAGGCCCGGGATATTCCAGGCAAGCGTCGAGGGGATCGGCATCATCGTGGTGTACATGCGCTACGAAAAGGTCGCCGAGTTGAGGGTCAACGAGCTGATCCGGCATTCCATCGACCTGTTCAAGGAGAGCCCCATCCGCGACCTGCTCGCCCCCGCCATCGAGAAGTATCTGCATGGGGTGAGAAGCCACATCCCAGACGACATCTACCAGGCTGAGGGCGAGATGGATGAGCTGCATGCCCAGCAGTGGCTCTCGGTGCTTTGCAGGATCCTGCTAAGGATCCAGAAAATCCAGAGGGGGGGCGCGATCCTGATCACCCCGCGGATAAACCAGTCGGACCTGAACGTCAAGTACGGGATCAATTACGACAGGCTCCCCACCTCGCTGGAATCCAACGCCGTCACCAAGATCAAGTCCGACTACCTGGAACAGCACCTGCTGGCGCTCAGCGAGTCGAAGCCGAAGGAGATCCCCTCCAGCCAGTACTTCCAGTTGAGACGCCTGGAAAAGGAGCTGAGGGCCAACAAGAACGAGATAGACGGGGTGATCTGGTTCATCGCGCTTTTAACGAGGGTGGACGGTCTGGTGGTCATGGACCCGGACCTGGTGGTGCGCGGGTACGGGGTGGAGATAAAGAACTGGAGGGAGCCCGACAACCTGTACATCGCCACCGACAGGCTGGCCACACCGGCCAAGCTGCGACCGGCGAGCTACAACCACTTCGGCACCAGGCACCGGTCTATGATGAGGTACTGCTCCCAGAATCCCGGGAGCATAGGCTTTGTCGCCTCCCACGACGGCGAGGTCCGCATCATCACCATGCTCGGGCAACGCCTGGTGATGTGGGAGAACATCAAGCTCAAATATTACAGCTACGCCTCCAAGAAAAAGGGGTGATCACCGCAGAGCACGCAGAGTCCGCAAAGGGGCTCAAGCAGCAAGACGGAAATCATTACATCCCAGCCGGTTGCCATAGAGGTCCTGAATGAAAACTCTAACTGTCCTAGTCAGCCTTATCTCCCTTGTCTCCCTCCCTTTGACGCTGTCGGCCCAAACTGCGCCGCTACAGGCCAAGTCGAGGATCGCAGCGGTCACCGTTTTCTCCGACCGGGCGCAGGTCACCCGTGAAGCCACACTCGCCCTCAAGGCGGGAACCAACCTGGTCTCCTTCGACAACCTGCCACTGCTCATGGCTGACGAATCGCTGCGGGCCGAGGGGAAGGGAGGCGGGCGGGCGCGCATCGCAGGCATCACGGTGAAGAACGTGTTCCTGGACCGGACCCAGGAAAAACGGGTGCGCGAGATCGAGGACGAGATTGCGGCGCTGACCCGCAAGGTGGAGGGCATCGAGGCTCGCCGCAAGGCGCTCGCCTCGCAGAGGGCGTTCATCGACTCCATCAGGGTGGGATGGTCGGAACGGATCTCGAAGGAGCTCGCCCTGGGCAAGCCGTCCGCCGCTGAGCTGGGGGAGGCCGCCAGGTTCGTGGGGGACAACGTCGGCAAGATCGAAGAGCAGCTGTACGATGCCGAGGCAGCCAAGAAGCCGCTGACGGACCGGATCGCCGCCCTTAAAAAGGAACTGGAGCAAAACCGCGCCGACGGGATGAAGGAAGTCCGCTCGGTCCAGGTGGCGATCGAGGCGGAGCGTGACATGAGGTTCGACCTCGACCTCTCCTACCTGGTGAGCCAGGCTAGCTGGGAGCCGACCTACGACGTCAGGCTCTCGGCCGACGGGAAGGAGGCGGAACTGGGGTACCGGGCCCAGGTGTGGCAGAAAACCGGCGAGGATTGGCCCGGTGTGAAACTTTCCCTCTCCACGGCAAGCCCCGAGGTGGGTGGCGGCGCGCCGGAGCTCTCGCCCTGGCACATATCGTTTTACGAGCCCCCCCGTCCCCGTCCCTATGCGGCGCGGATGAAAGAACAGACTTACGGGGCGGCTATGCCTGCGCCGGCGCCCACCGGGATTTTCCTGGATGGAAGTGCCAGACCGGAAGCGGCCATGGACCAGTTCGAGCCGTCCCTGCCGGTAGAGTCCGAAGTGGCTCAGGGGCAGACCTCGGTGCTCTTCCAGGTGGTGCAGCCGGTCGACATCCCTGCCGACGGGACGCGCTCCGGAAGCGTGATCGCCACCGAAAAGGTTCCGGTCACTGCCGAATACGTCACCGTGCCCAAACTGTCGCCCCGGGTGTACCTGAAGTCCGCGGTACTCAACAAGACCCCCTACCCGCTTCTGGCGGGCGAGGTCAACATCTTCAACGACGCGGTCTTCGTCGGCAAAAGCCACCTGAAAACGGTGGCCTCCGGCGAGGAGTTCGACCTTTACTTCGGCTCCGACGACCAGGTAAAGGTCAAACGGGATGTGGCGAAGGTCCGCAAGAAAGCGGGGCTAATCGGTAGCAACAGCGTGACCTATCGTGTCGGCATCGAGCTGGAGAACTTCAAGAAGCGCAGCGTGACGGTAACGCTCCTCGACCAGCAGCCCATCCCCGGCAATGCCGAGATAAAGGTTAACCTTGAGGATGTGGAGCCGAAACCGTCCGAAACCAAGGAGGACGGGACCATCGTCTGGAAGGTCGACCTGGCGCCCGGCGAGAAGAAAAAGGTCGCCTACGACCTGGTCATCGAATATCCGAAGGGACGCGAGCTGGTGGGGATCGAGTAGACGGGGGATCGTTCCCCCCTCCCCTACCCTCCCCATCCGGGGGCGGGAGTTTTGGTGCCCCTGTCGCTGCGGATAGCACCGTTACCGAAGGATTCCGACAAAGGAGACCGCCATGAAAGACACCCTCACCTCAGGGATTACCCACACCCTTACGTTCAAGGTTCCCATCGAGAAGACTGTGCCGCGTCTTTATCCAGAGGCAGCACCCTTCAGGGAGATGCCGGAAGTCTTCGCAACCGGCTTCATGGTGGGTTTCATCGAATGGGCCTGCATGGAGGCCCTGGCGCCTTACCTTGAAGAAGATGAACGATCGGTCGGCACCATGATCAACGTGACCCACAGTGCGGCCACCCCTCCCGGAATGGAGGTCACCGCCCAGGTGCGCTGCCTGGAGGTAAGCGGCAAGCGCACCCTGTGGGAGGTCGAGGTGCATGATCAGACCGACCTGATCAGCAAGGGGACCCATGAGCGGTTCACCATCAAGCTGGAACAGTTCAAGACCCGGCTCAAGGCGAAGGCCGAGGCCGCCGGGATCAGGTAGAGGAATGTGCTGCTACTCCTGACCCTGTCTGCGGCGGCATTTTGTTCAAGAGTTCCCGCCTTTTCTCGTTCCCAAGCTCCAGCTTGGGAATGCCCTTGCTGGCAAAGCTCCAGCTTTCCACGTAGCGAAGCGGAGCTTCGCGTCCAATTTACGTTCCCAAGCTGGAGCTTGGGAACGAGACAACAGGGAACACATGAGATCTTCATTTTTTGCCGTTTTTCTGCTGCTATGCCTTGCTTCCTTTTCACAAGCCGCAAAGTTCGACACGTCGTTCACCTACTCGACAATCGAGACCAAAAACTTCTCCATTCACTACCATCAGGGACTGGAGGGTGCCGCGCAAAAAACCGCGCTCATCGCGGAGGATGTGCACGGCAAGCTCGTCAAGGAGTTCCGCTGGCATCCTGCGGAGAAAACCCAGGTGGTCTTGATCGACGACAGCGACTTCACCAACGGACTCGCCGTCACCATACCGTACAACACCATGTATCTGCAGGTGGTACCACCCACCATCGCCTCGACCCTGGGCGAATACGACGACTGGCTGCGTTTGTTGTTCACGCACGAGTATGCCCACATCCTTTCCTCGGACCAGGCCCGCGGCTACTCGAAAGCCACCCGCTCCGTATTCGGCAAGCCGCTCCCCTGGATCGACCCCGTTTCGGCGCTCCTCTTCCTGTTCACCGCTCCGCCGAACACCTTCATGCCGCGCTGGTGGCATGAAGGGATGGCGACCTGGGCGGAAACGAAGTACGGACAGGGGCGCGGCAAGGGAAGCTACTACGACATGGTGTTTCGCGCGGCAGTGGCGGAGAACAACATCCCGTCGGTGGACCAGGTCAACGGGGATGTCCCCGACTGGCCGGCCGGCAACCTCCCCTACATGTACGGATACCGCCTGCAAAGGCACATCGCCGAGACCTACGGCCCGGATGCCGCGGCAGACCTCACGTTCGCCCATGCGGGGCGCCTCCCGTACCTGATCAGCAAGCCGCCGCAGGACCTCTTTGGCGGCAAGAGCTATCGCGTGCTGTACGGGGACATGGTAGCGGCAGTCAGGAAGGAACAGACTGCCCGCATCGAACTCCTGTCCAGGGTCCCCTTCACCCCCTTGACCGTCATCTCGGATGAGGGGGAAAACCTCACCAATCCGCGCTTCTCACCGGATGGGACCCGTATCGCCTTCACCAGGCGGGATCCCCACGACCACACATCCACGGTGGTGACCGACGCCACAGGGAAGAAGATCGTTGCCCAGTTCCGGCGCCGGCACTCGGACGGGAGCATCAGCTGGTCGCCCGATGGCAAAAGGATCTACTTCACGCAGGCGGAAATCGACCGCGGCTTCAACGTGTATCAGGACCTCTACAGCTACGACCTGGGGCGCGACGAGATCACGAGGCTCACCAAGGGTGAGCGTGTGGGCGATGTGCAGGTTGCGCCGGACGGCAAGAGGTTCGCCGCCGTAGTCAGCTCGCGCGGCAGTCAGAACCTCGCGCTCATGGAGGAGGGCTCCCCCGAAGGGATGCGCCCCCGCACCGTTACCGATTACTCCCTGCAACGGGTCTCTTCTCCGCGCTGGTCGCCTGACGGACGCGTGATCTGCTACCTCCTTACCGACAACGCGGGGACCAGCACGGTCCGGCTGCACGACACGGCGAGCCGGACCGATCAGCCCCTTTTCAGCGCTAGCCACACCATCGCCTACCCCGCCTGGTCGCCGGACGGCTCCATCATCTACTACATCTCCGACGAGACGGGGGTCTTCAACCTGTTCGCCTACGACGTGCGCGAGCGGAGAAGCTACCAAGCAAGCCACCTGCTGACCGGCGCGCTGCAGCCGGAGCCCTCTCCTGGCGGCGGCCGGTTGCTCCTTGCCAGCTACAGTTCGCGCGGATTCAAAATCGCGCAGATGGAACTGGATAGATCCACGTGGACCGCGGACAGGGGACCGTCACTCACCCTGGCACCTCCCCTCGTCCTGGCGGAGGAGGGGAAGAAGCCCGCAACTTCCGACAGCGCTGCAAGCGCGGTCTCCTCGGATTACAACGCGCTGAAGACCATCCTGCCCCGTTTCTGGCTCCCCAGGCTATACGACGACGGCTCGGAAGAGGCGGTCGTCGGCGCATTCACCGCAGGCGCGGACGCTCTCGGCTACAACTCCTATGCCTTGAGCGCGGCCTACAGCGAGGGGCGGCGGCGCGGCTACTTCAGCCTCATCTACCAAAACGACTACCTGTACCCCACCCTTACCCTCAGGGCGCACGCCGAGCCGTTTCTCTATACGAACCTTTTTCAGAGGGGATACGACTACTACGAGTTGAACCAGGGGGTCGCCGTCGAGGCCTCCGTTCCTATCAACTTCCTGGAGTCCGGCTACCGCATCCGCGCCGGCTACGAGCTTTTGGACCAGAAGGCGTTGAGCCGGCTTAACAGCGACGACACCTTCAACGGCATCCCCGTCTTCCAGGGGCGCAGGGACAACCTCTTCGCCGGCGTAATCTACGACAGCAGGCTCAAGTACCCCTACTCGATAAGTTCTGAGGAGGGTCGCTCCATCTCCTTTTTGTACCGCCACTTTGCGCGCGAGATCGGCAGCGACCAGGACCTCTCGGAGTACAGCGCCTCGTACCAAGAGTACCTGCGCCTCCCAAAGAGGCTCTTCCCGCACCACGTGCTCTACCTCCGTCTTTCCGGCGCCCTTGCCGACGGCGACCTGCAGTTCGGGCAGCAGGCGTTCCAGATCGGAGGTGCGCCGTCGGAATACAACGAGTACCCGTTGCGCGGCTACCCGGTGCGGTCGATGACCGGCAAGTACGTCGCGACGGGAACCGTGGAATACCGGGCCCCCCTGTCCTATCCGCTAAGGGGCTCCGGCACCCTCCCCGCCTTCCTGGAAAAGGTGCACGGCGCGCTCTTCGCCGACGCGGGACAGGTCTGGGACGACGAGAGGACCTTCCACGGCAACGACACCAAGATAGGAGCCGGGGTCGAACTTCGTGCGGACATGACGCTCGGCTACTGGGCCAAGGTAACGCCGGCGATAGGTTTTGCCCACGGCTTCAACCGCGGCGGGGAAAACCAGATATACTTCACGCTGTACCTCGGCCTCTAGCCGGCATACGGTCCGGCGTGAGTCCGGGGACTCCAATGAACGCCAATACGGGAGGTACAGCTTATGCGGATAATTGTCGTTGGAGCGACCGGAACCATAGGGAAGGGAGTGGCCAAGCTGCTCGCCACGGAGCATGAGGTTGTGAGGGTGGCCTTCAGAAGCGGTGACTACCGGGTCGACATGGCCGACAAGGTTTCCATCGAGAGGATGTTCCAGGAGGTCGGACAGTTCGATGCCCTGGCCTGCGCAGCCGGGGTCGCCAGGTTCGGCTCGTTGTCTGAGCTGACCGACGAGGATTTTCAGACCGGGCTGTCGGGCAAGCTGATGGGCCAAGTGAACCTGGTCCGTGTCGGCATGAATTTCATCAGGGAGAACGGGTCATTCACCTTGACCAGTGGGATCTTGAGCCATCAGCCCATGCCGGGAAGCTCGTCGATCAGCATGGTCAATGCGGGGCTGGAGGGTTTTGTAAGGGCGGCAGCACTCGAGATGCCACGCGGCATTCGCGTCAACGTGGTGAGCCCCCCCTGGGTCAAGGAGACCCTGGAAGCACTGGAGATGGAGAGCACACAAGGGATGCCGGCGCAGGACGTGGCGCAGGCCTACTGGGCAAGCATACACGGAACGCGAAGCGGGCTCGTCATCAACGCCCGGGACTTCGCGAACCAAGGTTGAGGTTAAGGTTGAGGTTAAGACAGACGCTAACCAATGAGCCCTGCGCAAAAGCGGGCAGCAAGGGATCTCCCTAGCTGCCCGTTTTTAGTTTGAATCAGCGGTTTTCCTTAACCTTAACCTTAATCTGCCTTTTTACTGTTCTTCTCATGCAGGTACCCATGGAATTCGTCCAGGCTCTTTGCCTTGGCTAGTTTATCCAGCAACTCCCGGCTCTCTATCTGATTGAGCTTCTTGACGAGAGCCGCCTCGATGTTGCCGCCGACATGGATGGTGTTGTCGACCTTCTCGGGCGGTTGCTCCCCGCGGTCCCCAACGACATGGAAAAACTTGATGTAGGGATTGAAACGAAGCGCCTCGGGGATTACCACCTGCAGCATCTCCAGGGGGACCTTCTTGCCGATCCAGACGGCGCAGTTGCTCTGAACGTCCACCACCCAGATGTTCTTGGGGGGAATGGCCGTCGCGTACCCCTTCGCTTGAAGCAGCGCGGCAAACTCCTGGCTCTTACCGACATCCGCGATTTCTATGAGGTAAGGTGAAGCGGGCTCGGCCGCGTTGGCCTGGGCGGCGATTGAGATAATGAAAACGGCAAGCAGGACACGGAAGAAACGGGTAGCGGCGGTAAGCATGAAAAATATCCCCTTTAAGCTGTAATCGCGTTGCTCTTTATAACACAAACAGGTAAAAGAAGGGCGCCCTTTTTGGGGGGCGCCCATGAAAATATGCAATGAAAAATATCAATCGTTACGGCATGGTCAGGCCGCGCTCCGGACGGGAGAAGTTGTGGCACCAGGAGCAGTCGAAGCCCTTGCCTTCCACGTGGCTGTGGATGCGGTCATACCCGCCCGGGGTCTTCTCGCGGTGGCACTGGGAGCAGATGATCGAGCTAGCCGCCTTCAGCTGATACCCCATCCCCACGAGGTTGACGCTGGTGTTCTCGTGGCAGCCGGAGCAGTCCATTGCGGAGCCGCCGGGCTCCACCTGGTGGTTCAGGACCTGGTACTCGTCGGTAAGCACGGTGGTGTAAGGGGTGGTGGTGGGGATTCCCATGTAGGTCAGACCGTCCTTCACCGCCTGATCGTAGTTGGCGGTAGCGAAGAAAGTCCCGACCTTGAGCGCGATCAGCTTGCCGTTAGCCATGGGCTGATGTGAGATCTTGTACTTGAACGGGTAGAACTTCGTTCCCACCGGTCCGTTGACGGCGCCGTTGGGGCGGGAGATCTTGTAGGCGCCGGTAGCCGGATCGAGAACGGCGGCGTCACCGACGTTGTTCCCCCAGGAGGTGCCGTCCCAGAAGGCATACTTGGGTGCCTGGTTGCCGGCCATCGTGTGATGGGGCTCATAGCGGCCAAGGGTGGCGTTCCACTCGGCAGGGGCACTCCAGTCGCGGTCCATTTCGGTCTGGAAGCCGCGGGAGTAGGTCTTGATGTGGCAGCTCTGGCAGGCGACGCGGCCGACATGGGAGTTGGTGTCGTAGGTAGAGTGGCCGGTGCCGGTGGTCTTGGTCGGGTGGCAGGCGGTGCTGGAGCAGTTGAGATCGGTGGTGCTGTCCTGGGGGCGGAGATCGGAACCGCGCCCGATGACCCGGTGGCTGGTGAAGGTGTGGCAGGCCTGGCAGGCCATGTTTCCGCCGCCGGTTGCCATGTGGGCGTCGTCGGCCGGGTTGGAAAAGGTCACGGTAGCAAGGGCCAGGTCGCCACGCTTGACGCCGTCGCCGCCGCCGGCCTTCGCGTGGCAGGCACCGAGGCAGTTCTTGCGCGCAGGCTTGATGTTCGCCTTCTGAACCACGAGGTCCATGTTCAGGCCGGCAGCCGGCTCGAATAGGCCGGTGGTTGCGTTGCGCACGCGGCTGTAGGGTGCGTTGACGGTGTCGTTGTGGCAGATGAGGCAGTCGATGTTGCTGGGAGTCAAGGTGGAGGTGGGGGCTGCACCGGCGCCGACGTGGCAGGAGGCGCATGGACCCCAGGTACCCTGGATGTTCACGCAGTATGCGTTAAGGGAGCTGGAACCTGTGAGGGAGTCCATCTTGCCCTGTGTGCTCGGGCCGGTGGTCATCTCCGTGGCATCACCCTTCCACTGGTAGTGGACGGAGCTGTGCACGGCGCTGGCACGCCCGGAATGGCAGGTGGCGGTGCTGCACATGCCGTAGCCGGTCCAGGTCAGGGTGGCATGGCCGCCCTGCGGAATGCTGATGGTGTAGATCTGGGTCTTCACCGCCTCGGTATTCAGCTTGATGTCCCTGGAAAAATATTTCAGGGTGGTGGTCGCGCTGAAGTTGAGCGGAGTGCTGTAGACAGGTGAGGCAGTGGTCGGGGTGGTGCCGTTGGTCGTGTAGTAGGTGGTACCGGCCTCGTTGCGGGTAAGGGTAACGGTTACCGGGGCCGTGAAGGTACCGCCAAGCGGTGAAGCGGTGGTGACCGGCGGCGTGGTGTCGACCGGCTTGGCCGCCATGGCGACATGAACGGATAGCGCCATCACCATGGCCATACAGGTGAGTACTGCAAACAGTTTTTTCATTTCTTTGCTTCCTCCTTTTTCGGGCTTGTGGCTGGGTTGAATTCCCCACCCGTTGGGGTATTACACCCAGCTCGTTAACTGACTTTCCCATCGCATTTTACGCGTCCCCCGTGATGCAAATTGAAAACCGCAGGAGTTACGAGGGAATATGGCCCATAAAAATAAACAGAGCATTCAAATAAATGAAAAACAATGACCATTGCACAATCAACAGCACCAACCATTCCAAAAACTTATATATGTATTAGAAGTATTGAATACATCTCGCACGGCGCAACAAATCGTTATCACTGATAAAAAACCCGCACGGACCACGAAGGAATCGGAATAATCAGGGTGAATATTTTTTATGCCGGAGATACACGAGAGCAATGGAATGCACACGACCCGAAAAAAGGGGCGACCTTGCGGTCGCCCCGGTACAGCTGATTGATGCGGATTTACTAGTTGGGCGTCATCTTCAGCCCGCGCTCAGGACGGGAGAAGTTGTGGCACAGGGAGCAGTCGTACCCCTTCACGTTGACATGGTTGTGCATGGACTCATAAGCCCTCGGGGACTTCTCGTTGTGGCACTGGGCACAGACGACAGAGGTGGGCCCTTTCAAGCCATAACCGTGGTCGGTGATCAGCTTCATCTGGGTTGCGGTTGCGTTCGGGTGGCAGGCGGCGCAGGAAAGCACGTTGCCGGAAGCCGGCGGAACCTGGTGGTTCAGCAGCTGCAGCTCGTCGGTGGTGACGGTGGTGTACGGGGTGGTGCTGGACAGGCCCATGTAGACAAGGCCGTCTTTCACGGACTGATCGTAGTTGCCGGTTGCGAAGAAGGTGGCGGTGGAGAGGGTCACGATCTTGCCGTTGGCAAGCGCCTGGGTGGCAGTCTTGTACTTGAACGGGTAGAGCTTGGAGGTTGCATCGTTGATGGCGCCGTTCGGGCGGGACACCTTGTAGGCGCCGGTTGCCGGATCGAGAACTGCGGCGTCGAATGCGTTGTTGCCCCAGCTGGTGCCGTTCCAGAAGGCGTACTTCGGCTTCTGGTCGTTGGCCTTGGTCGGGAGCGGCTCGTAGCGATTCAGGGTTGCGTTCCACTCGTTGTGCTGCCAGTCGCGGTGCATCTCGGTGGCCTCAGTGGCCGCGGTGTCATTGGCGTTCTTGGCGTACTTCGCGATGTGGCAGGTCTGGCACCCCAGACGTGCGATGTGACGGTTGACCTGGCTGGTGGAGTGGCCGGTGGCGTTCATCTTGGTCGGGTGGCAGGTGGCGGTGGAGCAGCTCATCTCGGCAGTGGTGTCTTCCGGACGGATGTCGGAACCGCGGCCGGCTACCCTGTGGCCGGTGAAGGTGTGGCAGCCCTGGCACTGGATGTTGCCGCCGGAGCCCATGGCCATGTGGGTGTCGTACAGCACGTCGGAGGTGGTGCCTGAAGCAAGTGCGATGTCGCCGCGCTTGACGGCGTCGCCGCCGCCTGCTTTGGCGTGGCAGCCGAGGCAGTTCTTGCGGGTCGGCTTCTGGCCGGCCTTCTGCACGACGAGGTTCATGTTGAGCCCTGCAGCCGGCTCGAACAGGCCGGTGGTTGCGTTACGAACGCGGCTGTAAGGAGCGTTGGTCGCATCGGCATGGCACATGAGGCAGTCGATGGAGGCGAGCTGTGCCGCAGAGGGGTTGGCGGTCGCCACAGGCTTGGCGCCGGTACCTGCGTGGCACGCGCCGCAGGGGCCCCAGTTGCCCTGGATGTTGATGCAGTAAGCGTTGAGTGCGGAGGAGCCGTCTACGGCGTCCATCTTGCCCTGCACGGAGGGACCGGTGGTCCACTCGGCGGCCGAGCCTTTCCACTGGTAGTGGACGCCCTGGTACATCGCCTGTGCCTGCGCGTTATGGCAGGTAGTGCACATGGCGTAACCGGTCCAGGTCAGGGTGTCGTGGGTGCTGCCGCCACCGGTGGTGATGGTGTAGACCTGGGTCTTCACGGCCTCGGAGTTACCCGCGGTATCCCTGGAGAAGTACTTCAGGGTCGTGGTAGCGCTGAAGTTGAGCGGAGCGCTGTAGACCGATGAGGAGGTGGTCGGGGTGGTGCCGTTGGTCGTATAGTAGGTGGTACCTGCCTCGTTGCGGGTAAGCGTCACGGTGACCGGGGCCGTGAAGGACCCGCCAAGCGGTGAAGCGGTGGTGACCGGTGCGGTCGTGTCGCCGCCCGGCTTGGCTGCCATGGCCGGCACGGCAAGTGCCAGGAGCATGGCGATACAGGTGAGTGCTGCAAATACCTTTCTCATCTTTTTACTACCTCCTTTGGATTTTGGTTGGGTGATTGCCCCCACCGATTGGGGTAAACCACCCACCCTGGGAAAATAACTCATCACATCACAGTCCCTGCAGGGGACCCGGGTTATGGTCAAAAACACCCAAAGTCTCACCATTTAATGAATGGTTCTGATCTGCCCTGCGTGGGAATGGAGCGCCAAAAACGCTCTAATGAGATATTTGGAGCATCAACTATTCCAGCGCAAAATCCAATTATTCATAAACCGGAATACCAGAAGGGGTTCGCAATGAGGCGGGCTGACGACCAAAAAATGTTGCATATCCGCGGGTTAAGAGTTTGAAAGGAGGGAGCACAAGACGGAATTTGTGAGGCAGATCACAGCTTTAGAGGCGATATAAGAGAAAATTATTTACGTTTAAATAAAACTTATTCAACGAAAAGGGGCGGGATGACGCATGATCGCTCTTGACGTTCAACCAGAGGTGGGGGAAATCACCTTTCCAGTACCTCCCTGACCTTGCGCAGCAGCTCGACCGGTTGCACCGGCTTCATGATCAGCTCGACACCCTCCTGCATGCCGCGGCTCTGGATGAAATCGGAGGTATAACCCGAGGTAAAGAGGACCTTCGCTCCCGGATGCAGCTTTTCGATCTCGGCATAGGCCTCTATGCCGTTTTTCCTCGGCATGATGATGTCCATCAGGATCAGTCCGACGTCGTCCCGGTTGGCAGCGAAGCGATCCACCACCTCCTGTCCGTCCTCGGCCAGGATCACCTGGTACCCGTGCTTGGTGAGCACCCTGTCCACCAGGTTACGCACATTGGGGTCATCCTCAGCAACCAGGATTGTTTCCGTGCCCGGTTCCGGATCGGCAAGGGGGGCTTTTTGGCACCTGGGGGCAGCGCCGTCATCCAGAAGCGGGAGGTATATGGTGAAGGTGGCCCCCTCCCCCGGCTTGCTGCTCAAGGTGATTACCCCCTTGTGCTGCTGAACGATGCCGTACACGATCGCCATCCCCAGTCCGGTCCCCTTCCCCACCTCCTTGGTGGTGAAGAAAGGCTCGAAGACCCTTTTTGTCGTCTCTGCATCCATCCCCTTGCCGTTGTCCGAAACGGTGACGACGGCGTAGCGCCCCGGAGGTCCGCAGAAGTTCATGGCTGAATCTTCAAGGTCCAGGAGACCGGTCGCTATGGTGAAGGTACCCCCTTTTTCCATGGCGTCCCGGGCATTGGCTGCAAGGTTGATGAGGACCTGTTCCATCTGCCCCAGGTCCACGAATACCGGCAACGGATCTGACAGGAGGTCGGTCCTCAGCTGGATGTCCTCTCCGATCACACGCACCAGGAACTTCTCCACCCGCTGCACGATTTCGCCGAGGTCGGTCCTTTCCGGTGCCATCGTCTGCTTGCGGCTGAAGGCAAGGAGCCCCCTGGTCAACTGCGCAGCTCTTTCCGTGGCGACCGAGATCTGCTCTGTCAGCTCCTGATGCTTGCTGTCCTCCGGCAGGTCCATCTTCAGGATGTTTGCGTAGCCGGCGATTACCGTCAGGATGTTGTTGAAGTCATGCGCCACCCCTCCTGCCAGTTGTCCCACGGCCTCCATCTTCTGCGATTGCCTTAGCTGCTCCTCCATCTGCTGACGCTCCGTTATGTCCGTCAGCGCCCCGGACATCCGCACGGCCTCCCCCTCGTTATCCCACTCGGCCTGTCCGCGGCAACGAAAGCGGAGGTAGCCGCCGTCACGGTTCGAGAGCCTGAATTCCACATCGAAAGGCGCCCTGCCGGCCAGATGCGCATCGAGGGCTCCCTGCATCGTCCCCTGGTCGTCAGGGTGCAGCCTGGAAAGGAAGGTCTCGACATGGTTGGCCAGCTCGTCGTCGGCGAAACCGAGCAGTTCCTTCCAGCGCGGTGAAAAATAGCAGTCGCCGGTCAGGAGGTTCCAGTCCCACAGGCCGTCGCTCGTCCCGGCAACTGCCCTCGAGTAACGTGCATCGCTCTCGGCCAACCGCGCAAGGTTCTCCAAAAGATCCAGGTTGGTCCGGAGCAGCTCCGAGGTCCTGCTCTCAACCAGTGCCTCAAGGCTGTCGCGCTCGTGACGCAGCGCATCCTCTGAACGCTTGATCCTGACCATCGCCCTGATCTGGGCCACCAGTTCGGCTTCATCTATCGGTTTCGACAAAAAGGCATCCGCACCGCATTCAAGCCCCCTCACCTTGCAGGCGGGATCGGTATGGTGCGCGGTGACCAGTATGATCGGGATGTGCTGGGTGGAGGGGCTCGCCTTCAGCCTGCGTGTCGCCTCGTAACCGTCCATGCCGGGCATCTGTATGTCCAAAAGGATGGCGTCGGGCCCCTCCAGCATCGCCCGGCGGATGCCGTCCTGGGCGGACTGCGAGGTGATCAGGCACGCCTCGGGCATGAACATCTTCAACAACGCTCCCAGTGTAAGGAGGTTGTCGTGGTTGTCGTCGATGGCAAGAAGTTTCATATCCCTTTGTCCTTGACCGGCAGCCGCCGGCTCCTAATCAGCAGCCGCGGTTCCCGCTGCCACGAATTTGCCTACCAGTTCCTGCAGTTCCCCGGGCTCGTACGGCTTGGAGAGGTACGCGGCACAACCTGCCTGGAGCAGCTTTTCACGGTCACCCGCCATGGCGTTCGCGGTGAGTGCGAGAACGGGAATGGCGGCAGTGGCAGGATCTTTTTTCAGATGCTGCAACACGGTCATCCCGTCCATGCCGGGCAGATGCATGTCCAGCAGGATCAGCGAAGGCGAGCCCCCCTGGGCCGCGGCTAGTCCCGTTTCTCCGTCAGTCGCCTCAACAATCCTGTAGCTGCGCCCAAGGACCGCCCTGAGGGTAACCAGGTTGTCCGGGTTGTCCTCCACCACCAAAAGCGAGCCGTCCCCCTGCCAGGGAGCGACAGGAGGCTTTGCCGTGACGGAGAGCGGCAGCACCGCATCCCGGAACAGGGTCACTCCGCCCAGCATCTCGTAAACGCGCCTCAAGAGCTCCTGCTGTTCCACGTCCCCCTTTTGCACCAGGTGATTCACCTCGAGCGAGCGCAGACGGTCGTGCTCGCCCGGTGACAGGGTCTTCGCGGTCATCACCATGACCGGCACCTTCTCGGTCAGCTTGGATGCGCGCACCGCCTTCAGCACGTCGAAGCCGTCCACCTCGGGCATCATCAGGTCGAGGATGATGCCGTCCGGCACGTGGGTCTTCAGGTACGAGAGGGCGTGCCTGCCGCCGGAGACGGCGTCGACGCAGAATCCGGCGGATTCCAGGGCGAACCTGAGCTGGATGGTGGCAGCCTCGCTATCCTCCACGATGAGTATCCGCGACCCTTTGCCGCTTTCCCCCTCCGGCAGCCGCCACCCGATCCGCTCCAGGCCTTTGACAAGCTCGTTCAGGACCACTTCGCGGTCAAGGCCCCCCTTGGACAGTATGGCGCTCACCCCGCAGGAGAGCCGCTCAAGCTCGGCCCCGGTCAGCTCCTTAGAGGTGATGACAACCACGGGGATGTCGGCGGTCATCCGGTTTGCCCGCAATCTGTCCAGGACCGCCGCGCCGTCCATCTCGGGCATCATCAGGTCGAGCGTGATGAGGTCGGGATGGTCCGAGATGGAGAGTTCCAGCGCCTGGGGCCCGTTCTCGGCAAGGAGCACGTCCATCCCCTTTTCCTTGAAGAGCGAGGCGATGAAGAAACGATCGTACTCGTTGTCGTCAACCACCAGGACCAGCCGGCAACCTGCGCCGGTAAGCTTGGCGAAGGTCTCCATGAGCTGCTCCCTGCTGACCGGCTTGGTGATGACCCCTATGGCTCCCAGGGCGATGCCGGTTTCGCGGTCGTCGGAAAGCGAGACGATGACTACAGGAATATCGGAGGTATCGGGGTGCCCCTTTAGCTCGCGCATCACCTCCCAACCGTCCATCTCGGGCATCACGATGTCGAGCGTGATGGCAAAAGGCCTTTTCGCCCTTGCCAGCCTGATCGCGTCCGGGCCGTTTAATGCGGTGAGGGTATCGAAACCCGTCCGGTTCAGGTGCGCCGCGATGATCGATACCGCCTCGGGGTCGTCATCGACCACCAGCACCGACCTCCGCTTCGGCTGGAGGGCCGGATGCTCGTCCACCGGCGCCAGGGGAACCGGTCGGGGAGTTGCTGCAGCCACCCCCCTGCCGTCCACGGGGAGGCGCAGGGTAAAGAGCGATCCCTTGCCCGGCTCGCTGACGACGGTGACGTCGCCGCCCAGAAGGCGTGCCGTCTTCTTCACGATGGCGAGGCCAAGGCCGGTCCCCTCGAAGGAGCGCGAAGTGCTGCCGTCGGCCTGGCGGAATTCCTGGAAAATGGTGTCCAGGTACTGCGGTGCTATGCCGATGCCCGTGTCCTCGACCTCGATCAGGAAATCCTCCACGTCGGCCTTAAGCCTCACGGTCACCGTCCCCTCGCCGGTGAACTTGACCGCATTGCCGACCAGGTTCTGCAGCATCTGCCGCAACCTCTTGACATCCATGATGACGGGGGGCAATCCCTGCGGCGCCGGCACGAGCGTGAGGGTGATCCCCTTGTCGCGGGCGATCACCCCGAGACCGTCCACCACCTCGGCGGCAACTTTTTGCAGCGAGAGGGTTTCATAGAAGATGTCCTGCCTCCCCGACTCGATCTTGGCCAGGTCGAGGATGTCGTTTATGAGCGAGAGGAGGTGCTTGCCGTTTCTCTCGATGATGGAGAGGTATCCCCTTTCTTCATCGGTCAGGCGGGCAGCCCCCTGCACCGACAGCACCCTTGAGAGCGCCAGCACCGAGTTCAGCGGGGTGCGCAGCTCGTGGCTCATGTTGGAGAGGAACTCGCTTTTCAGCCGGGTAGCCTCTTCCAGCTGCTGCTTCTGCAGGTCTAGCACGCGGTTGTGGCGGGAGAGTTCCTCGGATTGCTGGGCAAGCTCGGTGGACTGCTGCACCAGCTCCTCCGACTGCTGGGTCAGTTCCGCGTTCTTGATGGCGAGCTCGCTTGCCAGCCGGCGCACGTCCTCGCCCGACAGCACCCTGGCGAAGGCGGCGTTGAGCGGCATCCTGACCATCTCCAGTGCCTCGTGGACCATTCCCGGAAACGCCCTTTCGCTTGCCAGGGAGATGAAGGCACGGATGTCGCCGTCGATCGAGACGGGGATGGTGAGGATCTCGGCGGGGACTATCTCGCCAAAGGAGGTCAAAAGGCGCAGGGATTTCCCCTCGGCCCCGGGGGTGAAGCGTGCCACCTCCCCCGAGGAGAGGATCACCCCCAGCTCCCCTTCCAGGTTCCCGCGGCTGAAGCTTCGCATCTGCCGGCAGTCGGCGCCGATGGCATGCGCCGGTGCGAAGGACCCGCCACCCTGGTCTTGCAGGAAGGCGGCCGCCATCTTGGCGCCGGTCACCTCAAGGAAGACGGGGAGCAGCCGGGTGAAGAAGTCGTCCATCCCCTCAGCCGTGACAAGGTGCTCGGAGAGGTGCGCCAACCCTCGCTGCGCATCCATCTTCAGCTGCAGGGTATCGGCCATGGAGTTGAAAGCGACCGTCAGGGCGATCTGCTCTTCGGTCCCCTCCGGGGCGATCCTCGCGTCGTAGTCCCCCGCGCCTATTTCGGCTGCAGCCGCAGAGAGCTTTACCAGCGGATTGCTGAGCGAGCGCGCCAGCCTGAAGGCAAAGTAGCACGCCGCCATGGCAATCAGAAAGGACAGGCCGTAGCTGAGCAAGAGCACGCTCCTGATCGGCGCGAACACCTCCTTGGTGTCCTGCTTGCAGACCAGTCCCCACCCGGTGCGGGGTATGTGGGCATAGGCGGCAAGTACCTCCACGCCGCGATAATCCGTGGTTTTAGCGATGCCGTTTTGCCCCTGTACCGCCATCTGCGCCGGCCTCCCCTTGACAGGGTTCCTTAGCACGCTGTTTGGCAAGGCACGCAGCTCGATAAGCGGCAGGAGGTCGCGGTTCACAAGGACCGTTTCGCCGGTCTGCCCCATGCCAATCCGGTCTTCGGTGAGGCTATAGAACAGTTTGCGCAGGTTGTACCGCACCACGACGGCGGCCTTGATGCTTTCGTTGGCCGCCGATCTTATCGGCGCGGCGATTTCAAGGCTCGGGCTGGTTTCGGATCCGAACAGGTACGCCTCTGAGAGGGCCGGGGCACGGTCCTGCCAGGCGGAGACGACCACTTCGGGTTTTAGGATCCTGGTGGCCTCGCGCCCCCGGTTGGTGGAGAGGAGAATGGTTCCGTCCAGGGAGACGATCGAGACGTCGGACACGGCGTCGAAGCTGGACTGGTACCCCTGCAAAAGGACCAGGCCGTCAGTCCCCAGGCTCTCGCCTGCTACATCCGGACTGTGCAAAAGGGCCTTCGTGGCCAGCAGGACCGTATGGCCCGAGGCGAGGGTCGCGGCGTCCTTGCCGAGGTCCTCAAGCGTGCTGTCGATCTGCCCCTGGCGCAGCGAGGTGATCGCGGTGAGCTTGTCGAACAGCAGCTCCGTGGCCAACCGGACGCGCTGGGTATAGATGATGGTGGTTACCAGGGCAAGCGGCACGAGGCAGATGGCCGTGAACCAGAAGGCAAGCCGCGCCTTGAGCGTCGACAGGGGGAACAGATTTTTCATTTGGCACCGTCGGATTTGGTGGAGCTGCGGTAGTTGAACCCTTCCAGCGCGAAGCGATCGGGGTCGGCCATGACCTGGCGCAGCAATGCAATATCAAAAGAGTCGCGCACCCTGGCCCAGGGCGTGCTCTCAGGTATCTTCCCTGCCTTCTTCAAGAAGGCGAACTTCCTGTAGAGGAGCCCCTGCTCCTTGAGCAAGGCGTCGGGGAGGCAGGGAGAGGCTGGTATCTTGAGGAGGTCGTTGCTGGTGATGACGCCCATCTGCGCGGGGGTGAGCGGATACGGCATTCCCTGCATCCGCTCGGCGGAGGCCGCCGTCCAGGCAGCCACCTGCTCCAGGTTGCCGGACCGGCGCATCCACCGGCAGGCCCTGACGACGGCCGCGGCTACTTCTTCGGCCTCGGCAGGATGCGCGGTTAAGAAATCGCGTCGCAGACAGAGAAAACCGTAGCTGAGCCCCTTGTGAACCAGGTAGAACTCCGGGTAGGTAGCAAATGCGATCATCGGGGTAGGCTCCCAGGCGCTGAAGGCGTCTATTCTCCCGACGGCGAGAGCTCGGGGCATGTCGCTCACTTCCATCGACACGAGTTTTATGTCCTTTTCGGTCAGCCCCTCGCTCTCCAGCGCGCTGAGAAGCGTGTAGTGCGCGGCGGACCCGATGCCGGTCGCCACCCGCTTCCCCTTGAGGTCCCTGACCAGCATCGGTTTTCCGGAGATGATCGAGGCGAACCCCTGCTTCAGCATGGCAACGACGACGACATCGCCGAGGGCGGCCGCGGTGATGGCCGGCATGTCGGCAAAGATCCCCCCCTCCAGGTCGCCCCCGGAGAGGAAGTGGTTGATGTCCTTCCCTTTGTAGAAGGGGAACAGCTGGAGCGTGCTCCCTTTTGCCTTAAGCCGCGCCTCCAAGGTGGCGTCCCGGCCGAGCAGTTCGGCAACCGAGCCCTCAGGAAGGGTCAGCGGCTGGGTGCCGATATCGACCGCACCCGGACCGCCGAAACGGTAGCCGGCGTAGAGAGGGTTGACGGCGGAACCGGACTCCGCGGCTGAGTCGGGGGACTTTTTCCCGTCATCCTTGCAGCCTGGAAGCGCGAGGCCGAAAAGCAGTGCCATCAGGGCGAGTCGAGCCGGGCCGCTCATCGGTTTCTCCTCGGGACGGTTTTCTTTCGATACAGGCTCCCGCAGTCAAAGATACGCTCCAGATACGGCGCATACCGTTCGGGAACGGATTCCGCCTTGCCCAGAAGCAGCACCCCCTCGGGGTTCAGAGCCCGGAACAGGTTGTCGAAGACCCGCAGGTATCCCTCGGGGTCGAGGTACATGAGGAAGTTGCGGCAGGAGATGAGGTCGAAGCCGCCGAAGAGGGATTCAGGGGGTACGTAGGTGTGCGGGTCGAGCAGGTCGTGACGCGAGTAGGTGATCATGCCCAGGATTTTAGGGGTGATGCGGTAGGCGTTATTCCCGTGAATGAAGTGCTTGTTGAGCCGACCCAGGGTGACTCCATCGACACTGCCCGGCGCGTAACTCCCCATGCGGGCCTCCGCCAGCGCGTCTTCCGCAATATCGGTTGCAAAGATCTGCACCTGCGTTTTCGATTCCAGCAGTTGCACGGCCTCATCGATGATGATGGCCAGCGAGCAGGCCTCCTCTCCTCCGGCGCAGGCGGCGGACCATGCCCTGAAAAATCGGCTCCCGGGTGCCTGCATCAGCATGGAGGGGATGACCAGGGAACCGAGCAGCTCGAACTGCAGCGGGTCCCGGAAGAAGCTGCTGAAGCGGATCCTCAGCATGCGCGCCATGAAGGGAGGTTCGGCGGGCTCTTCGCGCAGCAGCGCGACGTACTGCGCCGGATGCGGCAAGCGGAGTTGCGCCGCTCGTTCCAGTATCCTTTTTTCCGCCAGAGCCTGGGAATAGGAATGGAAGTCCTCGCCGAAGTGCTCGGTCAGAAAACACAGTACTTCGGCTACCGTATCATGCAAAGACACCTCCGAAGCGACTCGTTAACCATGAGCGGCCATACCTTCCGCATTGCTGCCGTTGCCCTAACACTCTATCAGGAGCAGCGGTATCGCAGCAGGACACTACATATTATTTAAAATAACTAATAATAAAAAACAATGAACTACGTAAACAAGCAGTTGCTTTTCCACAGCATCCCATTATCATATCGTCGGCAACAGTGATAACTTGAGATGTTATTAAAATCCGCTATCAAATACACCGTTTTGCAGCACAATGTCAATTAGAATCAACTAGCTTTTCACGATGACAATCGATTCCTATTTTTGAAGGCGGCGCAGCGAGTGAGAACAGTCAGCGCGGTGGGTCGTGCGAGGTTCCGACACCGGGGGGAATTGTTTCATGGCAGACGGAAAGGCGGTGATAAGTAACGATTGCAGTGGAGGGGTACAAGAGGTGAGTTTTATGCCTGCACGCGAGGAAGCCGGCGCGGAACTGGAACTGAAGCAGCAGCAGTTCAATGCGGCAATGGAGTTATACAGCACGAAAAGCGGGTACCGGCTCTTCGGCAAGATGGTTTCCGTTGTCAACGTCTCGCTACAGCTGTATTTGCTATTTCTTCTCGCCCCCCTTTCCATAGGGGGCGCCTGGCAGGTCGCAGCCTTTTGTGCAGCCTTTCTTCTCGCCGATTTCGTGAACGGGGTGATCCACATGATCATGGACAACTCCGACAGGTACCAGTCGATCGCAGGCCCCCTCGTTGCTGCGTTTCACCTGCACCACAAAACGCCCATGTACAAGGTGAACCCGCTGCACGTGGTCTACTTCAACGAGACGGGGGCGAAGGTCTGGCTGGTGCCGTACCTGCTTGCGGCAGTGCCGGTCATCAGCCGGCTGTCGCCCCATCCGGTGCTGAGCCACCTGCTGGTCTACTTCGGGATACTCTCTTCGGTGGCGGAGGTATCGCACTACATCTGCCACACCTCGACGTCGAAGCCGGCGCTGTTGCTGGGGAGGATCGGGCTTTTGCTCCCTAAAAGGCATCATGCGCGGCACCATGCGGCGGACAACAACAACTACGCCTTTCTAAACGGCTGCACCGACCCGCTGATCAACCTGATAGCGAGGAGGTTTTTCACCGGGTACAAGAAAAACACCGACCTGCACTACGCCCGCTACGGGGGAGAAGGGACGGCCAACAGGTGACCGCTCACCCTTCCTCGCAGCGGCAAAAGCGCGGGATCTCCTCGCCGTTCACCGTCACCAGTTCCCCGAACATCGGCTCGGGCCGGACCCATAACCCCATCTCCCCGTAAAGCGGGCGGTACACGACCATCGGCTCGTCCGTCTCGCTGTGCCTCGCTGTGCCGATGACCTCGTAGTAATTCCCCTTGTAGTGCCGGTAGCGCCCTGGTTCGACTGGCATGTGTCCTCTTCTCCTCGTTGAGCTTCGTCCTCTTTACAGCGAGTCGTGCTCGGTCCTGGCGATGATCTCGTTTTGCAGCTCGACGGAGAGGTCGCAGAAGTAGTCGCTGTACCCCGCCACCCTGACGATCAGGTCGCGGTATTGCTGCGGGTTTGCCTGGGCCGCCTTGAGGGTCTCCGCGTTAACCACGTTGAACTGCAGATGGTGCCCGTCCATCCTGAAGTAGCTCCGCACCAGACCGGCAAGCCCGTCGATCCCCCCCTCCCCCGCCAGAAGCGTCGGTGAGAACTTGAGGTTCAGGAGGGTGCCGCCGCTTCTGATGTGGTCCATCTTCCCCGCCGACCTGATCACGGCGGTGGGTCCGTTGCGGTCGGCACCCTGCACGGGCGAGATCCCCTCGGAGAGCGGAGCGCCCCGCCTCCTGCCGTCGGGGGTGGCGCCGGTCACCGAGCCGAAGTAGACATGGCAGGTGGTCGGGAGCATCTCTATCCGGTACGCGCCCCCCTTGGTGTTCGGCCTGCCGTCCACCTCGTCGAAGAAGGCGTCGAATACGAGCCGCATGATGTCGTCGGCCGCATCGTCGTCGTTGCCGTACCTGGCGGTCTTGTTCGAAAGGCGCTGGCGCAAGGGTTCGTCCGCATGGAAATCGGCCTTGAGCGTCGCGACCAGCTCCTGCAGCGGGAGGTTCCTTTGCTCGAAGACGTGCCGCTTTATGGCGGAAAGCGAGTCGGTGATGCTCCCGATCCCCACCCCCTGGATGAAGCTGTTGTTGTACCTGGCTCCCCCGGCGTTGTAGTCCACTCCGCGGCTGATGCAGTCGTCGGTCAGCACCGAGAGAAAGGGCGCGGGCATCTGCGCCGAGTAGATCATCTCGATGAGGCGGTTGCCGCGGATCTTGATGCCGATGAAATGTGCGAGCTGCGCGCGGAACGCCTCGAAGAGCTCCCCGAAGGAGGCAAACCCCTCAGGCTCTCCGGTTGCTGGACCGAGCCGCACGCCGCTTGCCGGGTCGACACCGTCGTTCAGGGCGAGTTCCAGCATCTTCACCAGGTTGAAGTAGCCGGTAAGGATGTAGGCCTCCTTGCCGAAGGCCCCCACCTCGACGCAGCCGCTGCAGCCGCCTGCGCGTGCATCGGCGAGGCTCTTCCCCTGGCGCAGCTGCTCCTCCACCACCGCATCCGCGTTGAATATGGAGGGGAAGCCGTAGCCGTTTCGCACCACCCTGAGCGTGTGCCTCAAAAAGAGGTCCGGCGACTTCCTGGAGAGCTGGATGTTGCTGGAGGGCTGCAACAGGTGCATCTCGTCGATGATGTCCAGGAGCAGGTGGGAGAGCTCGTTGGAGCCGTCCGAGCCGTCCGGGAGGAGCCCCCCCAGGTTGATGTTGGCGAAGTCCGTATAGGTGCCGCTCTCGGCGGCGGTTACCCCGACCTTGGGGGGCGAGGGGTGGTTGTTGAACTTGACGAAGAAGCACTCCAGAAGCTCACGCGCCTCCCCCTTGTCGAGTGTGCCGTTTTGAACCCCTGCCTGGTAGAAAGGGAACAGGTGCTGGTCCAGGTGTCCGGGGCTGAAGGCGTCCCAGCCGTTCAGCTCGGTGATCACGGCAAGATGGCAGAACCAGTAGGACTGCAGCGCCTCCCAGAAATCGGTCGGCGCGTGCGCCGGGACCCAGCGGCAGTTGGCGGCGATCTTCAGGAGCTCCTTTTTCCTCGCCGGATCGCTGCTTGCGGCGGCCATGCTCTCGGCAAGCTTCGCATGGCGTTCGGCGAACAGGATGACGGCATCGCAGGAGATGTCCATCGCCCTCAACTCCTCGCGCCTTCCCCAGGCGTCGGGGTCGGTGGCGAAATCGAGGGCATCCGTCGCCTGGGCGATCTCCTTCTTGAAGTCGAGGAGCCCCTTTCTGTAGATCTTGTCGTCGAGCACCGTGTGCCCCGGGGCCCGCTGCTCCATGAACTCGGTGAAGATGCCGCTTTCGTAGGCATGGTGCCACTCCCTGGGGAGCGCCTCGAATATCCTGTCCCGAAGCGAGCGCTTGCCCCAGTAGGGGATCACCGTTTCGGCATAGCTCTTCAGGCACGCGTCGTCCACGCGGTAGCTGGTCTTCTCACGGGAGTTCAGGATGCGCAGATCTTCCACGGAGTGGCAGGTAAGCTCGGGATAGGTCGGAACGAGCTTCGGAGCAGGCCCCCTCTCGCCTACGACGAGTTCCCCGGCACCCAGGAAGATGCTCTTTCTCTCGCAGAGGTAGTGAAAGGACTTGGCGCGCATGACCGGGATCGACCAGCGCCCCTCGTTCTCCCGGTAAAACTCCGTCAAAAGGAGCGCGCGCTCGGCTGAAATGGCCGGCTCCGCGGCGAGGCTCTCCTCGCGCAAACGCTTGGTTCTTCCCGTCATCTATGCCCCCCCTATCTGCGTTTCCATCCCCCGGTACCTGAAAGGGCGGGCGAAATTCTCCAGAAGCTCCCGCGAGGGAGCGGTCACCTCCGCTGCCGGGATGGCGGCTTCCTTTCCGAAGCGCGCCGGTTTGCCGGCCCAGCTGCCATGGTACGGCAACAGCCACACCTGGCGCACCCCCGCTGACCGCGAGACGATCCTGGCCAGGGCCTCCATATCCTGCAGACTGTCGTTGAAACCCGGGATGACCGGGATCCTGATCCGGATGTCATGATGCACCAGCCCGAGCCTTTCCAGGTTGTCGAGGATACCCTGGTTGCCGACCCCTGTCCCCTGCAGATGCCTGTCGCTGTCGGCGCACTTCAGGTCGAAGAGGAAGAGGTTCACCAGCGGGGCGAGGTCGAGGAGCGTTTCCGCGGGGCAAAGACCGGCGGTGTCCACCGCGGTGTGGATCTCGCGGGCCCGGCACCCCTCGAGAAGGCCCTTGAGAAACTCAGGCTGGCAAAGCGGCTCGCCGCCGGAGAAGGTGACCCCGCCCCCTGAATCCTCGAAGAAGAAGCGATCCTTCAGCACGTCTTGCAGCACCTCATCGACCGACATCTCGCGGCCGACCAGCTCGCGGGCCCCGGTCGGGCAGGCCTCGGCGCAGGCGCCGCAGTTCAGGCAGGTGTCTCTGGGCATGAGGGATTCGTGGCAGGCGTGCAGGCAGGCGTCGCAGGCGATGCAGCGGTTTTGTGAGCAGGCGATCTCCGGGAGACGGGAGTGGCTCTCCGGGTTGTGGCACCACCAGCAGCGCGCGGGGCACCCCTTCAGGAAGACGGTGGTCCTGATCCCAGGGCCGTCGTGCAGGGAGTAGCGCTGCAGGTTGAATACGGTTCCCGTCACCTTCACACCACCCTGATCATGAACTCCGGGCAGGCGGCTCCGCAGTAGCCGCACAGGATGCACTCCGCGTCGTCCACGTGGGCCTTGCCGTCCACCATCTTGAGGGCGTTGTTGGTGCAGGCCGGGACGCAGGCGCCGCACCCCTTGCAAAACGCCTGCATGATGGCGAGCTTGCGCCTTTTCCCCTCCAGCCCGGACCAGAGCTCCTCGTCCGCCTCGTCCTTCTGGAAGAGGGCGAGGTTCCCGTTGATCTCATCCTCCGAGAGCATCCCAAGTGCGATGCCGTGCACCCCCGAGACCCCGAGCACGTAGCGGAGGCTCTCCCGCGCGGAGGAGATCAGGTTGCCGCCGGCCAGCGCCTTCATGGCATAGACCCCCTTGCCTGCAACGGCACAGGCGGCGATCGCGTCGGCCATCTCCAGCTGCGTCCCGTCTATGATCCCCATGCCGGTCCTGTTCAGAAGCGGGTGGATCACCTCGATCTCGGGATGCTGCACGGATTTGCGGATGGCGCCGACAAAGTGGGAGGAGAGCCCGACATGGGCAATCTTCCCTTCATCCTTCATCCTCAGCAGTTCCTCGATGACCTCGGGGCGATCGACAAACGGGTCGGCCACCCTCGCCCCGTGCAGGTGAACGATGTCCAGCCGTTCCCGGCCGAGTTCGCGCAAGGCGCGCTCCACGTGGAGGCGTGCCGCGTCGGCTGTGTTCGCGTGGGTTTTGGAAGCTATGAATACCTCGCCGGTGTAACCGGCCAGTGCGGATCGGATGTGCGGGTAGGTCTGATATAGCTCAGCGGTGTCCAGCAGGTTGACGCCGCGCTCAAGGGCGTAGCGGATCAAGCTCCCACCCTGGTCGGGTGAGAAGGCAGCCTGCAGGGGACCTAAGGGGAGCGTACCGAAAACGAGGGGGTTGATGCTCAATCCGGTGCAGCCAAGCGTGACTCTATTCATGAACCCTCTTAGAAGACGTTCTATGTTCTATGTTCTACGTTATTAACCCCGACGTGACTGCAGGGGAGGCAGTGAAACCAACTGAAACTTAGAACTTAGAACGGCCTTTGACATAGAACGTAGAACTTAGAACGTAGAACGGATTTTGAAGTCAGTAGTGCGGTGGTGGCTCTTCTTCCTCGGGAAGCCTGTTGTTTGACGAAGCGAGCCCGCTCAGGTGCTCCTTGATGAGCCTCAATTCCCGGGTTAGGTGATCGATAACGGTCTGTTGCCCGGTCACAACTTCGTTTAGCTGATCTATGATACGTCCCTGATGCATGATCAGCATCTCCATTTCCGTCAGACGCTGTTCCATGAATGTCTCCTTTTAACCTTTTTTGAGCTGGGAAATTTTAACGCGATTCTCTCGGATAGCCAAGACAAAAAACTTCTAAAACAGGACGGATTCTGATAATTTCGCCCTACCCTCGCACATCCTTAAGGTGCATGGGTAAACGGAGGTAACAGGGATGTCGGAAACACCGAAATCGAGCAGCGAACGGCACATAGAGACCATAATGGAGCACCTTGAACCGGGCTCCGACAGATACGAGGTACTGGACAAGGCCAAGCGGTTCAAGTCTTCCTGGGTTGAGCTTGGCGAAAAACTGCTGGACGTGAGCAAAAAGGGACGCTTCCGGGAGTGGGGCTACGGCAGCTTCGAGGAGTATTGCGTCCAGGAGATCCGGATCAAGCGGGGGACCGCAGAGAAGCTCACCACGGCGTACAGGTTCATGGAGAAGGAGGAGCCGCAGTTGCTGGACAGGCGAGAGGAGCTGAAGCCCCTGCCGGACTACCGGTCCATAGATCTGCTAAGAAAGGCAAAGGAAGAAAAGGGGTTCTCCGACGAAGAGTACGGCGATCTGAGAAAGAGCATCGTCGAGGAGGAGCGGAGCCACCCCACCGTGCTGAAGAAGTTCAAGGAAGTCGCAGCGTTGCGGGAGGAAGTGAACCCCCTGTTGCCGCTCAAGGCAGGCGTTTCGGCGGCAAGGCGGCTCGATGCGGCCCTGCGCAACCTGGAGCGCGCCCCCGCCGTCTACCTGGAGCAAGTAGGCGAGATGATAACCCACCTGGAGCAGGAACTGGAAGCGTTAAACGCGGGGAGCGAAGACGAGGCAGGGAACATCAGGGAGATATAGAAAAAACAGGTTAAGGTTAAGGTTGAGGAGAGATGGCGTTCGGTAAACAGGTCGCGGTCAAGGCTAGGTTTTACTTAACCTTAACCTTTATCTTTATCTTTATCTTTATCTTAATCTTAATCTGCTCTTTTGCTTAACCTTAATCTCTCTTCTGCCCGTAGGCTTCCACCGTTCTCCTCGCGATGGAGACCATCAGCGGGATCTCCTTAAGCGGCACGGTCGGATCGGCGATTGCCTGCGCTACGTGCAAGAGCCTGTGCCAGGAAAAGGGAGGGTCCTTCGCCTCTCTCAGCCAGAGCATGTCGACCACGAGCCGCTCCAGCCAGACGGCGCGCCGCGTTTCCAGCACGTGGTCCATGATCCGCTCGACGGCTTCGGCGACATCGATGCTCTTCCTGCCGGCGCGCGCCCCCTCCATCTCCACCCCGACCGCCTCACCTTCTTCGAACCAGGAACCGAAGACGGCACCATCCAGGTGCCACAGGGAAGACTCCTTGAGCGCGGCATGATACTCGGCCTCGGAAAAAAGGCGCGGGTCGCGAGCCGCGACCTCCTCGCGCAAACGTTCCAGCTCGTTTGCTGCGCTGAACGGGGTCCCCCTCCAACTATCGCGGCCAAGGAGCTCGGCGATGCACACCAGCCAGTGGCTGGGCGTGATGCCGAGCGCCGCGCCATCAGCCAGGGCGTGGCATACGCGCAGGTCGAGAAACCCTTCAGACGATTCGACGCACGATTGGCCGCCTTGCAATTTGCCGAGAAGGGCATCGAGCTCGCGCCTCGACGTGAGATGGATCACGAAGGAATCGACTATCCCGGCCTGCAGTTTTGAAATCAGCGAGCAGACGGCGTAACCGGTGCCGTCGGGAACCACCACATGGAACCCCTGCGCCCCGGAACCGTCGATGGGCGAGGCATAGACGGTCACCGAAGGCTGTTTGGCAAGTGGCGCGCACTGCACGCGCGCCTTGCGTGCAGCGGTGATCACCTGGTCGACGTTATGCCTTATCGCCGCGGGAAACCAGTTGCGGGAGATGATGAGCCGCCGCAACGTCTCCGGGCTGATGCTCCCTCCATCGACCGAGGCCAACAGCTGCGACAGCTGGAGGGCAGCAACCGGATCGTAATGAAAGAGAAGCAGTGCGGAGAGCTCGCGCAGGAAAGGATCCTCGGCCGTCATCAGCGCCCCGGCCAGTGGTGTCTGCAGCTCCTGGTCGTTGGTGGCAAAAAGCTGGAGGATCTCCTGTGCCCCTTCAAACGGGGAGTCCGCTCCCATGGACCTCAAGCTGTCTGCTATGCCGGAGAGAAACTCCTTCCGGGTTGGTTCCTCAAGGTCGGTGCGGCCGCCGTCGACAGTCATGATCCTGCCGCTCGCCTCCAAAAGGTCGGGGATCAGCTTCACCCGGCTGCCGGAAAGTATCCTGGCCACGGCCTGGGAGAGGTCGACGTCCTCGTTCTCTACGAAGATCCGCAGGGCCAGCGCCTTTTGGAACCTTTGCATCTGCTGCCTCGCGCCGATGTCCCCTCCCTCAGCTTCTACCCGGTAGAAGTCGAACACGTCGTGGAGCATCCGCAGCGCGGCGTCGATCCTTTCGTCGTCCTGGGGTGACTGCCGGCAGAGCGCAGGAAGCAAAGAGGCGAGTTCCTCGCCCGAGGCGGGATGGGCCAGTAGATGGCGCCGCAGCTCATCCTGCAGGGCGAGAAGCACGCCGATGGGACCGGACAGAGCGGCCTCCGCGTAAAGCTCGATGAAACCTGCCATCCCCGGAGCGGAGCTCCTCTGCGGTTCAGCTCCTTTGCCCGGCTTCCTGATGGAGCGCCCCCCGCCATGCGTGTGAGTCTTTACGGTGCCCATGTGCCGGCGGCTTTGTTTCAGCGACTCTTCCAGGAAGGTGTGCAGGTCGGGAGCCGGCATGGCGCGGTAACAGATCTTGCCCGGCTTGGGAAAGCTCCTGCCGCGGTACCGTTTTTGGTCCACCAGTTCGCGGACCTCCCGATACCGCTCGTACATCCGAAGCAGCCAGTCGGGGCGGGAGTTGAGAGAGTAGACGAAAAACTCAAGCAGGTCGGGCGCGTAAGGGGCCTGGTAGCCCGCAGGTTCCAGGTATGGTCCGGCGATGGGGCCTTCGCCGTCAAAGGCGAAATGAATCAACGCCTTGCGTCTGTTCTTCTCGTTAACGACCATTATGGCGACCTGGCGGCAGTCGCACCCGGGCTCGGTGCAGTAGCATTCCAGGAAGCCGTAGCTCCCCTTCGGTATCTGCCCGGTCTTCCGGGCGGCCTCCAGGGTCATGACCGGTACGCGTGCGTGGGGGAATATCTCGTGGTAGGGGGTCATAACGAACGTTGGGTCCGGACTTTTATCAGGCGCCTTTCCCTGCTTCTCCGGCCTCGTGGGCAAGTATCGCGTCGACTGCCGCCAGCAGGTCGTTGTAGGCCTGCACCCCTTCGGGGAGGCGCGAGGCCTCGGCACTGCCGTATCCGGTCAGGACCATGAGGGAGGTGCAACCGGCGCTCAACCCCGCCTCGACGTCGGCAAGCTTGTCGCCGATCATGTAGGAACGGGTGAGATCGATGTCGAGGTCCCTGGCCGCCTGCTGCAGCATGCCGGGAAGCGGCTTCCTGCAGGCGCAATCCGTGCGGTAGTCGCCGGTTGCGTGCTCCGGGTGGTGCGGGCAGAAATAGCAGGCGTCGATGGCAATGCCGAAGTTGGCGAGGTCGGCATGCATGTGGTCATGGATGGCATGAAGCGCGGCCTCGTCGTAGTAACCGCGGCCGATGCCGGACTGGTTGGTCACCACGACCAGCAGGAACCCGGCATCCTTGAGACGCTTGAGCGCCCAGGGGACTCCGGGGAGGAACTGGAACTCCTCCACCCGGCTCAGGTACTGCACCTCTACGTTGATGGTCCCGTCCCTGTCGAGAAATACCGCCCGTTTCATCCCCACGACACCTCTTGTCTTCAACTGGCTACAGGAAAAGCTGCCGCTCCACCAGGTCGCACACGATGTGGATGACGGTTATGTGCCCTTCCTGGATGCGCGGGGTGTCGTCGCTCGGCACGATCAGCGACAGCTCGGCCACGCTCTTGATACTCCCGCCGTCCTTGCCAAGGAGCGCGATGGTGCGGCACCCCTTGCTTCTGGCCATCTCCAGCGCAAGCTGTACGTTCGGAGAGTTGCCGGAGGTGGAAATGCCGATCACGACGTCACCCGGCATGGCGTGGGCCTCGACCTGGCGGGAGAAGACGCGGTCAAAGCCGTAATCGTTCCCTATGGCGGTCAGGATGGAGGTGTCCGTGGTCAGCGCCAGGGCCGGAAGGGCGCGCCGCTCCAGCTTGAAACGCCCGACGATTTCGGCGACGAAATGCTGGGCGTCGGCTGCGGACCCGCCGTTACCCATGACCAGAAGCTTGTTGCCGTCCTTCAGGGCGGAAACCAAAAGCGAAACGGCGCTCTCTATGGCGGGGGTGAGTTCCCGCTGAAGCGCCGCCATTACCTCGCAATGTGCGTTTAGCTGAGCCTTAATCTCTTCTTTCATCAACCCTCCTGCAGTACATGGTAAGGGACGATCCGGCGTGGCCGAAACCGGTCAGGGACAGCGCTGCTTGACCCTTTCCGACAGTTCGGAAAAAGACAGGTAGCTGTCGCTCCAGGGAAACGGCATGCCATCAACCGCCGTGACCGCAACGATGCCCGGCTTTTGCGCGACGATCTTTTCGTAAAGGCGCCTCTTGATGCCGTTCCAGCCAAGGCGCGGCAAAGGCACCAGCTTCACGTTCTCGTGCAGCGAACCAAGGCCTGCCTGCTGGGCCGCCTGGTTCAGCGCCGCCGGCAAAAGGAGCGTGTAGCTGTCGCCATGGCGCGCCCCCTTGACCAGCCAGTCGAGCT
>Ga0209317_1000701_pt1 | contig 36867 bp, 24 predicted proteins | sample RifGroB2_FD_183994 | JGI IMG/M metagenome (GOLD analysis project Ga0209317, IMG submission 183994) | Soil microbial communities from Rifle, Colorado, USA - Groundwater B2 (SPAdes) (version 2) | ecosystem: Environmental > Terrestrial > Soil > Unclassified | place: Rifle, Colorado | collected... | reverse complement strand
CTGAGAGGTTGATGAACAGGGAGGAGAAGTCGATGTTGCCGAGAAGTTTGCCGATGGGGGGGGTGATGATGTCTGAAACGAATGAGCTCACGATCTTGCCGAAGGCGACTCCCAGCACGACTGCTATGGCAAGATCCAGCACGTTACCCTTAAGCGCGAACTGTTTGAATTCCTGCAGCATACCCAGCGCCCTCCTGCGATTAAACGATGGCAGCCCAAAAAACACATGAGAAAGGCTACCACCCTTTGCACCGGGCGCAAGGAGAATGTCGTTTCCCCGGGAGAGCACTCCCCTCCGGCAAGGAAGGAGGGGAAGGGAATTCCGTTACCGCAGCGGCGTCACCCCTTGCAACTGCAGCTGCAGCTGCACTGAATGCCGCGAGCCTTGTCGAACGCCTCCTTTCCCTCTTTGAGCGAGAACCAGGCGATCCCCAGGGCGCCTGCCGCGTCGAGCCACCCTATCCCGGTCAGGTGGTAACCGGCGCTGGAGGCGAGCAGGATCAGCGAAAGGTAGAGGCAGACCCTGGTGCAGGCGGCATCGGCCAGTATCGCCTGGGAGCCGAGCGCCCTCCCGACCTTCACCTTCTGCCGTATCAACAGCCACATGGTGAAAATCGAGACGACGGATATCACCATACCCCAGAAGGTGGTCTCCGGCGCATGGTGGCTGTAACTGTCGTACACGGCGGTAGCCAGGAGCCCCGCGGCAAGGAGGTAGAAACCGCCGCCGGTGATCTTCAGCGCCCGGCGCTCGAACTGGTCCGGCTCCTGCTCCGGATTCTCCCGCTGGCGGCGCACCATGTGCCATATCCCGGCGCCGGAGATCACCTCCACAAACGAATCCATCCCGAACCCGAAAAGGGCGAGGGACTCGTCCTCCAGGCCGAACCAGGCGGAGACGCCCCCCTCGAGGAGGTTGTAGACGACGGTGATCACGGCAAGGACGGCTGCCGTTTTATAGAGTCTTTCCTTTGCTGGCTCCACGCTGCTCCCTTTGATGCTGTCCATTCGGCGGGTGACGCCGGTTGTCGAATATATCCCGGCTGCTGCGGTAAAGTCAACCGCGCCGACCGTCCTTCACGAGCGCCCTCTGGGACGCCCTTGCTGCAGGGCCGTGAGCCAACGGATCTTGCGCTATTTTTGCCACAGCTCTTTACCAAAGCAAAAACATTGGCAACCTTTCAACCGGGAGACCGGGGGGCTCTAGCCGGGCAGAAGGGCGGAAACACGGCCGCTTACGCAAGCGGCAGGGGCGTGGCATGTTTAGTGTATAGTGAGAAGCGATAAAGCCATGAGCGGCAGTCGTGCAAGCTAGGCTTCAATGGAAACTTCGGAAGGAAAGATTATGGAGCAAATGGCGATATTCTCTGCGACGCTCGGGCTTTTCCCGCCATGGCAGGTCACCTCGGCCAGTTTCGCCAAGGAATCCAACCGGCTCGACATCCACGTCGAGTACGCGCATCCGGCGGGGCAGGACTGCCCCTTTTGCGGGGGGATAGGGACCTGCTGTCTCGCCGGGACGGTGCAGGAGACATGGTATCACGACGATTTTTTCCGCTACGCCACCTACCTCCACGCCATGGTGCCGCTCATGGCATGCCGCTGCGGAGGGGAATTTCCCTTGGAGCGCCCCTGGTCCAGGACCGGCTCCAGGTTCTCCCGAGTTCTTTAAAGTCCGGGGCGGTGTCGCCAAACCGGTCGCGCGAAGAACGCAAAGAGAAACAAGTTGAGAATGGAGGGCATTGGGGTTGCCGGAGGGCGTTTTTTTTGGGGGGGGGTTGCTGGAGGGCGTTGACGTTTTGTTATCGAATAAAAGAAAAGGTGGCCGGGGAGAACCGGTCACCTTTTCCGTTTTGCGGGAACGCGCGGTTGCCCGGTGTCATTTGCCTTCCATCCTCCTGAGCTCCCTCGTCAGATCGCTTTTCCTGACCAGTCCCTGGATCCGGATCCATTCGTCGGAATTCGGCGCGTGAAACAGGTACAGAGGCTCGTGGGACATCTTGTCCGTGACGAAGGCGTCGAACCCCTTCAGCACCCGGCCGATATCCTCCCGGCTCCCGGTTAGGAAATCCCATCCCGGGCCCGCATTGAAACGCGACAGGTACCGCTTCATCTGCTCCGGCCTGTCGTTGTCGGGATCTATCGAGATGGAAATCAGCTGCACCTTGGCCGCGTCCCCGCCGAGTTCCGTCCTCAGATTCGAGAAGCTTGCGGACATGACCGGGCAGATGGTCGTGCAGGTGGAAAAGATGAAATTGACGATCGCCGGCTTGCCGGAATCGAGCAGCGCCCTCAGGTTCACCTTTTTGCCGTCCTGGTTCAGGAGCGTCACGTTGGGGACGTTGTAGGATGCGCTCTGCCGCACCAAACCCTCCCTGGGCTTTTCCGCTTCCGCCTTCGGGGTCTCCGCCTTCTCGGCAACGTCGAACGAGAAGACGGCGCGGTCCTTCCGGTCGCCTTTCCTGACATCGATCTTCAGGTCCCAGCGCCCGCTCATGATGACGACCACGTTCTCGACGCGGTAGTTCCCGGCGCCGCGATCCGTCACCACCGGCTTTTCCCAGACGCCGTGACCCATGGTCGGCATCCAGGGGACGACCGTGATTGCGGCGCCCTCGACGCTTTTGCCCTCCCGGTCCCGCACGGTGAGTTCCATGGCATTGACGCCGTTTTTCAGCTCCGCCCCCTTGAGTTCCAACCGAAGCGTGAAGTGCCCCTTCTCGGTGGGCTGGGACAGCTGCGGCGCGGCCTTGGGACTTGCCGCATGAGCCGAAACGGAGCACAACAGCATGAATGTAAGGAGAATAAACGTTTTCATGAAACACCTCGATTTCCAGCTTGGTTAGCCGGAGTAAGACTAGAGTCCCGCTCTGGGCGGAACCGATGGGAACCCGCTAAAGCCCGGCCGCTATGAGTACCCCGGCGGTGAGCGCCACTTGCGCCAGGATGGTGGTTATGTCCTTGATCTCCCTCATCCAGGCGGTACGCTCCAGCTTCTGCGGCACGACCAGCGTGTCCCCCGGATAGATACTGGAGGAGAGGAAGGAACCGAAGCTCCAGGTATCGGCCTCGTCGTCCCAGCGGAATCCCATGGTGCTCTGCTGCCTGCTGGACAACGACCCGTCGGCGTTGACGATGTACATCTCGTCCTCTTCGGCTTCCCGGGTCGGACCGCCCGCCTTTTTCAGATAGAAGGAGGCCTTTTTCCCTTCGATGTGCAGTATCGTGGCGGGGCTGTAGACCTGCCCTATGACGTTGACCGAGTTGGGCGTCTTGGGTATCAACAGGGTGTCCCCTCCGGTCAGTTCGAGGTCGTTCACGCTGTTCCTGAATTGGGGCATGGGGGAGAAACGGATCACCATGCGCCCCTCCGCTTTGGCGCTCTTCACCTTCTCCAGCCCTTTCCTCAGCCCTTCCAGCGAAGCCCGGGTCGCCTCCAGTTCCTCCTTCGACGACGCCAGCGAGGCCAGTTCTCCCTGCTTTCTCAGGAGATCCTCCTCGGTCCGTGCGATGACCTCATCCATCCGCTTCTGCTGTTCTTCCTGCACCGATCTCCGGGTGAACTTCGCCCCCCTCAGGTACGCCTTGCCGGTAAAGCCCCCCGCCCTGTCGATGACCGTGCTTATTTTTTCGCCCTTGTAGATGGGGTAAACCCCCGGAAAACGGACTTCCCCCAGCAGGCTTACGTACCTCTCCGTCTCTTCCGCCCAGTTGGGAATTTTCCGGACCGTCAATTCGTCCAGCGGCTCCAGCACCAGGTTGTGCTTGGGATTCCCGTTGATCGCCTCTTCCAGGTTTATGGTGATCGGGTAGGAGGATGCTTCCTCGGCGTTACGCCGGGTGCGGTTGATCTCCGCGTTCTTCAGATAGGCGGTGATTTTCGCGTTGCCCGCTTCAAAAAGAAGATCGCGCACCGTCATGTTGTCGGAAAGGCGGTATTCGCCGGGTCGCTGCACCTCGCCGTTCACCCTGACCTTCGGCATCTCCTCCATCTCCCATCGGGAGAAAAGCTTCACCGTGTCGAACTCCCTCAGTTCCAGGTCGTGCACCGGATCACCTGCGAGCGCCTTGGCAAGGTTGACGTAGATCGACTCCGGATGGTAATCCGGCGGATGGAGCCGGGTGATCTTGACCGCTTCGTCGTAATACTCCGGGAGCAGGTTGTCCTGGAGCAGCAGCCGGCTCAGGCGCATCCCGGGCAGCAGGGCGTAATCGCCGGGGCGCAGCGCATAACCCGCCAGCCTGACGTGCCCCCGCAGGGTGATGTCGATGGGGAACACCTTGACGACGTCCATGTCCTGGATCCGGATCGCCTCCAGGTTTTGCAGGTCGGACTGACCCGCACTCTTCGGGTCCACGTTGAAATCCGCCACCAGGTTCTTCCGGTGGGCTTCGACCCTTGAGATCTGCACCCGCTGCAAATACCCGGTGGGGAGAAAACCGCCCGCAAGGTCGACCAACTCGCGCAGGCTCTTTTCCTCGCTGAGCTCGTAGATCGCCGGCCGCTTGACATTGCCGGCAACGGTCGCCACCCTGCCGATGACCGGCACGAAAACGGTGTCGCCCGGTTGCAGACGGATGTCCTTGCTCTTGTCACCCTTGAGAAAGAAGTCGTAGAGGTCGACCGTTTCCACCACCCTGCCTCCCCGCTTGACCTGGACGTTGCGCAACGTGCCGGTTTTCAGCGGCCCCCCCGCGGCGCTCAGAGAGTTGATCAGCGTGGAGAGCGGGCTCAGGTTGTAGTCGCCGGGGGCTTGCACCTCGCCCACCACAAACACCTTGATGACACGCAGTTTCCCCATGGTCACATTCAGATCGAAGTCCTTGTAAGCCTTCGCCATGCTGGTTTTTATGATGCCGTGCAGCTTGCCGAAGGGGACCCCCGCCACCTTCGCCACCCCGACCCGGGGCAGGAAGATTTCCCCGCTCCGGTTCACTTCGAGTTCGTGGGTTCCTTCGACGCCCCCCCAGAGAGTCAGGACGATCCTGTCTCCGGGTCCCAAGGGATAATCGGCGCTGACCGGGACGTCGCTGAGAGGCGCGAAGCCGAGCGCGGTCGGGCGGAAGAAATTGTAGCCGAACTGGTGCAGGTCGTTCAGTTGGTAAGGCTGGGGCTTGCCGCCGTCAACCCCCCTTACCGTCTCCGAAACCGCCTTTTCCAGGGCGGACCGCTTCTCCCGTTCCTCCTCGGCCCGGCCGCCGGTCGCGGCTTTCCCGGCTTCCGTGCCGGCTTCCGTGCCGGTCTCCAGCCTCGCGCCCTGGCTCCCTTTGGGGTCCAGCGCCTGCTTTTGTCCCGGCGACGGAGATGCGGACGCGGCATCGGCCGCGACGGATGGCGTCGGGGAGGGAAGAGGCGCCGGCGAAGTTGCCGGAAGGGTGGGCTGCGCCCCGGGAAGAGGCGCCGGCGAAGTTGCCGGAAGGGTGGGCTGCGCCCCGGAAAGACTCGCCGCAAAGGCGCCGCAGTTGCAGAAGAGCAACAGCCCCAGGCAAAGCAGGGATAAGGAAACGGATTTCGCTTGTTTCAAGAGGGTTCTCCTTTGTGCTGATATATCCGGCGCAAACCGGGCAAACATGCGCGCAACCGCGGCGAATTTCCGCGCTCGGTCGCGAATGTTACCACAAAACCTCTTTTCCGATCAGCAGTAATGAATTTAGCCGGTCAAAATTCGCCCGACAGCGAATCCCACTTCGGCATCCGTTTACTCCAGCAATTACCGCGCCCAAACGCCGGGTGTCGGTATTTACTGCCGGCGCCGGAACTGAACAACCCGGGATCAGCCACTTATCGCGAGAGTAGAATTAAATACATTCAATGAACTTCACACTCAGCCTGATTTACCCACTGGAGGTATTTTTCCCTCCCTGCAAAAATATTGGCACGGACCAGAAAACCGTCACTTCCACAAAGCCCATGATTCAGAAGGCCTACAGCATCCCCATCGCAGGATGGTTGCTTTTCGAGACAACATTGGCTCCTGCCAATATTCGTAACTATAGCTCGCAACGCTAACGCAGTAAAGGACGTTTGACTATGAGAAACTCTTGGCATAGTCCGTGTATGAGGGGTCGTTCCTATACAGTCATGTCGCGCATACCGGCTGGAATGATCGATAAAACTTCAACGGATAGAGAGGTAATACCATGTTCGGATTCAGCATGCCCGCCCTGATCATTATTCTGGTCATCATCCTGGTGATATTCGGCGCCGGGAAAATCCCCGAGATCGGCAGCGCCCTGGGGAAAAGCATCAGGAATTTCAAAAACGCCACCGAGGAAAAAGACGAGATAGAGAACGGCGCGAAGAGCCGGGACGACGGTAAAAAAGAGAGCTGAAAGAGAGCGAGTTAGGGAGCATGGAAAACTTATGAGATCACTGACGACTTGGATGACGAAACAGGCTTTTTGGTCCCTTCTGCCGCTGCTGTGCCTTGCCTTTCCCGCCGCCGCCGAGCAGAAGAACACGGTAGCCGGCTATCCGGCGGATGTGGCGCTGCGACTGGGGGCCGCCATGTACCGCGACGGGGTGCTGCCGTCGGGGAAGCCGTTGACGGCGACGGTCCAGGGGGACATCGAGCTGACGGGATCCATGTCGACCTGCGCCAACTGCCACGTCAGAAGCGGCCTGGGCGCGCTGGAGGGGGGCGTGCTTTCCCCGCCCACCAACGGAGCCAGGCTCTACGCTCCCATCAAGGACCCGCAGGACATCCCCGGCTCCGCCATGAAACGCTCCATGTTCACGCGCGGCAGGCCGGCATACACCAGGGAAACGCTCGCCAGGGCGCTGCTGACCGGGGTCGGCCCCGCAGGGGGGCGACTGAGCGAGACCATGCCGCTCTATGCCCTGACCGAGGCCGAGATGGAAATCATGATCTTCTATCTCGAGCATCTCTCCTCGGAAGTCGCTCCCGGAGTGACCGACGACGAAATCAGGTTCGCCACCGTGCTGACCGACGCCGTCGCCCCCAGGGACAGGGACGCGCTGCTGCTCCCGCTCAACGCCTTCATCAACGAGGAGTGGAATGCCCGGTTGCCCGGCCTGAACGCCAGGCAGGGGAAATCCTCCGCAGCCGGCAATAAACCCGCCTACCGCAAGCTGGCGCTCGATGTCTGGGAGTTGAAAGGATCTCCGGCAACCTGGAGCGGGCAACTGGAAGCGCTGTACCGCGGGAAGCCGGTTTTCGCCCTCCTGGGGGGGATAGCGCCCGGGAACTGGAATCCCGTTCACGACTTCTGCGAGAAGAACCAGATCCCCTGCATCCTCCCCTCCACCGAGCTGCCCGCGGTCTCGGATACCGACTGGTACACGCTCTATTTCTCGAAGGGATACCACCAGGAGGGAGAGACCGCCGCGAAATACCTGTCGCGGGTATTCGCCCTGCCGCCGGAGAAAAAGGTGGTCCAGGTATTCCGGGGCGGCGAGGAAGGGAAGGCGCTCGCCCGCGGTTTCTCGGACACCTGGGTGAAGCTGGGCCAGGCCCCGCTGATCGACATGCCGATCGCGGGGGCCGACAAGATCGACGCGAGGTTCTGGGACAAGCTGGTCTCGTCCCACCCGGACGCGGTCCTGCTGCTCTGGCTTGGTCCGGCGGACCTTGCCGGCATCGAGGCACTGGCGGCAAGCCGGAACAAGCCGTCGACCGTCTTCGTCTCGTCCACCATGCTCGCCGGCGACTTCAAGGCCGTACCGGACAGCGTCCGCGACCTGACCCTCATCACCTACCCGAGCAGGCTTCCCGGCGACGGCGAGTACGCCAGATCGATCGCAACCGGTTGGCTTAAGTACAAGAACATTTCCGTCGCCAACACGTCGATCGCCGCGAAAAGCTATCTGATAACCAGGGTGCTCTCCAGGGTTCTTCTGGATATGGGCGGCAATGCGTATCGGGACTACTTTCTGGACATTTTCGACGACGGCAAGGACGAAACCAGCACCTCGGTGCTTCATCCCAAGCTCAGTTTCGGCCCGGGACAGCGCTATGCCTCGAAAGGCTGTTACGTGGTCAGCTTGACCAAAGGCGACAATGTCAAGGTGGTGCGGCAGAGCGACTGGGTTGTCTATTGAATGACCTTAACCACTACCAGGATACTCACAAGATCCGGCAGTTACTCATACCGGTCGGCATGTAACAGTTGTTAAAGAGTATACACAGCAGCCAAATTCCTTGCACCCTGTCGCTGATTCACAAAGGCAACAACAAAGCTATAACAGCTCTAAATCACATGACATTTGATTTATTCCCGTTGTGGCACAAATAATGTAATCGACCAGTTTAATCATTTTGTTTCCAGTTGATGCAGTATCGACCGTGTCGGCTAAGACATAAAAGAATTCCCATCTTCTGCATCTGAAATAAAAGAAGGAGGCTACCATGAACATGAAACGTCGGGATTTCTTGAAACTGAGCGCGGCGGGGGTCGCAACGGTGATCCTGAGCAGCAAGCTCCCGGGGCTGGGCGTGACCAACGCATTCGCCGCCGACCAGACGCTGGAGGTGTTCATCACCGACGCGCTGAAGGAAATGGTGACGCACAACGAGGTCAACGAGGCCGAGTGCTACTTCTGGATCTACAAGATGAAGGCCAACGGCGTCGACGTGCCGCCGGACTGCCCCGGCCCCACCATCGTCGCGCTCAAAGGCGACACGATCCACATCAGGATAAAGAACGAGCTGGACGAGGCGCACTCCTTCTTCATCCCCGGCCTCTTCGACAGCGGTCCGATCGCCCCGGGCAACACCTACGAGGCGGACCTTGTCGCCTCGGTTTCCGGGTCGCACCTCTATTACGACAGGCTGAACGCGCCGGTGAACCGGGTCATGGGACTTCACGGCGCCCTGGTGGTCCGCCCCGCCGCGCCGACCGGTCTGGGGAACAAGTTCACCCCCTACGACAGCCCGTCGACCCACGTGCAGAACCTGTTCAACGAATTCGGCAGCGCCGATTGCTGGCCGGGCCTTTCCTGGGAGCAGGGCGCGGGCACCCCCCCCGATCCGGAGGAGAACCCGTACCTCACCGGCAACTCCTACGCCCCCCCCTTCAGGACCTATGTCTGGCTGACGCACCAGGCAAGCCCCAGGCTGTTCGCCGAGGTGGGGGACTACACCCCGGGACTGGATTACCCGGCACAGGAGTTCACGGACAAGTTCCTGCGCAGCCCGTTCAGCGCGACCAGGCAGAGCTACAATCCGGAATACTTCACCATCAACGGCCAGTCGGGATTCTTCTCCCACTTCAGCCCCTCCATCACCCCCATGGGGCGCATCGGGGAGCCGTGCGTGGTGCACATCCTGAACGCCGGGCTCTGGACCCATTCCATGCACCTGCACGCGAACCATTTCTTCGTCACCGGCCTGAACGGCGTATCGAATCCGAACCCGATCTGGGTCGACGTCTACACCGTCAAGCCGATGGACCGGATCGATTACGTCATACCGTTCATGAGGCCGCCCAGCATCCCGTGCGCCAGGTCGATCGGCATGCCCGACGCGCCGCTGCTCACCGCGGGGGGCAATCCCGTTTATCCGCCGGTGCAGGAGTTCGAGGTGCACATGCCCGCGCTCGGGACGACGGCCTTCGCCCAGGACGGCGTGACGCCCGTGGAGCTGGGCCAGCGGATGTCGCCTCTTTGCTACCCGATGCACGACCATTCCGAGCCGAGCCAGACCGCCCAGGGGGGCAACTACAACTGCGGCCTGATTTCCGGCATGTACGTCCTGGGCGACCGGAACACCCCGGGCCACATGAACTTCCCGATGGACGAGGATTTCAGGATGATGTACCGCAACGTGCGCGGTATCAGCGGCGTCAGCGGCGAACGGGCAACCCTGCCAGCGCCCGGTCCGCGGCCGTAGGACGGATATCCGCATCGGGGGGCGGGTCGGCGCCGACCGCTCCCCCGATCTGCCGAACAAATTCAGATCGCCCAATTTCCATATGAAAGGAGACACAGCATGTCATTCTCTAGCCCCGCAAACACGATAGCCCGCTGGTCCGTGGTCGGCATGGAAGGGATGTGGGTCAAGATGTTCGATCCCCCCAAGGAAGGCCCCGACACCCCCGACTTGATGCTGCCGACCAACCCGGTTCCCGAGGTCCTGGCCGCCGCCGGCTTCCAGAACGCGCCCGACGTGGCGCATACCATGGTGCTGGACCTGATGCACAACGTGACCATGGACACCTGGGACCTCCGCAGCGGGGGGATGACCTTCTTCCTCTTCAGCAACCCGGACGCCACCGGAGTCACCGGCAACGAGTACCCCAGCGCGACGGTGCGCCTGCCCCAGGGAGTGATCTTCCATTGCACGACCGACGGCAAGGGACCTCCTCCGCACACCATCCACTGGCACGGCCTGGAGCCGACCCCGATGAACGACGGCGTCGGCCACTGCTCCATGGAACTGGGCCACTACACCTACCAGTGGCAGGCCCAGTTCATGGGGACCTATTTCGCCCACTGCCACCGCAACACCATGCAGCACTTCGAGTTCGGCCTGTTTTTCCTGCTGCTCATCGAGCCCAAGGACGCCTATTTCGCGACCCTGCGCAATCCGGCGATACCGATCGGCCACTGCCGCGACGGCCGGCGCAGGACCGCCGCCAGCCTGGGCGCCTTCCCGCAGTTCCCCGATTTCAACGGCAACGACATCACCGCCGCGGACCCCTGGACCGGCGATCCGACCCTGAAATTCGACACCGATCCCCACGCCCACACCGTCGCCTACGACGTCGAGGCCCTCTGGGTCCTGGACGACCGCGATTCGGTCTGGAGCGACCTGGGCGACAACGCCCGCGCCACCTACCCGATGCACGGGGCGCGGCCGGGATTCGACGACCATTTCAATTACAACGGCGCGAACAGCCCGGCCGCCCCCGGCGACTTCTTCGCCTTCAACGACTTCAACGCCGACTACTGGTACATAACGGGGGTCCCGGTGAGGGCCCGCAAGGGGGGAACGGCCACCATCGAGCCCAACATCGTGATCCCCGCCGCGCTCAACAGCGGCGTCGCCGGCTCGCAGGTCTCCATCAACGCCACGGTCGGCCAGACCATCCTGGTGCGCTGCCTCTGCGCGGCCTACAACAGCACCGAAATGACCTTCCCGGTGGACGTCGTCGTCATCGCCTGGGACGGCCGCGCCCTCGGCGTGGCGCCGTTCGGGCACAACAACGCCTACCTGGTGCCGGCCGGCACCCCCATCGTGCAGAGTACCGCCAGGCGTTTGGACCTCCTGATCAGGGCGACCGACGCGGTGGATTCCTACGCCGTCGTGAAGTTCATCGACACCCGCGGCCAGGTGCCGGGAACCCCCGAGGAAGTGGTCTGCACGGCGCGCATCCCGCTGAAGATCAGACAGGTGGCTCCCACCGGCACCGTCAGGATCAACGGCAACGACCTGGTCGCCAACGTCCCGTCCGTCACCGTGACGCTCTCGGCGGTCTCCGCCGCCGGCCCCGTCACCCAGATGCAGTTCAGCAAGGACGGCGTCCACTACTTCCCCTTCGAGCCGTTCGCGACCACCAGGGCGCTGACCCTGACGCCGGGAGACGGGCTGAAGACCATCTACGTCCGCTTCAAGGACAGCGCGGGGAACGTTTCGACGACGACGATATCCGACACCATCACCCTGACGACCGGGACCATCGCCATCAACGGCGGCGCGACCATCACCGGGTCCGCGTCCGCGACGCTGACCCTCTCGGCCGCGGCCGGCAGCTTCGCCTTCATGCAGTTCAGCAAGAACGGGACCTTCTGGTACGCCTGGGAACCCTACGCCACCACCCGCAACGTCGTGCTGACCTCGGCTCCGGGCGAAGCCGACGGCGTGAAAACGATCCACGTCCGCTTCAAGGACGGCAACGGCGTGGTTTCCACACCGATATCGGCGAGCATCATCCTCGACACGACGGAACCCACGGGAACCATCGCGTTCAGCTCGCCCGATCCCACCACCTCGGCGACCGGCACCCTGGCGCTCACGGCGAACGACGCGAACGGCGTGACCCAGATGCAGTTCAGCAAGAACGGCAGCGCCTACTTCGCCTGGGAACCGTTCGCCTCCACCAGGACCGTGTCCCTGGCACCGGGCCTCAACACGCTCACCGTGCGCTTCAGGGATGCGGCGGGCAATCTCTCCGCCCCGGTTTCGGCGACCGTGACCCGGAACTGACCGGACGGACGCTCCCAAAAAGTCGAAAGCCCCCCGATCGCGAAGCATTCCGATCACGATCGGGGGGGCTTCTCCAGGAACCAACCAAGGAATCACCGGTAAATTCAAAGGAGGCCACAATGGCCAAAGATTTCACTAAGTCCAGAGCTGCCATGCGGTTATTGGCGATCGTCGCAATCGTCGGCACCGGGTTTCCGTCCGGCGCGGCATTGGGGGTGGTGATACCGCCGCCCGGCTTCTTCCCCCTGAACCAGGTAAGCGTGCCGGAACCCCGCCCCCTGTACCAGTACATCAAGAGCAAGTCCGCGGCCGTCAGGCTCGGCAAGGCCCTGTTCTGGGACATGCAGGCCGGCAGCGACGGCGTCCAGGCTTGCGGAAGCTGCCATTTCAGCGCCGGCGCCGACAATCGCCTCAAGAACACCCTGAACCCGGGATCGAACGCCGGCGACAGCGTCTTCGGCAACAACTCCATCGGAGCGCCGGGGTTCGCGGGGTTCGGGCCGAACTACGTCCTGCAGCCGGCCGACTTCCCGTTTCATGAGCGCCAGGAACCGGTGGACCTGCAGAGCTCCCTGATACTGCGCGACACGAACGACGTCGTCGGCTCCCAGGGGGTCCGCTTCAGCGACTTCATCGACGTCGTCCCCGGCTCCCGCTTCGACAACGTGGCCCCGGTCGCCGACCCGGTGTTCCAGGTCGACGGGGCCAACATGCGGCGGGTGACGGGTCGCAACACGCCGTCCGTGATCAACGCGGTCTTCAACTTCACCAATTTCTATGACGGCCGGGCCAACAACAACTTCAACGGTGTCAACCCGTTCGGCCCCCTGGACCAGAGCGCCCGGATCTGGGTCAACCAGGCCGGCACCCTGGTCCAGAAGCAGATCGCCATCGATGACGCGAGCCTCGCCTCCCAGGCGACCGGGCCGCCGATGGACAACACCGAGATGTCCGCCCGCGGGCGCAGCTTTCCCAAGCTGGGGAGGAAAATGCTCAGCCTCACGCCGCTTGCGATCCAGCTGGTCCACCCGGGCGACAGCGTGCTCGGACACCTGTCCAGGGCCGCCGTGCAGCCCGACGGCTCCGTCACGGGCGCCAAGGGGCTGAACGCGAACTACGCGGACATGATCAAGGCCGCCTTCCTTGACGAGTACTGGAACTCCGCCCAGCCGGTGACCCTCGGCGACGGCCAGTACAGCCAGATGGAGGCGAACTTCTCCCTGTTCTGGGGCCTGGCCATCCAGCTCTACGAGGCGACCCTCGTCTCCGACAACACCCCCTTCGACCGCTGGGTGGGCGGCGACACGACGGCACTGACCCCCCAGCAGCAGTTGGGCTTCTCCATCTTCCAAAACGCCGGATGCACCATCTGCCACGCCGGCAGCGAGCTGACCACGGCATCGGTCGGCAACGCCGCGTTCATCAGGAACGCCGACCACAGGCTGATCGAAACCATGACCGTCGGGGCCGGCTTCCTGGCGATCTACGACGACGGCTTCAACAACCTGGCCATCAGGCCGACCTTCGAGGACTTCGCCAGGGGAGGGAGCGCACCGTTCGTCAACCCGCTGACGAACCTCCTTTTCCCGCTTTCCTTCGTCCGGCTCGGGGAACTGTGGCAGACCGGCCTGCTGCCGTTCGAGACTCCGCTGATGCCGCAGTTCCTCCCCCCGACCTTCCCGGTCAACGCCGACGGCACCTTCAAGGTCCCGCAGCTTAGGAACGTGGAACTGACGGCACCATACTTCCACAACGGGAGCATCGGCAACCTGCAGGGCGTGGTGGATCTCTACGCCAGGGGGGGCAACTTCCCGACCAACAACATGAACGACATCGACCCGCTGATACTCGGGGGAATGACGCTTTTGCAGAACAACCCGACAAACGAGGCCGCGCTGGTGGCCTTCCTGAGGTCGCTCACCGATGAGAGGGTGAGAAACGAGTCGGAACCGTTCGACCATCCGGAGATACTGGTTCCCAACGGCGCTCCCGACGTCATGATCAGGATTCCCGCCAAGAGCGCCCTGGGCGAGGCGGCTCCGACGCTGGCGACGGTGACGCTGAATCCCGTCACCACCCCCACCGCACTGGCCGCCCAGTTGATCGGCGGCACCAAGGAGGCCGGGGCGACCATCCTGACGAAGGTAAACGACGGAGCGCCCGCTCCGGTCGACACGACCTCCGACACCACCTGGAGCAGCACCGTCACCGGACTCGCCGGCGGGTTCAACACCGTCTCCGTGATCGCCACCGACCTGGCCGGCGGCGTGACGACCCTGACGGCGAACATCTTCTCCAGCGCGCCCCAGCTGCCCGGCGCCGTCGTCATCAACGGCGGCGCGGCCGTTACCGGATCCCATAGCGCCACCCTCACGCTGAACGCCACCGGCGCCAACCCGATAACCGGGATGCAGTTCAGCAAGGACGGAGTCTACTTTTTCCCCTATGAGCCGTACGCGGCGACCAGGAACGTAACGCTGCTCCCCGGCGAGGGGGTGAGGACCATTTACGCGAGGTTCATGGATTCGGCCGGCAACGTGTCGCAGATCCACTCGGACTCGATCTTCGTCGACAAAACCGCTCCCTCCGGAACGGTAACCATCAAGGGCGGGGCGGCCCTGACCAACTCGCTCGGCGCCCCCCTCACCCTGACCGCCGACGACCTTAACGGCGTCAGCTCCATGCAGTTCAGCAAGGACGGGGTGCACTACTTCGCCTGGGAACCGTTCTCGGCCTCCAGGACGGTGACCCTTCCCGCCGGCGACGGGACCAAGACCATCTACGTCAGGTTCAAGGACTCGGTCGGCAACGTGTCGGCGCCGGTCACCGACAGCATCACGCTCGACACCACCAAGCCGGTCGGCACGCTGACCATCAACGGCGGCGCCGCGACCACCTCCTCGACCTCCGCCGCGCTCGACCTCAGCGCGACCGACGCCGCCGGCGTCACCCAGATGCAGTTCAGCAAGGACGGCGGCGTCCACTGGTTCGCCTTCGAGAGCTTCGCCGCGACCCGCAACGTGACCCTGTCCCCCGCGGGACCGGGGGTCAAGACGATCGCGGTGCGTTACAAGGATGCGGCGGGGAACCTCTCGGCGAGCGTCCAGGGGAGCATCACCCTGCAGTAGCAATACCTCGAGGGGGTGGGTATCCCGTCCCCCCTCGGGTCACCGATAAATCTTGAATCAAACAAGGAGGACGTCATGAAAAAGACACATCAACGCTTCAACCTCATTTTTTCGCTGTTTTCGCTGATATTCCTGATCGCGGGGGGCGCGCACGCGGCCCCGGTGATCGTCTCTCCGTCTCCCAACTCGGTCGGCGAGGTGGAGCGGCTCACCCTGAACAACCCCGCCGACGTCTATTCGGGCGGCGTCATCGTGGTCGGCGGGAGCGAGATGATCGTTCCCAAGAACCTCCTCATCGATCTGCCCGCGAACCGGCTCAGCCTGCAGCAGATCTTCGACCAGGCGCCCGCGGCCTGCAAGGCCCTCGGCGAGAGCGGCCTGGCCAAGGGGGACAGGTGCAACCAGACCGGCGCCGGCGGCATAGCGACCCTTTCGGCGGTGAACACCAACGCCGGCAACGTCATCATCGGCGACCTTTTCATCCAGAAGGCAGCTGAATCGGTGGTCGGCAAAGTGAGCTACATCAACTACGCCCAGGGTTACTACCGGGTGAACGGCATCCCCGGCGACCCGAACACGGGCGCCATGGTCCGGCTCAACGACCCGACCGGCCGCCACACCGTCCAAAACGGCGCGGGTTGCGCCGGCGGCCCGAACTGCAGCCCCGACCCGCGCTTCACCCTTGACCCCGACAACTACACCAACACCTTCTCCACCGGTTACCCGGTCTGCATCCCGAGCAGCGTGCCGCGCGCCTTTCCCGGCCTCCCCGCCCTGACGGGGGTCGCCGCCAAGCCCGCGCAGACCACCCAGGCCTCCGCCAACGGCACCGGCGACCTGCTCTGCCCGGACGGCAACCGCAACAGCAGCCTGACGACCGAGCCGCCGGTCGAGGATTCCCGGCTCTTCGCGCCGGTAAAGCTGGGCGACTCCGTCGTGGCGGAGGGGAACTACGAGACCATCAACGGCGTCAAGTTCCTTTCGGCCCACAGCAGCAACATCCAGAAGGCGCTGCAAACCAAGAACGAACCGGGTCAGCCGGATTACCTGTTCCTGGAAGAGGTCTTCATCGAGGCGCCCGCCTTCCAGAACCAGAGGCAGCGCGCCATGTGGATCGGCTTCACCCCCCTCGCCCCCACCGACGTCGACATGTGGTCCATCCACCGCGACCCGATCAACAACTCGGCTCACGAACTCCCCCTCGCCTCGGTCATGGGATGCGACATAGCTGCGGGCGGTTCGTTCCCGAGCGGCATCTGCTCGCAGCAGGGCCTGGTCGGTGCGGGCGGCAACATCTTCAAGGTCCGCTACGACGTGGACTTCCTGCTGGCGAACAGCCTCACGGTCCCCACCCCCGGCGGCGCGGACCCCAGGCTTAACCCCTGCCTCCACCTCCAGGCGTCCCCCCGGTTCCAGGCCTCCAACCCCGGCATCTGCCCGGGCGGCGGACCCCAGATGTTCGCCAACAACATCGGCATCCTCGGCCCGATTCCCCACGAGATGATCGCGCGGACCGGCCACAAGCTCGACAGCGCCGAGGGCTCGCTGGTCACTCTCGACGTCAAGGGCGCCCAGTCGACCAACGGCGAATACCTCTTCCCGCTCGGCATGAACCTCGGCGGGATCGAGACGGCTGAAATGAGCGAGATCGACCTGAACCTGCTCAACACCCCCCCCATCTTCGAGGGCGTACCCTGGAACCTCGACAGGCGCCTCGGCCCGAGCGGCTGCCTGAACGCCGGCGGTTGCGAGAACGCCCCCATGGGCTCCTTCGCCCTGGATCCGTTCCCCTACACCGGGCTCGACCCGCGCACCCAGGCCGATTTCGACGTGCTGCTCCCCGGAGTCGGCGTCCAGACCGGCGGCCTGCCCACCGGCTCGTACAACGACCCCAACTTCAACAACGCCGCCAATCCGCTGTCCAACATCAGGAACCGGATGTTCTCCTTCATCGACGCAGCCCTGGGCAGAAGCAACGGCGACGCCACCGTGCTGCCCTACGCGCTCGGCACCTTCCCGGCCGATCCGCCGCTGGTTCCGATCGCAACCACCCCGGCACTGGGCGGCCTGTTCAGCCCGACCGCCGTCGATGACGCCGCCACAACCGGCCAGGGAGTAACCAAGGTCATCAACGTGGTCGGCAACGACAGCGGCCTCTTCAACCCCATCGATCCCGCTACGGTAGTCATCGGTTCCGGTCCGCTCAACGGTACCGCCACCGCCAACCTGAACGGCACGGTCAGCTACACACCGAACATCTCCTTCGCCTCGGGGACCGACAGCTTCACCTATACCGTTGCCAACCAGCTGGGCTCCGTTTCCAACAGCGCGACCGTCACGGTAGCCGTTACCGCCACCAAGCCCACCGGCACCATCGTCATCAACGGCGGGGCGGCATTCGCCACCAGCACGGCCGCCACCCTGACGCTCTCCGCGATCAGCCCCAACGGCCCGGTCACCCAGATGCAGTTCAGCAAGGACGGCCTCAACTACTTCGCCTTCGAGCCGTTCGCCACCACGAGGTCCATCACCCTGCTGCCGGGTGACGGTCTCAAGACCATGTACGTAAAGTTCAGGGACGCCAGCGGGAACATCTCCCTCGCCATCTCGGCAACCATCACCCTGAGCACCGTTCCCCCCACCGGGACGCTGACCATCAACGGCGGGGCCACGATCACCACCTCGGCGAACGTCGACCTCACCCTCGCCTCGGCCACCGCCACCAAGATGCAGTTCAGCACTGACGGCGTGAACTACTTCACCTTTGAACCGTTCGCCACCGCCAAGGCATTTACCCTGCCGCCGGTCAACGGGCCGAAAACCGTAAGGGTACGTTTCCAGGATGCGGCAGGCAGCATTTCGGCGCCCGTTTCCAGCAGCATCGCTCTCGAGGCCGCCACCCTGAGCGGCACCGTCAGCGTCAACGGCGGGGCGACCCTCACCAACTCGACGAGCGTCACCCTGTCCCTCGCGGCAACCTCTTCCGCCGGTCCGGTTACCCAGATGCAGATCAGCAAGGACGGCCTGAACTACTTCCCGCTGGAGACTTTTGCCGCCACGAGGACCATCACCCTGCTGCCGGGAGACGGACTCAAGACCACCTTCGTGCGCTTCCTGGACGGCGCCGGCAACCTCTCCGGGTCGGTCTCCGCAAGCATCACCCTGGACACCACGCAGCCCACCGGCACCATCGCCTTCAGCACGCCCGACCCGACCACCTCGGCAACCGGCACCCTGGATCTGACGGCAACCGACGCCAGCGGCGTGACCCAGATGCAGTTCAGCAAGGACGGCGTGAACTACTTCGCCCTTGAGCCGTTTGCCACCAGCAGGACCGTCTCGCTGGCGCTGGGGCTCAATACCATCTCCGTCCGGTTCAAGGATGCGGCGGGCAACCTGTCGCTGCCGATATCGGCCGGCATCACCAGGAACTGATCACCGGTAGGAAATCGACGACCGGCTGGAAATGCGATGAAACATTTGAAAGGCGGCCTCAGGGCCGCCTTTTTTCAGGGAGGTCGGCGGAACGTAGCGTAGTTGCGGCGCCATCTCCGCGTGGGCACGGGGTGCCCGCCGCATCGGTGCCTGCAAGTCAAAGGGGGGTTAGGGGCAGTGGGGGTTAGGGGGGATTTGCCGTTGTAGCGGAAATCGGCCTACGACTTATGGGGACTTTGCAACGCGCCGGCATTAATCGTCGCCAAACTTACCGCTTTAAATACGGCGCCCGATAAATGACATATTCAACATGCCGCGTTTGTGATATCTTTGGTTCCTTTAAATTACCCCACGGCAGCACCGGAAGTTCGGGAAAAACCGTGGGAATACTCACAGCCGAAACCGAAGCTCCGGCAAGAACTCGAACCGGACCGTCTTCCGGCAAGGTGGAGGAGAATGATGCAGATGCTGCAGCCTGAATCGAGCGACGATTCGATCAACGTTTTGGAATCACTGGGTGTGATCACGAAATATAAAAAGATGATCCTCATGGTGACGTGTGCAGCAGCTTTAGCAGCACTGCTCTTCAGCTTAAGCCTTACCAAGTACTATAGCGCCACGGCCAAGATACTGCCGAACCAGCAGAACCAGAGCCTTCTTTCCGCCGTCTCGGGTCAGATGGGCGGGGGCATGAGTCTCGCCGGCGGCCTGCTCGGCGGCGCCGGCACCTCGGACCTGTTCGCCGAAATGCTGAAAAGCGACGACATCGCGGACGCCGTCGTCGCCAGGTTCAAGCTCATGGAGGTCTACGGGAAGGAACTGCGCCAGGACGCCTACCGGGAGCTGTCGAAGAAGGTCTCGATCCAGACCGGCAAGGAAGGCATCATCTCCATCACGGTCGACGACCGGGAGCCGCGACGGGCGGCGGAAATGGCCAACGCCCTGGTCGAAGAAGTCGACAGATTGTCAGCCAAGGTCAACATGGCCCAGGCGGGCCAGAGCAGGGAGTTCCTGGAGAACCGGCTGACCAAGGCCAAGGCCGACCTGGCCGATGCCGAGGAGAAGCTTAAGGGTTTCCAGGCGCGGAACAAGGCGCTCAACGTCCCCGAGCAGGCGAGAACGGCCATCGAAGGGGTCGCCCACCTGATGGCGCAGCTGGCCGCCCAGGAGGTTCAGCTCGCCACCCTCCGGAGCCATTTCACCGACTGGAACCCGGAGGTCAAGAACGCCAAGGCCTCCATCGCCAATCTGAAAGTCCAGATCGCGCGGCTGGAAGGGCAAGGCGGGGGCGCCGTCCCCTCGCTCGGCTCCGTGCCGCCGCTGGGTCAGGAGTACGTGCGCCTGATGCGGGAGTTCAAGACCCAGGAAAGCATCGTCGGCCTGCTGGTGAACCAGTACGAGATGGCGAAACTCTCCGAGGCCAACAACGTCTCGACCCTGCAGGTGATACAGGCCGCAAGGGTGCCCGAGCGCAAAAGCAAACCGAAGCGGGCCCAGTTGGTCGTGGTGGTCGCCTGCGCCGGCTTCCTGCTGAGCGTGATCGCCGCCTTCGTCAGGGAGCGCTTCGCCGCGATGCCGGCCGAGGAGCGCGAGAAATGGCGCGGGCTTTGGGCCGGCGACAAGATCTCCCCGGCGACGCAGAAGGGCGAATGAGAAAAACCGTCGTCGGCGTGTTCCTGAGCAACCTGACCGGCGCGGGCCTCGGCTTCCTGGTCAGCGTGGCGCTGGCGCGGCTGCTGGACATCGCGTCGTTCGGCCGCATCAACCTGCTTTTTTCGCTGATCGCGATCCTGTACACCGTGGCGGATTTCGGCTTCAGCAACTGCCTGGTCATCTATTACAATCGCCACCGCGAGGCGGCCGGCGACGACGCGTTGCATCGGGTGAATCGCTTCTACCTCCGTTTCCTGGCCGGCGTATCGCTGCTCGGCCTGGCGATCCTGCCCGTTTGCGGACGCATTTACCGCCTGAGCGGCACCGAGTCGGTGATCGTCTTCGCCTCCTTCCTGCTGTTCAGCATGTACCGCTACATGACCTCGCTGCACCAGGCCAAGGGAGACTGGAGCAGGTTCAATCTCTTGACCGTGCTGAACAACGTGCTCAAGTTCGCCGTGGTCCTGACGGCGATAGCGGCGGCCGGCAGGCTCCATCCCCTTTGGGGGGCGTACCGGGCCGCGCTCTGGGGCTACCTGCTCTATTCGACGATACTGTTCGCGGTCTGCGTGCTGTTCACCCGTAAACTGCTGCGCTTCGCGGGCCGGTTCTCCGCCGGGGAGCGCAAGGAATTTCTCGAACTCCTTTACCCGATAGGCATCGCCGGGGTCTTCATAATAGTGACCATGCGCTTCGACAGCCTCGTCATCGAGAAGTACCTGGGCTCCGGGCAACTGGGGATCTACGCGGCGGCCAACACGCTGGCCCTGGTGTTCCCCTTGATCACCGGGTCGCTGATGAACGTCCTGATCAGGGAGTCGGCCGGAGACAAGGAGTCCTACCTGGCCAGGGTGATGGCGAACCAGCGCAAGTACCTTCTCGCGCTGGCGGGCGTGCTGGTCGCGGCCTGGCTGTTGTCGGCCCCGGTCATCGGGCTGCTGTTCGGCGACGCCTACCTCGCCTCGGTGCGGGTATTCCGGATCCTGCTGATCGCTTACATCGGCGGGATCTTCTTCACGCCGCTGGAGAGTTATTTCTACGCCAACCGGTCCGGCACCGTGCTGTTCCTGAAATTCTTCCAGATGCTGGCCGTAGTCGCGTTGGCGCCGGCGCTGATAGGTCCCTTCGAGCTGGAAGGGGTCGCGGCGAGCATAGTGATTTCCAGGGTCCTGGGCTGGATTTACATCTACCGCAAAAGTTCGCGCATCGTTCGCGGAGCGGCGGGAGAGCCCGCCCGTTGACCTGACGCCGGGGATCGGGAATGGTTCGCGGAGCGGCGGAGAGGCCGCCCGTCGGCCCGACGGCGAGAGGGACCTCGAAATACGCGGAGGCGGACCGATGAGAATTGTCCTGGCCGGATACTACGGCTTTCGCAACATAGGCGACGACCTGATGCTCAGGAACCTGCTCGCCGTCATCGGCGCCCGGCCGGACGTGGAGCGCATCGACGTCCTGTGCCGCGAGCATTACTATCCCGCGCTTCCCAAGGTCCGTTACCTGCCGTCCGGCAAGTCCGCCTTGCCGGGGAGGGTGTCGGCCGTCGCCAGGGCCGATTACGTGATCTGGGGGGGCGGCACCTGCCTGTACGAAAGCGACGACAACGCGGGGCTGTTCTGGATTTCCCGCCTGCAACGACTGACGCGGCTTTTCAAGGGGCGCTTCGCCTTTGCCGGCATCGGCATCGGCAGCTTCCGCACTCCGCGCCTGGCCGCCCTGGCCGGAGGGATGCTGGCCGCCGCCGACCACGTGTCGTTTCGAGAGGAGGCGTCGGCGGCCGCCGCGGCCGCCCTGCCCGGCTACCGGGGCGGCGCCTGCATCGGGGGGGACCTGGTCTTCCTCCACACGGCTTCCTTCGAGGCGCTGCGCCGCGGCCGGAGCGCGGACGCGCCGCTGCTCAACATATCCTTCTCCGGCCTGCACGGGCTGGACGACGGCCGGGCGGCGCACTATGCCGCGCAGTTGGGCGCGGCGGCGCTGGAATTGGGGGCGGAGCTGCACTTCCTGCCGGCGCACGCCGGCGCCGCGGGCGACGACGAGTTCCACGAGAACCTGGCGCGGCGCTTGCCGCGGCCGGAGCGCTGCCGCTTCCACAGCTGGCGCACCCCCGAGGAGTACCTGCGGGTGATGGCGGGGATGGACTTCCACATCGGCATGCGCCTGCATTCGATCATCTGCGCCGACCTGCTCGGGGTGCCCAGTCTCGCCGTCGCCTATGCCCCGAAGGTACGCTATTACGTGGAAAAAACCGGCATGAGCGCCGAGCGACGGGTGATCGAAATGGGAGAGCCGTTCGACGCTTCGTTGGTCCGGGAACTGGCGGCCGGCTATCGCAGGCCCGAATACTTCATCGCGCAGGAATCACATAAGGCGAACACGTGCATCGAGAAGATGTTTCACTGATAACCACCGTCTTCAACGAGGGCGACAATATCTGGTCGTTCCTGGAAGGGTACCTGCGGCAGACCGTGCACGCGGGCGAAGCGGTGATCGTCGACGGCGGCTCGACCGACGGCACCGCCGCGCTGATCGCGCGCTTCGCCGAGGAGCACCCGTCGCTGAAGATCCGCCTGATCGTCGACGAGAGCTGTTGCCGGCGCTTTTCCAAGGGACCCATCGCCCGGGGCCGCAACCGCGCCATCGAGGAGGCCCGGGGACCCTTGATAGCCGTCACCGATGCCGGTTGCCGTATGGACGAGAGCTGGCTGGAAGAAATCGTCGCCCCCTTCGAGGCCGACCCCGCAACCGACGTGGTCGCCGGGTTCTACCGCACCGCCGACCACACCCCGTTTCTGCGCGAATACGCGGCCGTCTTCATCCCGCTGCAAGAGGATTACCTCCCCTCCTCGCGCAGCATCGCCTTCCGGAAAACCTGCTGGCAGCGGATCGGCGGCTATCCCGAGGGTTCCTACACGGCCGAGGACACCATTTTCGACCTGCGCCTGAAGGAGGCGGGTTTCAAATTCGCGCACAACAAGAAGGCGCTGGTGACCTGGGAGTTCGCCCGCGACGAGGCGGAGCTGGCCCGCAAGCTGGGGCAGTACGGCCACGACGAGGGGCTGAACCGCATGTTCGCCGGCCGCTACCTGTACCGCCTCGGCGCGCTGCTCTGTCCCCCGTTGATGCTTCCCAAACTGCTGCTGGAGGGGAAGAGAAGACGGCTCACCCTGCGCAAGATGTACTTCTTTTACTGGCACCAGTGCCGCGGCTACCTCGCGGGCCTGCGCGACGGAATGCGCCATGACCGATGAAAACCGGCTGATAGACGCGCGCCTGGTCGCCTGGTCGATCCTATTCTCGCTGTTCAGCGTACCGTATGTCGATACCTGGTCGCGGGGGGGAGCGGGCGTTGCGATCTCCGTCGCCATTTTTGCGGCCGTCACGGCTCTGACCCTGTTCCGGACCCACCTGGCCATTCTGGCTGTCGTCATACTGCAGATCACCATTCCGGCATTTCCTCGCGACATCATCGATGCCTACTCGGCGCTGCAAGTCAGCAGGACGGTCAGTTACAACACCATCTGCTCGATGAGCGTCGCGGGCCTCGCGCTGATCCAGCACCTGACCTTCCTGGTGGCGGCGGTCGTCCTCTACAAGCTGGTGTTTTCGGGCAGGGAGATCTTCGTCGGCAAGAATCTCAAGATCTACCTCTCGACCCTGTTTTTCTCCGCACTGGTTGCGACCGTCTATTTCACCTTCACGCAGAACGAAAACGCCGACCTGCGCGAGATAGTCACCAACGTCAGGCTCCCCCTGTTCCTGTCCTGCGGCATACTGTACTTCAATTATCTCCACCATTTTTGCGGCATCGAGAGATCGGTCCGTTACCTGAACCGGGTGCTGATAGCGATTACCATAATAATGGGGGTACGGGTCCCGTTTTTCGTCCTGTCGGGCATAAAGGAGAAGATACCTTCCCTGGACCTCGCCGTGATTCCGCACATCCCCATCGCGGTGGTCCTGACCACCTTCTTCCTGATGGAACACGACCGCGGCAACAGGAAATCCTATCTGCTGCTGTTGCTGCTCGCCGTGTTCGGGCTGCTGTCCCCGAGCCGCGGGCACATGGCCATCCTGGTTCTTTCGTCGGCCGTCTTCCTGTTCATCAACGGACTGGGCGCGCGCTATTTGAAGTACATCGGCGTCATCGCGACCATGTTCGTACTCCCCCTGCTGTTCGTGTTCATGTTCAACGAGCGGCTCTTCGACTTCATCCTCTGGAAACTCACCTTCTTCACCGGCAACGTTTCCGACTCGGGAAAAGTGCGGGTCTACGAGTTCAAGAACATCGCCGCCGAAGCGCTGAACAATCCGCCGTATCTCGTCTTCGGCAAGGGGTTGACCGGGTTTTTCACCTTTTTCGAGCACCCCATGCCGAGAAACATCATCATGGACCTGAAGTCGTACTCACAGGACGAGATCGCCAAGGGTCGTTTCTACCATCCGCACTTTTTCACCAACTTCATACTGTTGAAATATGGGATGGTAGGCTTAGTGATCTACATCGCCATGGTCTTTGACTATTTCAAGTGCGGCTTGCGCGGAGCCAGACTGTGCGCGGCGGCGGGATACGGCGTGCAGGTCCGATTTTTCTGCATGACGAGCGCGATCCTTTCGGTATCCATGCTGCTGGAGATGTTCTTCAGAAATTACTATGCCTTGCTTTTCGCGATGACGTTGCCGTTTTTGTATCAAATCGGGAAGCATTTTCAGGAAAAAAGGACCGACGCAGATGAAGATACTGTTCCAGTCACGTAAGACACTGTTCAGCGTACCGGGGGGCGATACCGTCCAGTTGCTGAAAACCGCCGAGGCATTGCGGACCAGGGGATGCCTGGTCGAGGTATCCACCGACCTGGAACCCGACCTGGCCGGCTACGATATGGTGCATCTGTTCAACCTGATGCGGCCGCAGGAGGTCTACCTGCAGGCTTTGAACGCCAAGCGCCAGGGGCGCCGCGTGGCGCTCTCCACCATCTACGGCCCGTACGTCGAGTACGATCGCAAGGCGCGGGGGGGGCTGTTGGGCGTGGCGGCCCGGTTGCTGCCCCACTCGCAGCTCGAATACCTGAAGGTGCTGGCCCGGGCCGTCAAGAACCTGGAACTGAACCGGGGGACCGCATCCCTGCTGGCGCGGGGCTACAAGACCCTGCAGGAGGGGATCGTCGACATGACGGACGTCTTCCTGCCCAATTCGTCCTCGGAGATGGCCCGGGTGCATGCCGATTTTCCCGCATCGGTCGCCAAGCCGCACGTCGTCGTCCCCAATGCCGTAGATACCGCCGTCTTCGATCCGGACGCGGTCGCCGTATCTCCCGAAGTGCTGAAACACCGGGGCTGCGTCCTCTCCGTAGCCCGCATCGAGGGTCGCAAGTGCCAGTTGGAGCTGGTCCGGGCCATGCGCGGCCTGCCGTGGAAACTCGTGCTGATCGGCAAGCCGGCGCCCAACCACACGGCCTATTACGAGCAGATAAAGCGGGAGGCGGGACCCAACGTCGAGTTCGTCGGCCAGGTTGAGCACGACCGGCTGGCGGAGTATTACAAGGCGGCGAAGGTGCACTGCCTGATCAGCTGGATGGAAACGCCGGGACTGTCGTCGCTGGAGGCGGGGGTGATGGGGTGCAACGTGGTGCTGACCGAGAAGGGGGACACCCGGGACTATTTCGGGGACCACGCCTTCTACTGCGAACCGGACAGCGTCGAATCGATCAGGCGGCAGATAGTCAAGGCCTACGAGAGTCCCGAGGACGCCGCACTGATCGCGATCATCAAGGAGCGCTACTGTTGGTCGAGAACCGCCGAGAGGACGGAAGCCGGTTATCGGCTCGCCTGTCCCGATTCCGACGATAAGTGAGCCGTTATGCCTATAGGTAACTTCAAATTCATTCTCGCGGCGTGTCTCGCCTGTTGCCTGCTGCTGCCGGCCCCGTCGCCCGCGGCCGAACCCAAAATCGACGTCGGGGTCTATTATTTCCCCGGCTGGCATTCCAAGAGCGATTACTGGAACGATCTCAAGGGTCTACCAGGCTCCAGATCCCCCAACAAGGCGTGGCCGGGACGCGAGCCGCTTTTGGGATACTACCCGGAGGAAGAGACCTGGGTGGCAGAAAAGCACATCGAGTGGGCCGCGAAGCACGGCATCGCCTTCTTCGCCCACGAGTTTTACTGGCGACACGGCAAGCCCGAGCTGGAGCACGCCCTGAAGGCGCATGTCAGGGCGAAGAACAAGAAGGACCTCCGGTTCTGCCTGTTCTGGGCCAACGAAGGGACCTCGCCCCCCACCGTTCAGAATTTCGACGCCATGGTCGACTACTGGCTGAAGAGTTACGTCGGCGACAGCACCTACTACACCGTGAACGGCAAGCCGCTGGTTTTCGTGTTCGATCCCGACACGCTGAGCCGCAACGCCAAGGAGCTGGGGGTCACCACGAAGGACCTGCTGGACCGTGCCGACGCCGCCGCCCGCAACAAGGGGTACCGGGGATTCCATTTCGTCGCGCTGCTCTCGTTCTACCGGCCGTCTGACGCCGTGGAGGAGAAATACCTGGCCCAGGGCTACAGCGGCTACAGCGCCTACAATTACGTGGCGGCCAAGGACAAATCGCACTACGCCGAATACGATTCCATGGTCGACACCCATCTCGATTTCTACCAGTCGGCCGCAAGGACCGGGAAAAAGCTGCTTTACCTGCCGACCGCCTCCCCCGGCTATGACGGTCGACCCTGGGTGGGCACCAGGCCCAAGATCCACGTCCGGCTCAACCCGACGCCTGCCAAGTTCAAGAAGATCCTGGTGGGAGCCAGGGAGCTGCTCGCGAAGGCTCCGGCGGGAGCCCCCAGGATCGTGACCATCGGAGCGTGGAACGAGTTCGGGGAAGGGGCCTATATCGAGCCGACCAGGGAGTGGGGCATGCAGTACCTGGAGACGATCCGCGACGTCTTCGGCACCGGAGACACTAAAAAATGAAACTTGCCATCCTGGGAACCCGCGGTATCCCCGCACAGCACGACGGTTTCGAGACCTTCGCCGAGCGGCTGGCACTGCACCTCGTTTCCAATGGCTGGGCCGTAACGGTCTACTGCCCCGACTTCGGGGCGCCTGCGCTGCACGAATCGCAGTGGCGCGGCATCCGCCTGCTGCACCTGCCGGTGCATCGGGACGACGCCGTCGGCACCATCGTTTTCGACTGGAAATCGACACTTCACGATGAAGCCGTTCACCCCAACCTACAGTCTGCAAAAGAACTAGGTTTTTTCCATTTGGGGCGCCCACGATACCCATCCCCACCCCAACCCTCCCCTTGAAGGGGAGGGAGTTTTTGCCTGCACCCTCCCCTTCAAGGAGAGGGAGTTTTTAACCTGCGACGGGAACTCCCGCAAGCGGGTACTGTTCTTCCCCTACAATATTCCGGAGGCACCTTCATGCTAAAGATCCTCTCCGTTTTCGGCACCCGCCCCGAGGCTATCAAGATGGCCCCGGTGGTGAAGGAGCTGGAGAAACACCCCACCCTCTTTCAAAGCCGCGTCTGCGTGACGGCTCAGCACCGAGAGATGCTCGACCAGGTGCTGAACCTCTTTGAGATCCGTCCCGATTACGACCTGAATATCATGAAGCCCGGGCAGGACCTGTACGACGTCACCTCGGCGGTGCTTTTGGGATTGCGGCAGGTCCTGCAGCAGGAAAGGCCCGACGTCGTCCTGGTTCACGGCGATACCACCACGACCATGGCCGCCTCCCTCGCCGCCTTCTACGCGAAGGTCAGGGTCGGCCACGTGGAAGCCGGACTGCGCACCCAGAACAAGTTCGCCCCGTTCCCGGAGGAGATCAACCGGCGGGTTACCGGCGCGGTCGCCGACCTCCACTTCGCCCCCACCTCGGCTGCGCGGGACAATCTGCTGCGCGAGGGAACCCCAGAGCAGTCAGTCTTCGTGACCGGCAACACGGTGGTCGACGCGCTCCTTGCCGTTTCGGGCAAGCTGGCCGCCGACGCCCCGCTCCAGGAGCGTTTCCGGTCCGAGTTCTCCATCCTGGACCCGCAACGCAAGCTGATCCTGGTAACCGGCCACCGCCGGGAGAACTTCGGGGAAGGCTTCGAGAACATCTGCCACGCCCTGCACGACATCGCCGTTTCCCGACCCGACGTGGAGATCCTTTACCCGGTACATCTCAACCCGAACGTGCAGGAACCGGTCAGGCGCATCCTGGGCGGAGGCGCACTGACCAATATCCACCTGATCGAGCCGGTCGATTATCTCCCCTTCGTCTACCTGATGGGCCGCTCCTACCTCATCATCACGGATTCGGGCGGCGTGCAGGAGGAGGCTCCATCGCTGGGCAAGCCGGTGCTGGTCATGCGGGAAACCACCGAGCGTCCGGAGGCGGTGTCCGCCGGCACGGTCAAGATGGTAGGGACGGACCGGGACAAGATAGTCGCGCAGGCCACGCTGCTTCTAGACGATGCCGAGGCCTACCGGAGCATGAGCGTGGTACACAACCCCTACGGCGACGGCATGGCGGCCCGGCGCATCGCGGAGGTCCTGGAGGGATTGTGCTGAAATAACTTCCTCCCCTTCAAGAGGCACTGCCGTTAATTTAAGGGACACGAGCCTCTCTCCCCCCTTTGCAGGGGGGGGGGGGGGGGGGCGGGGGGGATTTAGCCGAGGGTGCTCATAGCAGAACTCGCGGCAGAGCTGAAATCCCCCTCAATCCCCCTTTGCAAAGGGGGAGGTCTCTGCTGCCACATTGTTAGCTGAAGTTCCAGGTTTCCTTAACTTAACGGCAGTGCCTTCAAGGGGAGAGTTGGGGTGGGGTAACTTTGCGTAACAGCTTTTTTCCTTGCAGTGTGAATGGAGGATGGAACATGCGTGATAGATGCTGCGCCCTGATCCTGCACCTTATTTTGGCGGTCATGCTTGCCGGATGCAGCGGCGGATCGAACTCCGGCGCCAGCAGTGCAGCCGGCTTCGGCGGGCTCAAGGTCACCGTCAGCGAAGACGCAACCGGATCGCCTGTTTCCGGGGCCACGGTGCGGATCGGCGATCAGGCTGCCACCACCGGCGCCGACGGCACCTGCCTGTTCGCCACGGTTCCCGAGGGAGCAACCGCTATGGCTGTCACCAAAGGGGGCTATCTGGCCGGCCTTGACAGCGCCACCATCGCCAGGGACGCAACCACCACCCAAAGCATGACCGTCTCCCGGCTGGAGGCGCCGGCGTCCTACGACGTGATCGTTGCCGGCGCAGGTACCGGCGGCGTTGCCGCGGCCCTGCAGGCCGCCCGCATGGGGATGAGGGTGGCGCTTCTGGAGGAAAGCGACTGGATCGGCGGCCAGATGACCGCGGCTGCCGTCACTTCGCTGGACGAGGGATCCGATATCCCAAAGCTGCGCTCCGGCATCTACAAGGAATTCGTCGACAAGGTATCCGCCCATTACTGGAACCTGGGCAAATCGACCGGCACGGCGTATTTCAACCCGCAAATGATCGCCTTCGAGCCGTCCGTAGGACAGAAAAAGCTCTACGAGCTGCTGCGGGAAACGGATAACAAGGCGGTAAACGGTCGAAAGCCGGTTCTGGACCTGTATCTTGCCGCCGAGGTTGCCGGGGTGGTCAAGGAGGGAGATGCGCTGAAGGGGGTCACGCTCAAGGACGGGACTGCATTACAAGGCGCCGTGGTAATCGACGCGGGCGAGTACGGCGACCTGCTCGCCCTGGCCGGAGCGCGCTACCGGGTCGGCAATTCCAGCAGCGACGGCGTCGACCCTTCCGCCTGCACCCAGTTCATCACCTACACCGCCGTGATCAGGAAGTATCTGCAGGGCATGGACCCGCTGCTGCTCATGCAGTTTCCTCCGCCCGGCTATCAGAACATGGCGGCGAGCTTCGGCAAGGCCGTGGTCAACGGCGGCAACTTTCAGCCGACGACGCCGGTCGATTTCGTTTACCACAACGGCTGGCGGGGCATGCCCGACTCCTCCAACCCGGTCAATTACGACGTCCGTCCGGAGTCGATGGGCCTGATCACCAAGACCGGAGTCAACTGGTTCAACGATCACGCAGTGACCGCGCAATACGTGGAAAACAAGGCTCACCGCAGCGCGGTGAACTGTCAGGCCAAGCTGAAAACGCTGCAGTTTCTCTACTATCTGCAGCACGACCTGGGACACGCGGAGTGGTCGGTGGCCAAGGACGAGGGTTTCGCAACTCCCTTCAACTCGGGGGCCAACAGCTGCGCCGAGATCCCGCAGGCGTTCAAGGCCCTGGAACGGCAGTTCCCGGTGAAGCCCTATGTGCGGGAGGCGCGCCGGGGCATCGGGATCATGACGCTCACCGCCCGCGACATCAAGAGGGAAGGGTATCCCGCCATCGCCGTCCGCAGGTTCCCCTCCTCCCTGGCCGTCGGAGACTACCCGGTCGATCTCCACGGCTGCACCGCCGCGGCCGACCTCGACTGCGGGGAAACCGCCGAGGACATCCCTCCCTGGGGCGGAGGGGTGTTCCAGGTCCCCTTCGAGGTATTCGTCCCGGAGCTCGTGGACGGGCTGGTCCTGGCGGAAAAGAACATCTCCGTCTCCCGCCTGGTGAACGGCGCCACCCGCCTGCAGCCGATAACGATGATGACGGGCCAGGCCGCGGGCGCGCTGGCCGCGGTCGCGGTGCGGCGCGGGGTGCAACCCAGGCTGATCAAGCCGGTCGAGGTGCAGTGGGAGCTTTTGGCCTCCGGTTGCGTGCTCTCCGTTTACAACCCCGTCGACGTGCCGGTCTCCCATCCCTACTGGAAGCAGATCCAGCTTGCCTTGCTCTACGGCATCGGCGGCTACGCCGGGGAGAGCTTCGACGTGAACGGCGCCATGAGGATGTCCGATCTGGCATACCTCCTCAACGAGGCCTTCGGCACTCCGGTCCCGGTCGGCAACCCCGACGCCGCGGCGACCCGGGGCGACTTCGCAGCGCTGCTGACGGTCGCCATGGGGCTGGACCTCGCCGACGCACCGACGGCGCCGGCATATGCCGACCTCCCCCCATCCCACCCCGCCTTCCGGCAGGCGCAACTTCTGCACAAACTGGGACTTCTGGACGGGATGCCGGGCAATCCGGCGTTTTTCCAGCCGGATCAACCGATCAGCCGCGGCGAGATATCCTTCCTCGCCGTTAACGCCGGACTGAAAACCGGCGCCTCGACCATGCACCGCAGGCCGATGGCGACAAGCGATTCGCAGCCTCCCGCCGGCTCGGTCGTCATCAATAACGGGAAAAACTTCACCAATTCCGCCTCGGTCACGCTGACCCTGGAGGCCGTCGACGCCGGCGGCCCCGTGACATCGGTGCAGTTCAACAAGGACGGCTCCTCTTGGCTTGCATGGGTGCCGTTCGCGCACTCCCTGAAACTGACGTTGCCGCCGGGCGACGGAGTCAAAACCGTTCAGGTCCGGTTCCGCGATAATGCGGGGAACCTCTCGCCGATCTACTCCGACGCCATCACCCTGGACTCCTCGCCGCCGACCGGCTCCATAACCATAAACGGCGGGGCCGATACCGCGAGCGGCGCCGCGGCGACACTGACTCTCCAAGCCGCCGACCTGAACGGCGTCGAGCAGATGCAGTTCAGCAAGGACGGCACGACTTGGTACTCTTGGGAGACCTTCAGCACCACCCGGCAGGCGACCCTCGGCAACGGCCCCGGAGTGAATACGGTTCATGTCCGATTCCGGGACGGGGCCGGCAACGTCTCTCCTGTTTATTCCGACGCGATCGTACTTGCGCCGTGAGGCGGGCGGACCTGCTTCGGTCTTCGAGAAACGCAAACCCCATCCCCCTCCCGACCTCCCCCTTGAAAGGGGAGGGACATCTCCGTAGGGGCGAACCTTGTGTTCGCCCTTTTTTGCTCCTCCGCCAAGCTCTGTGATTCCGGCTGCTTATCTGAAGTTACTAGAGAGGTAACTTGATGGCAGTGGGGGACGCCCGACAGTAAACATGGGTTCCAAACAAGAGCGGGCACCCGCAATGGATGCCCGCCGTTTTACAAGATACCCCTCTACGGATACCCGTTGCCCGTCCAACCTGCATTACCTATTTCAGGGAGATTTTGCTTCCAAGTACTGCGTCGAACCCGTCCCGTCCCGCTGCGGGCGGGCTTAAGGCAATCGTTTTCTCATCGGCTCGGTCGTCAACCGCGTCTCCCTGCCACCGGACAAGAAGCTCCTCGTAGGCGTTCAGCACCGTATGCCAGGTGAACTTCTCACCGTGGCGCCGGCGGCTGCTCTGGCGCATGTCGCCCAGATCCAGATCGTCGTCCAGCAACACGTTCAATTCCTCTGCACAATGCCGCTCGTCGCGGAAGTAGCGGGCACCGGGACCGGCCACCTCTCGGTTGAACGGGTTGTCGTGGGCCAGCACCGGGGAACCCGCGGCAAGAGCTTCAACCAGGGAAGGGTTGGTTCCCCCCACCTTGTGACCGTGGACGTAAACCCTGGCAAAAAACCTTAGGGCCTCCACTATCTGCTTGTCGTATATCCCTCCCGGAAACAGGACCTCCGAACTCGCTGCGTCCAGTACCTGCTTTTGATAGGGAACGCTTTCGTCGTAGTTGCCGAGAATCACCAGCTTCGTTCCCCGCTTCCTCGCGGAGAAAGCCCTAACGATCTCCAGGATGGAATTGTCCGGATCGGGGCGGGCGATGATTATGGCATACCCGTTCGGAGTGAGGTTGAAGGGCTCGAGGAGGCTCACGTCGGGATCGACCACCGGGTCGGCGCCGTATGGGATCATGGTTATTTTGTCCGCATCGACGCGGGTCGCCAGGTGTTTCTTTATTTCCGGGTGGTCGGCGATCAGGTGGTTCGCGAACAGGCAGGCCAAACGTTCGTTGAGGTAGAGCCAGGTCCTTGCGGGCAAGGACCATTTCTGCCTACGCCATTCGATGCCGTCCATGTTGATCACGTTGGAAATGCCGCACAGCCGATATAGAAGACCGAAAACGGCAGTGCCATAGCCGAGGTTAAGGACGGTTGCCCCTTCGCCGACGGCCTTGAGAGTCGATTTCCAGTCGAAAGCGATCGTGCCGACGGCGTCATCGCGATGCACCGGCAGGTGCAGCAGGCGAATGCCGCGCCACTCCGATTCCCGCGCGGCAGGTGCCCCGACCGCGGGGCAGTAGACGGTAACCGCCCAGCCTTTCGAAACAAGGTGCAGTGCCAGATGCTCGGCGAAGGTCTCGAAACCGCCGTGTTTTGCGGGGATCCCGCGCGTTCCCAAGATAGCCAGTTTCATTTTTCAAGCCCTCCCGTACCAGGAACATCGTGGATCGTTTCCAGGTACTGCATGCCCCACACCTTGTGTATCGGGGAACGATCCCCCCTCTCTCCCTACCCCTCACAAGCGGAGAAGGACTATCTTCCACTGCGGTTGGCTGCCATTTGATAGCTCACCGAATCGCTGATCCCGACAGTCAGCTCTCTGCCCGGAGAGCGGAGCAGGTCGCGCCGCGTGCGTAGAGACCCGAGCGCGACAGTCAGCTCTCTGCCCGGAGAGCGGAGCAGGTCGCGCCGCGTGCGTAGAGACCCGAGCGCCGCATAGGAGAGGAGACTCCCCATGACGTAGCCGCCCAGCAAAAGCAGCGCCGGCTCGTCGCGCAACACGACCGCGGTGGCCGCCCAAAATAGCGAGATGCTGTAGATCAGTATCACCGTCTGGCAGTGCTCGAAACCCAGGGCGAGGAACTTGTGGTGCACGTGGGTCCGGTCGGCGCGAAACGGGCTCTGCCCGGCGCAGAGGCGGCTCGTCATCACCCACACCGCATCGGCCACCGGCAGTCCGACCACGAGCAGCGGCACCACCGGCTGGACTTGGCCCGCACTCCCCTGGGTGAGGCTGATGGCCAGGAAACTGATCACGAAACCCGCCGCCAGACTCCCGGCATCTCCCATGAAGATCCGTGCCGGGAAGAAGTTGTACTTGAGGAAGCCCAGCATGGCGCCGAGCAGGGCGACGCAGAGGATCTGCACCTCGATGTTGCCGGCCCGGAAGGCGAGCAGGGCGAAGGCCGCCAGGCTGATCACCGATATCCCCCCCGCCAGTCCGTCCAGACCGTCGATCAGATTGAAGGCGTTCACCACGCCGACAATCGCCACCACGGTAAAGGGGAGAGCCAGCCAGAGGGGGAGGACGATCTCTCCCATCCCGAACAGGTCGCCAAGGGTGCGGATATAGAGGTTGCCGACCAGCATGGTGGTAAGAACCGCGCAGATTTCGCCGAAGAATTTGCACAGCGGCGACAGCCCGTGGATGTCGTCGATCAGCCCGGTAACGAAGACTATCGTCACCCCCGCCAATATGCCGCGCATCCCCTGCGACAGGTCGACGTACAACAGGAGCGTCAAGAGAAAGGCAGTGCAGATGGCGATCCCTCCGAGACGGGTAACGGCATGACGATGCACCTTCCGCTCATCCGGCAGGTCGAGCACGTTTCGCCTCATCCCCCAGCGGTGCAGGAACGGCACCATGATCAGCGAGCCCAACAAAGCGGTAACGAAGATCGAGGTAAGCGCTATAGGTGTCATAGTAGGTATCATAAATCCTCCGCACAAACCGTGGCCTTGCTTCCACTATCTCTAAAAGCCGGCCCCGTCCTTGCTGAACTGCATCTGCGTCACACCGACGTTCCCTTTCGTATGGAAATGTGCTGTGTCGTAAGAGTTTGAGGGACTCATTTGCAAGAGAGTCGCGTCTCAATGCAAGAGGGTAATCTTCAATGCCATGGCATCAACGGCCGCCGTACTGTATCAGCATCCCCGCTACTGACAGCAGCCAGGCAGCGGGAGAAAACCATGAGCAAGACTGCAATTGTCGTTTACTTGTTACAGGGATCGTGCCATGCGAGGTTCAATGGAAATTCCGCAATGATTTGACGAGGATGGACAGGAGACAGTAGAGGTTAGTGGATTGAGGCGGCAGGAACTGCAGCTGACAGGGAAAAGGGGCCTGAGGGGGCTATCCGAACGGATTTACGGCAGAATTTGCAACTGTCGCGTTTTCATTAGTGCCAAATTCCTTGCACCTGCAGCGACTGCTTCCCGGTATCGGGACCCGAGAGCACTGCTGCCGGCAAGGTAGCGGGGGTGTTGCGTCCAAGGGAGGGGCCGGCGGAGGGGCGGATGGGTGGGGACGGCAGGCGGCGGCAAGGATTCCTCACCGGGCGGTATCGCGGCAGGGCGACTCCGAACCGGCCGCTTTTGCTGAAGATGTGTTTTCGATTTTCGTTTCTTGCGGGCCGACCGCTTCGCTCTAACCGTTATTCCTGGAGTTCTTGAGCCGCATGTTGAGGGTCTGGCGCTTGAGGCCCAGCATGGTGGCCGCGATCCCCTGGTTCCCCTTGGCGGCCTTGAGCGCCGTGCCTATCACCAGTTCCTCGGCCTCCTGCAGGGTCGGGAAATGCCCCCAGATCGCCTCCAGCTTCTGCTGCACCGAGGCGCCGTCCGAGTCGGGCGCCGTTTCCGGCACCGGCCGCGTCTGGTCCATGGAGATGCTGCGCCGAAAAGGCTCCTGGGAGAGTATCCTCGACTTGCTGCAGGCCACGGCGTCCATCACCATCGCCTGCAACTCGCGCAAGTTACCGGGGAAATGGTAGGTTTCCAGCAGGTCGACCAGTTCCTTGGGATAGGACGGGCGCGCGACCCCGATCCGCTCCGACATGAGGGACACGAAGTGGTCCAGGAGCAGCGGCAGGTCGTCCTTGCGTTCGCGCAGCGGCGGGATCTGGATCTGGTGGCCGCAGAGCCTGTAGTACAGGTCGTTTCTGAACTTCCCCTCCGCTATCCGCTTTTGCAGGTCGCGGTTGGTGGCGAGCAGGATATGGGCGTCGCTCTTTCGGGTGACGTCCGAGCCGACCGGGTAGTACTCCCTCTCCTGGAGCAGGCGCAACAGCTTGAGCTGCGACATCTCGCTCAGGTCGCCGATCTCGTCGAGGAAGAGCGTCCCCCCGGCCGCGCGGGCGATGAGCCCCTCCCGCGCCTGGTCCGCGCCGGTGAAGGCCCCCTTTCTGTGGCCGAAGAGGGCGTCGGAGAACATGGCGTCGTCCAGCCCCGCCGCGTTGAGCGCCACGAAGTCACCCTTGCAGCCGGAAACCTCGTGGATCGCGTGGGCTATCAGCTCCTTCCCCACCCCGGTTTCCCCGGTGATGATGATCGGCTGGCGGCTGCCGGCCGCCACCTCGGCGTACTGGAACAGCGCCCTCATCTTCCGGTTGCGGGTGACGATCGGGGCGAAGGCCTGCGGATGCTCCAGGGAGTCGGTCAAGAGGCGGTGTTTCAGGGAGGAGAGCTCCCCGGAGAGGCTGCACATCTCGAGCGCCTTCTTTACGCTCGACACCAGGCGTCCCGAGCTGACCGGCTTCGCCATGTAGTCGAAGGCCCCAAGCTTCATGCACTCGACCACCGTTTCTATCTCGTCGTTCGCCGTCACCACGATGATCGAGATGTGGGTGTAGTCGC
>Ga0209317_1000700_pt1 | contig 36885 bp, 36 predicted proteins | sample RifGroB2_FD_183994 | JGI IMG/M metagenome (GOLD analysis project Ga0209317, IMG submission 183994) | Soil microbial communities from Rifle, Colorado, USA - Groundwater B2 (SPAdes) (version 2) | ecosystem: Environmental > Terrestrial > Soil > Unclassified | place: Rifle, Colorado | collected... | reverse complement strand
TCCGTTTCGTCATGGCCGAGTTCCAGCACATTCGCCAGGCCCCTTAACGGAACCGGATTTCCGCCGACACGCACCGCCTGCGTCCCTTCGACCTCCACAGCCGCATCCTGCGCGATATACATGATGCGATCGATGGAAATGACCGGAATGGCGAACTGCGTGCCGCTTGCGCGCACAATCAGGCCATGCTCCGTCGCCAGGGTGAGCGGCACGCGCAGGGTGACCGTGGCGCCCTTGCCAACCGCGGTATCGAGCCGGATATTTCCCCCCATAGCTGCCAGATTGGTTTGCGCCACATCCATGCCGACCCCCCGCCCGGACACGTCGGTGACGACCTCCCGGGTGGAAAACCCCGGCTTGAGAACGAGGTGGAGCACCTCATCCCGGCTCATTCCGTCGAGTTCTTCCTGGCTGGCCAATTGCCGCTCCACTGCGACCGCCGCCACCTTGTCGGCATCAATGCCGCGCCCGTCATCTTCGACTGAAATCAGCACCTGGTTGCCTTCACTGCGCACCCGGAGAATAAGATGGCCTGCCTTGGGCTTTCCCTGCGCCAGCCGTTCCTCCGGGGTTTCGATTCCATGATCGATGGCATTCCGCACCAGGTGCATCAGCGGGTCATGCAAGCGGTCGAGTACGGCCCGATCCACCGAAATGTCGTCCCCGATAATGTGCAGATCGACCTCCTTGCCCAGAGTTATGGCGGTATCGCGTACCATGCGCGCCAGCGGGCGCAGCAACGTGGCTGCCGGCATAAGCTGCAACCGCCTCAGGTCGTCATGCAGTGTGGCGCCCAGCCGCCCAAGCATGCCTTGGCTCACCTGCATTGATTTCCTGATTTCCGCCGTCACGCCGCCAAGCGAGGCTATCGTGTCAACCCCATGAACAAAGAGCTGGCGAATCTCTTCAGGCATGTTTCCTGTGTCCGGGCGCTTGAGCAGAGGCAATGCGGCAAGCCAGCGTTTCGCCAGCGCCCCCATCCTGCCATGCAGCAAGCGCACCTTGGCCAATTCATCACCCAGAGTTATCTTTATGGCCTGCAGTTCTTCCGCATGGTCCTCGATCTCGTTCAGCCTGTCTGTCGCGACGCGGAGCATATGAGCCGCTTCTCTCGGCAGGCTCTGCTGGTCACCCTGAACGGCGTGGTGTGCCAGCTTTCCGGCCGGAACAACTTCCCCGCCCGATAGCGCCCGGTCGAGTCTGGCGCACAATTCGCTCACTCCGGGCAGGGTTCCCTCACCCTTGACGAATGCCCGCATGGATTCCTTCATGCAATCGAGCGTCTCAAGGCAAAGCGTGATGATGCCCTGGTCAGGCGCCAAATCGTCTTTTTTGAAGGCACTGAAAATCGACTCGAGGCGGTGGCTCATGTCCGCAATCGCTTCGACGCCGACTCCTTTGGCGGCGCCCTTGATGTTATGCGCCGCACGGAACATCCCCTGCAGGATCTGCTGCCGCTCGTGTTTGCTGTGCTTCTTCTCCAGTTGCAGCAACCCTTCCGTAATTTCCTGGGACAGCTCGCCCAGTTCGATTTCGAAAGTTTCCAGTAGCTGGCGGGTAAATTCCGGATCAAGTTCCATCAACGGATTCTTTGAGTGATGTCGAACGCAATCAAACCTTGTAAAGGCTTACAGTTTCCTGCAGCTTGTCTGCCACGACCCCCAGATCCTTGGCTGCCAGGCTGGTCTGCTGGGTCGCCGCTGCGACCTGGCGGGCAGCCTTGTTGATATCCGCCATCGCCATGCTGACCTGATCTATGCCAGACGACTCCTGGCGCACCGCCGCAACAATCTGCTGGCTGGCCACCGACGTTTCGTGGATGACCTGGGATAGCTTCTGCACGGCTTCGGTGGTGCGTTCCACCAGGCCCATGCCCGCATCCGCCTGCTTGGTGCCTTCCTCCGTCGCCATCACCGCCTTGTCCGTCGCATGCCGGATATCCTCCAGGATTTTTTGCACCTGAAGCGTGGCCTGCTGCGATTGTTCCGCCAGGTCTTTCACTTCCGCCGCGACCACCGCGAAGCCTTTGCCCGCCTCGCCTGCCTTAGCCGCTTCTATGGAGGCGTTAAGCGCCAGCATCTTCGATTGCTGCGCCAGCGTACTTACGGCGGTAGTGATTTCCCCCACCTGCTGGGTCTGTTCGCTGAGCGCAAGAATCGTGGTCGCAATGGCTTCCACTCTTTCGCGTACCAGACGCATGGCGGCGGTTGTCTGTTCCAGCGCCAGGGCGCCGTGCTCGCCCTCCTGCCGCGTGCGCTCGGCCATCTGGCCGAGCATTTGCGCCTTTTCCATGGTCTGGGTGGAAATGGCCTTGATTTCTTCCATGGTCGCCGTGGTCTGGCTCACCGACGAGGCGGTCTGCGCCGCGCTGGAGGTGCCCTGCGCCGTGGCCGCCATGATTTCGCTGGTAGAGGAAACCAGGATACTGATCTCCTCGTGTATCTCCGAATTCATCCTGCGCAGGTTTTCCACCATCTTGCGGAATGAATTCTTCAGGGCGCCGACTTCATCGGTGCGGCTGCTCAACGGAGCGTTGACCGTCAGGTCGCCTTCCGAAATGCGCTCCGCCAGCCGGGAGATTTCAATGAGAGGGTCGGCAATGACGCGGCCAAGCGAGATGGCCATGGTAATGCCGGCAAACAGCGCGGCGATTGTGAGCGCCACGAAGGTGCGGATGGTTTCAGCCGATTTCTGTGCGGCTTCCGCTATATGTGATTGCGCCTCGCCTTGCTCTTCCTCCGCCAGCTCCTGCAGGATCACGCGTATTTTCCGGTAGCGTTCCTCCTGAATGCCTCCGGCCAGCTTCCTTGCCTCTTCCGTCTTGCCTTCGTAGATCATCGGGATGAGCTGGGCATCGCGGGTCTGGGCAAATGCGTCGCTCTGACCCTTGGCTTCCACCAGCCTGCGCAGATTGTCCGGGCTATTCTTGTTGCGGCTGGTCAGCCCCCTGAATAATGTCTCGATGTCATTCGTGCGCTGCTTTATGTTCTGGTGCATTGCCTCCTGTTCTGCCGGCCTGCCCATCAGCATCATGGTCAGTAAATCGGCGCGCACCGCGTTGTAATGCACCTGCAGCGTGGCCAGGTCAATGGCATCGGCAAATTCCTCGCTGTAGATGCGCTTTTGCGATTCCTGCAAGGCCGTGATGCCCTGATAGCCCGACATTACCGCAAGCAGCATCAGTGCCAGGATGGAGCCGGAACCAAGAACAAGTTTGGTCCGGGTCGAAAAATTGAGAAGCCAGCTCATAGGTCATTCCTCCTTGGATATGTATGGTTGTGTCTGCCGCTGTCCGGCTTTATTCACCATCAGGCCTGGATCGCTCAACAGAGCGTCTGCATCGAGCAGCGTAACCGTGCCATCGTGGGTGCCGAGAACATACTGTTGATTCGAGATGTTGCCGGCGGCAAGGGGAGCTCCCAGTGCGTCGGGATCATACTCCGCATTACCATGGATCTCGTCGGCAATTATGCCTGCCGTGATCGAACCACCCTTTATCACGATGACGCTCGCCGTTTCCGGATACGTTGCCTCCGCTGTCTGAAAGAAATGTTTCAGGTCAATCACGGTCAGGAAATTCCCGCGCTGGTTGACCACGCCGGCGATGAATTCCGGCGTACAGGGCACCTTCGCCAGATTGCCGGCAGGCAGGATCTCTTCCACCTGGCGATAGGGAATTCCGAATTGCCCCGCCTCGCCCAGCCGGAAGTGCACATAAAGTTCGCGTCTTGCTTCGCTGGCAACCTCTCGGGGAAGCGCCCAGAATCCGGCGCGTTCCCGCAGGACAGCCTCCGCCTTGCCCTCGTGCGGCAGGAGGGCAAACAGGTTTGCTCCCGCTTCCGTGTCTTTACTTTTCTTCCTGGTCGCCATTTCTCACCTCAACGTCCGGCGCTTCTGGCGCCGTAATGCCGGTCATAAACCAGGATTTCGTTTTTGACAACCTCGGCAAAGCGTCCTACGGTCATTCCGACGGCATGGTGGAGTTCGCGTCCCGGATCAGTCCGCCCCGCGGCGCTGAGCGCGTTTTCCAGGCTCTTCAAACCTGGCTTCACCTTGCCCAAGCGAAGTTGCAGCAGCGCGAGATGGAAATGCGCCTCGATAAAGTCACGGTTGAGATAGATCACCTTGCGTAACGCCGCTTCGGCTTCCTGCATGCGGTTCAGTTCCAGTAATGCCAGAGCCATAATCAGGTAGGTATGATGATTGAGCGGGTCGAGCTCTATGCTGCGCTGGCACAGTTGTACCGCCTGCAGGGACTCACCGCGATTGGATAATGCCTTTGCCCGATGCTGCAACATGGCGGAGGTTTCGCCATGGGTATCTATGTACTGGGTAATGGCTGCTATCGCCTCACTCCAGCGTTCCTCGCGCAGCAGTTCCCTGATCCGCGCATCTATACTCTTTGGCTCTGCCGGCGCGGCCGGAACAGACGCGGCGGATGTCGGCATCAGTTTTTCTGCTCTTTCGGCCACGGCCGGTTGCGGCGCTGAAGGTGTGGCCGGAAGAGTGATGGCCTGCGGCTTCCGGGACGCTTTTATCAATGGCTGCGGCGAATATTTTTCATCGGCGCGCCGGTAATAAAACATGCCGCTCCATTCACTGAATTCAAGTCCGTCAACAGCTGTTGGCATCATATCGGAAGCTCCCAGTAGCAACCGCCCCTCCGGAGCAAGGCAGTTGGTGAATTTTTTTAGCACGTTTATGGTCATGCTGCCATCGAAATAAATAAACACATTGCGGCACAGGATCAGATCCATCGCGTGGGTTTCCGTCATGATGGACGGGTAGCTGTCATCGGCCAGGTTCAGGAAGGAGAACTTGGCCATGCTGCGGAACTGCGGCTTGATCTTGTATTGATTATCGCCTTTCTGGATGAAATGTTGCCGGCGGATATCCTCATTGGTTGCCCGGAACGACCATTCCGCATATTCGCCGCGTATCGCCCGGGATAGCCCGTCCGTGTTGATGTCTGTGCCAAGCAGATGCAGCGTCCAGCTTTCCATGTCCGGCAATGCCTTATGCAGCAGAATCGCAATGCTGTAGAGTTCCTGGCCGCTGGAGCAGCCGGCACTCCAGATACGCAATGTTTTCTCCCCGCTTTCTCTTTTGCGGTTGATGACTTCCGGCAACCAGTTCAATCGCAAATAATCCATTTGCGACTGATCGCGGAAAAAATAGGTCTCCCCGACGGTGATTCTCGAAATAAGCCATTCCAGCTCCGGCACATATTGCTCACACTGCTGCAGGAAATCAAGAAATTCCTCGCAGTTTGCGTAACCGAACTTATCGCATATCTCGCTGACCGTTTCCCGCAAATTATCCAGTTGATGGTCCTGAATGACAATACCGGTGCGGCCCCGGATATGGCGGCATAATGCCTCTTCACACAACACACTGACGGAAAACCCCTTTTTCTGCCGGGAGTGCATACTTCCGGGCGTCAATGGGTTGCTGCAGCCAGCGGCTGCCCGACCGCCAGACTCGCCAGGTCAATATCGAGCAGATGCTCCAGATCCAGCTCCAGCAACAGGCCGCCTTTGGCGGGTATGGCGGCGCTGAAAAGCGGGAGCGCCTCACGAAACAACGATTCCATCTGCGGCACCGACTCACGGACTGTCGCAATACCCAGGACTTCATCAACGATCAGGCCGCCCCGCTTCCCCCCCGAAGCGCACAACAGTATGCTTGTATCGAGATCGTAGTGCCGGCGCCGCTTCAGGTCCAGGCATGCGGCTATATCCACCACCGGAACGCCTTCCCCATGCAGGTTCATCAGTCCGACCAGATGCGGCGGCCCGCCAGGCAGCGCCTGCAATGCCATCAGCGGCAGAATCTTGATGCAATGTTCCAGCCTGACGCACAGGCGCATGTCCTGGGCGGTAAACAGCAGGAAACTCTGTTCATGTGTTGCCTGCACCGTCACCCCCTGACCCGCTTGTGCTCTTCTTGCCGGACGATGCCCTGCACCAATTCAGCGCACCCGAGCCGGCGATCTCTTCGAATATCCTGGCGCTCCGGTCCGTTTCGACTTCCTCGGGCTTGATGAACAATTCCGGCCTGCTCCGCACAATATCCATGAATCTGGCCATGAGCTCCGGATCCCATAGCCCTTTGCTGGTTTCCTCTTCCATGACTGCAATAACCTTTTGCGGCGGCCAGGCTGTTTTGTAAGGGCGCTCCGAAGCAAGGGCGTCATAGACGTCTACAATCTGGAAGATCCGCGCCAGGAGGGGAATTTCCTCCCCCTTCAGGCCGTAAGGATATCCGCTGCCATCCCACCTTTCATGGTGGTGGCGGACGATATCCCGGGTCTTGCGCATGGTTCTGAGCGGGGAACACAGGCTCGCGCCAATTTCCGAATGCTGCTTCATGAGTTTCCACTCATCCGCATCGAGGGCGCCTTGCTTGAACAGGATGCTGTCGGGTATTCCCAGTTTGCCGATGTCATGCAGGATGCCACCGCGCCGCAGGGCATCCAGGTCATCATAATCCAGCCCCAACTCCTGCCCGAACACCATCGCCATGTATGAAAGACGGTCGCAGTGGTTCCCGGTTGTTTCGTCCTTGGCCTCCACCATGCGCGCCAGGGCAAACAGCACCGATTCGGTGTCGTCCAGGCGGTCGGTAGTGCGTTTCTTTTCCGCCGCAGCAGCCACCTTGGCCGTCAATTCGATGGAATTGAATGACTTGCTTATATAATCCGTGGCGCCCGCTTCCATGCCGCGAACCAGGCTGTCGGGAGAATCAAGAACAGTCAGCATGATGACCGGCAGGAGATGCCAATCCGGATTGCAGCGAATTGTCCTGCAGATCTCAAATCCATCCATGTCAGGCAACATGACATCCAGCACCACCACGTCAAACTGCTGGCATGCCAGCATGTCCAGCGCGCCCTTGCCGTCAATCGCTTCGGCAACCACATAGCGTGAGGGCTGCAACGAGTTTATTATCAACTGACGGTTAGTCTCCATGTCATCCACGACAAGCACCCGATACGGGGCTTGCATGATGATTTTTTCCCTGCCGGATAGCGGCAGGTCTTTATGGATGGTGGCTATGACCCGTCTCCTTATAACGTCATCTGGAAACTAAAACGACACGCTGGCGTGATACGAATTGGCTCATGATAAAAATTACTCAAGAGTAATCGCAATGAGGAGCCGTTGCCTCATGAACGACTGGTACAGCGAACGTGGCTGCAAAAACATTCAGTATTCGGCATGCTCCCTTAAGGAGCATGGATATCTTCAATAGCTCCCACAGGCAAACCTGTGGGCTGAAGAAATTTACCACCAAAACCGGAAAATACCTAATCTGGCGTTAATCCAATTTACAAATTAGATCCTTGCGACATTTCCTCCGGGTTTTTATCTTCCAGCGAGGGGGTGCGACAGGATATATCAGGGTTGCTTAAGGTCAGAATTTTCCTTGTCTGCTTCGTCATTCTTGCCGTCATCATAACCAGCGACCAGGCTATCGTCTTTTGATAGCCAAGTCGAATGGCTATAACCAATGACTTGCCCAGCGTCTTGTGCTGGGTTAGTCAGATGGCTAGTAGTTTCACCAATAGTTTTATCATAACCAGCGACTTGGCTATCGTCTTTTGATAGCCTAGTCGAATGGCTAGTAGTTTTATCAGGGTAGATCATCGTGTCATCGTCAAACAGAATCCGGCTGGCATTGCCTTCCATGTCTTCGTACTGACCCTTCTTTACCGCCCAGATCAGCACGGCAAGGAATATCAATCCAAAGAACATCATGCCGGGGATCAAGCTGTAAATCACATCCATGGCTACCTCTACGGTTTTCTGAACAAGGTGCGGATGCGCGCCGCATTGCCGATCACCACCAGCGAGCTGATCGGCATGGTGATTGCCGCCACCAGCGGCATCACCAGCGCCAGCATCGCCAGCGGCACCATGATAGCGTTATAAACAAAAGACAGGCCGATGTTCTGCTTGATGGTGCGCAAGGTGCGGCGCGACAGCAGGGTAGCCAGCCGCACCTTGTCCAGCTCGTTGTGCATCAGCACGATGTCGGCGCTTTCCACCGACACGTCGGTGCCCGGCAGTTGCGCGATGCCGACATCGGCGCGGATCAGCGCGGGCGCGTCGTTGACGCCGTCGCCCACCATCGCGACCACCGCGCCGCGCCGCTGCAACTGCCGGATCACCATATCCTTGTCCTGCGGCAATACTTCGGCGATGACTTCCATGCCGCCCAGTTGCCGCGCGATCGCCTCGGCGACCGGCCTGCGGTCGCCGGACAGCAGGGTCATCGCGATGCCAGCCGCGCGCAGTTCGTCGATCAATTGCTGCGCATCGCCGCGCAGTTTGTCAGCCAGCGCGAACACCGCCAGATGCGCGCCGCCCATCGCAAGATGCACGCAACTCGTCGCCTGTGCTTCCAGTTCGTGCGCCTGTGCCTGCAGTTCTGTATCGAGCGCGATGCCGCGCCGCTTCAGCCATTCGGCGCTGCCCAGCAACACCGTTCGCCCGGCCGCTTCCGCTTCCACGCCCAATCCGGCAGTCGCCTGAAAACCGGCCACGGCGATGTCGCGGTAATTCAACCGCTGCGTTTCCGCTTCCACAACGATGGCCTTGGCCACGCTGTGTTCGCTTAAACGCTCCACCGCCGCCGCGCTGCGCAAGACCTCTTCCTTAGCCACACCGGGCGCGACATGCAGTTGCGCGACGCTCATCCTGCCTTCGGTCAGCGTGCCGGTTTTGTCGAACACGAAGTGGTTCACCCTGGACAGGGTTTCCAGCACCAGTCCGTTCTTGACCAGGATGCCATGTTTCGCCCCCAGGCCGGAGGCCACCGCAATCGACATTGGCGTCGCCATGCCCAGCGCGCACGGGCAGGTGATGATCAGCACCGAAGTCGCGGCCATTAACGCGATCTCGAAATCTTTGCCGCTCCAGATGAAAAAGGTAATCGTCGCGCATGCCAGCGTGACCAGCACGAACCACGGCACGATGGTATCGGCGAGGCGCTGGATCGGCGCCTTGGAAGATTGCGCCTCTTCGACCAGCCGGATGATTTTTGCCAGCGTAGTATCCTGCAATAGCGAACGCACCTCGACCAGCAATGCGCCATTGGTGTTCACCGTCCCGGCAGAAACTTGCGCGCCGGTTGATTTGCTCACCGGCATGGATTCCCCGCTCAGCATGGACTCGTCCACCGCGCTGTGCCCTTCCAGCACGATGCCGTCCACCGGCACCTTGTAGCCGGGTTTGATCAGCACCTGGTCGCCGGGTTTTATGCCGCGTATCGGGGTCATCTGTTCCTGCCCGTCGTGCATCACGATGGCCACGCGCGGTTGCAATTCCATCAGCCGTTTGGTGGCGGAAATCGCCTGGTGGCGGAACATGCCTTCCAGATAGCGGCCAATCAGGATCACGAAAATCAAATTGGTGACGGTATCGAAATACACCTCGCCGATTTTATTGGCGGTAACCGTGACATAAAACGAATAGGCGTAGGTGACGCTCAGGCCGATGGCGATCGGCATATCCATCGTCAGGTGGCCGCCGCGCAGCCCGCCGAATGCGCCGCGAAAAAACGGGTAGCCCGCATACAACAAGGTCGGCGTGGCCAACGCCAGCCCGACCCAGTGGAAAAACTCGCGGAACTCGTCCCGGTTCGCGCCGCTGTACAGTGCGATGGAAACCCACAGCATGTTCATCATGGCGAAGCCGGCGAAAAATAGCCGGTAGAGCATGGCGCGATTGGCTTTCTTGATTACCCCTTCGGCGCTTTCCGGATCGTAGGGCACGGCAGCGTAGCCGATCTTGGCGAGCGCACGAAGCACATCGGACAACTTACTGCGCCGGTTGTCCCAACGCAGGTGCAGCCGCCTTGCGGCCAGGTTGACGTTGGCCGATTGCACGCCAGGCACACGCTGCAAGCCGCGCTCGATAAGCCACACGCAGGCGGCACAGTGGATACCCTCGACGAGCAGGTGAATGTCGCGTATTTCGCCGGAGCAGGTGGTGAACTCCTGCTGCACTTCGTCGAAGTCGTAGATTTCGATGTCTTTGGGCGGCTCCGGCGGCGGGCCGAGCAGCGCGCCTTCCGGGGTGCGCTGGTAATAGCCTTGCAGCCCGGCCTCGAAGATGGCGCTGCACACCGACTGGCAGCCGAAACAGCAGAAGCGCCGCTCCGCGCCGTCCAGCCACGCGCGGTAATCCGCCCCGGCGGCGATGGGCAGGCCGCAGTGGAAACAATGGCCGCAAGTATGATCGTTTTGCTGTGTCATCAATACCGCTGAATTCAATTGGGCATCGCGACCGAAAACCTGTCGGCATTAACCTCAAACACGTCTTCCCCGCGTTTGATGCGGATGCGCAGTTCCCAGTAACCCTTGAGCGGGAAGCTGATGTAGCCCTGATAGTTTCCCGGCGACACTTCCTTGAAAGCGGTTGTAAAATCCTTGCCCGCGTCGGATGGGCGATAGGCCGCCACTTCCATTGCTCCGCTGACCGGCTCACCCTCACGGTCCACCGCGCTGATTTGGTATGTAATCGGCGAATTCATCGTGATGCCCTTGGGCTGCTTGATGGTTATTTGCCAGGCAAGCGCCTTATGTGACTGGAGGTCGCCCAGCACCGCCGCATCGGATTTGCGATCCCTGGTGCTGTATTCCCGGTCCACCAGGGATGAGCGATTGTGCATGGCCAGCCAGATGAATGCGCCATTTACGCCCAGCACCACCATGATCGCCACCAGCATTCCGAGGAACCATGGGTTGCGTAAACTACTTTTGTTATTCTGTGAAATCATTTTATGAGCACCTCTAAAAAATCCACATTTCATCCCAACTGCCCCATTGCCGAATCGTCCTGCCGCTTGCTCGTCAGGGCTTTGGCCCGTTGAACTTGGTCTTGTATTCGGCAGCGACAAGCGGGTCATCAGTACTCTGAATACGGAACTCGATCGGCGTCACTTCCCGCCTGATGTTCTCGCCCGGCGCCTTGACGAAAACAGTAAATGAGGTGCCACGGCTGTGACGCGCCAGCAATGGTTTCTCAGCGCCGATGATGGCCTGGTCTTTTATCCCTCCTTCTGCGCTGACAGTCACATAAAAATCCTTGTCGGTCTTGTTCACGACCTTGAATTCATACTTGTTGCGAATCGAACCATCGCTCAGGCTGACAAACAAGGGCTGGCGCTCCGGTATGACTTTCAGCGTCACCGAGCCGAGATGCGTCAGGCCATAAATGATTCCGCCCAGAGCGAGCAGAATAATGCCGGTATACACCAGCGTGCGAGGATGCTGGTACATTTTCTTGATGGGTTTCCCCTCCAGCTCGTCCAGGGAAGCGTAGCGTATCAACCCGCGCGGCTTTCCTACCTTGTCCATGATGGAGTCGCAGGCATCCAGGCACAGGCCGCAGGTAATGCATCCCAGTTGCTGCCCGTCACGGATATCCACGCCGGTCGGGCACACCTGTACGCACCAGAAACAATCGATACAATCGCCTTGCGCCGCGCTTGCGCCGGCTTCCGTTTTACGGTGCAGCTTGCCACGCGGTTCACCGCGTTTGAAATCATAGGCCGGCAATATTGTTTGCGAGTCTGTCATGACGCCCTGAATACGTGCATAGGGGCACATCCACATGCATACCTGTTCACGCAATAGCCCGGCCAGAATATAAGTGCCGGAAAAGAACGAGAGCAGCGTTACCCAACCCACCGGCGGCAATTGAAGCCGCAGCAATTTACCCCAGTAGTCGTAGGCATCCACAAACCAGATGGAAAAACTGATGCCGGTGAATAGTGAAATCAGCATCCAGATGAAATGCTTGATGGCCTTCTTGCCAATCTTTTCCAGGTTCCATGGCGCGGCATCCAGCCTGCGCCTGTCGTGGGGATTTCCTTCAATCCTGCCCTCCAGCCAAACGAACCAGTCAGTCCACGCGGTCTGGAAACAGAAATAGCCGCAGAACACCCGTGACGCCACCGAAGTCACCGCAAACAGCACCATCGCCAACAACAGCAGCAGCAGCGACAGCATCCAGATATCCTGCGGCAGCACTGTCAAATTGAAAAAATGAAACTGGCGATGCTCAATGTCAAACAGAATGGCTTGCTTGCCATTCCAGCGCAGATAGGGAACAAGAAAGAACAGCAGCCAGAGCGACTGCGTGTAGCTCTTCATGGTGCGGAAGAAACCGGGCATGCGTTTGGCGTGAATGGTCTGGTCGCCCTTGTTCACATTCCAATGCTCGGCTTCCCGATAAATCCCGGTAATCGAGCCGGTTTCCTTCTGCCCTGATTCCTTATTCACGCATGCACTCCTGACTGGCTCGGTTTGCTATTTTGGGTTACGTCATTCCAAAATCGGTAGCTATTGTTGATAACGCTCCTGCTCATAAACATCACGTTTCTGAATGAAAAAAGGAGAAGATTTGACTCTCCTCCCTGGTTTGCGTGGGCACAGAATTGACTTGACGTTACCGCCTTTGGTTGCAATCCCGTAAATTCCACTCAGACTTGAATACGCTCAGATCCGAATCGGCTATTTTTCGGTTGCGGGAGCCGGTGTCATGGTAGCAGCTTCTGCCGGCGTGTCAGCCTCCCCGCCGCCCAATTTGTATACGTATACTGCCAGTTTTTTGACTTCTGCATCGCTCAGTTTGCCGGACGCCTTGAAGGATGGCATGACCGCCGTGCGGCCTTGCGGGTCACCGGCATTCACGCCGTAGGCAATGGTGCGCTTGACGCCCTCGACCGATCCTTCGAAGCGCCATAGCTTGTCGGTCAGGTTGGCGCCACCCATGGCCTGGACACCCTTGCCGCCTTCGCCATGGCATATCACGCACCCTTTTTCTGCGAACAACGGTGTGGAGGCGGGCTGGCCTTGCGCGACCGCGTTGGCCAATGCGTCGATTTCGGCGGCGGACAGTATGTCCTTGTGCGCCATCATCATGCCCTGCCGGCCGCCTTCGATGGATGCGTGAATGTCGTCGATCTTGCCGCCGAACAACCAGTCGTCGTCGTTCAGAACGGGCGCAAACAGCCCCTGCTTGTCGCGCGTGCCGACGCCGTTCTGGCCATGGCAGCCCGCGCAGTTATCGCCGAACAGCACCTTGCCGGAACGTTTCACATACTCGCTCAGTTCGCCGTCGGCCAGAATGGCCGCCGGCTTCATGTCCTTGAGTTTGGTTTCAAACTTCCCGCGCACCGCGTCCACCTCATCCTTGTCGGCTTCCATTTCCTTGATTGCAGTCCATCCGCCCAGCCCCTTGAAATGGTCGCCAAGCGTGGAAATTGGGAAAGATGGGTAATACAGAAAGTACACCACGCAAAACAACGCGCTGGCAGTCAGCCCCAGCATCCACCATTTTGGCGGCTGGTTGGTGAGGTCGGCCAAATCGTCGTCCCATACATGCCCGGTGGTCGGCACGTCCGATACATCGTGCTTTTCAGTCATCTTTTTCTCCCATATTGATCGTGTCTTCATCATCCAGTGCCATGCCGCGCCGGGACTCAAACGCGTCTTTATTGGCCGGACGAAATACCATGAAATAAATTATCACCATGCCGATGAAGGCTCCCAGAGTAAAAAATACACCGAGCCAATCATTCGTAGTCATGGCGGAAACGTCCATGCCCAGATAACCCAGCAGTTTAGTCACGATAATTCACGTCCTCGGTAAACTTGATATGGTTGCCCAGGCTTTGCAGGTAGGCAATCATGGCATCCATCTCGGTTTCCCCCTCGATGCCAGCCGCGCTTGCGATATCGGCTTCGGTGTAATTGGCCGGATAGAACGGCATCGCATTCATCACCTCCATGGTCTTTTTCACCTTGGCTGCATCCACCTTCTTGTCATCCAGGAAGAAATAATTGGGCATGACCGATTCCGGCACCATTTCGCGCGGATACTTCAGATGCCGGCGGTGCCATTCGTCCGAATACTTGCCGCCGACACGCGCCAGATCCGGGCCGGTGCGCTTGGAACCCCATTGATGCGGATGGTCGTACATCGATTCGGAGGAAACCGAATACTGGCCGTAACGGTCCTTCTCGTCACGGAACGGGCGAATCATCTGCGAATGGCACAGATAGCAGCCTTCGCGAATATAAGCTGCGCGTCCCGCCAGCTCCAGCGGTTTGTGGGGGCGCACTCCGTCTCCCGGCTTCCAATCCTCCAAAGACTGACCGGCCTGGCGCTGCCAGACAATCGGGGAAATTTCCTTGCTGTCCACCTTGCCTTTGACGTCAGGCGACAAATGGGTCATGGTGCGGTCCAGGTAGAACAGCGGGACGATTTCCACGATACCGCCGAACACCAGAACAATAGCGACCATCACGAACATCAGGACGGTGCTGCGTTCAATCCTGTCCTGAAATTTGGTCGAATAAATTTTATCGTGATCAGACATGTCTCACTCCTTATGCTTTGGCGGGAACGGCATGGATGCCGCGCGCAGCGCTTGCCTGGCGCACTGTCATCACCACGTTGTACAGCATCACCAATGTGCCCAGGTGAAAGATCAGACCGCCGATGGTGCGCATCACGTAATACGGATGCATCGCGGATACGGATTCAATGAAGGTATAGGTCAACGCGCCGTATTCGTCGTAATCGCGCCACATCAGGCCCTGCATGATGCCGGACACCCACATCGCCACGATGTAAACCACCGTACCGATAGTTGACAGCCAGAAATGCACATTGACCAGGTTGTCGGAGTACATTTCGGTGCCCCACAGCTTTTTCACCATGTGGTAAAGCGCGCCGATAGCGACCATCGCTACCCAACCCAGCGCGCCGGAGTGTACGTGGCCTATCCCCCAGTCGGTGTAATGCGATAAGGCGTTCACAGTCTTGATGGACATTACCGGGCCTTCGAAGGTAGACATCGCATAGAACGCCAGGGCGACCACCAGAAAGCGCAAAATGTAGTCGGTGCGCAGACGATCCCATGCGCCGGATAAGGTCATCATGCCGTTTATCGCTCCGCCCCAGGATGGAATAATCATCGCCAGTGAAACCGCGGCGCCCAGGGAACCGGTCCAGTCAGGCAACGCGGTGTATTGCAAGTGGTGCGCGCCCAGCCACACATAACCGAAAGTCAGCGCCCAGAAGTGCAGCACGGACAGGCGATAGGAATATATCGGACGCCCTGCCTGCTTGGGCACGAAGTAATACATGATGCCCAGAAAGCCGGCGGTCAGATAGAACCCCACCGCATTGTGCCCCCACCACCATTGCACCATCGCATCCTGCACACCGGAGAAGATGGAATAAGAGGTGGTGAGGCTGACCGGGACAGCGAGGCTATTGACTACGTGTAGATAGGTAATCATCACGATCATGCTCATGGTAAACCAGTTGGACACATAGATATGTGAAGTCTTGCGGATCGCCACGGTCATGATGTGATTCAGGCCGAATGCCAGCCAGACCACGGCAATCAGGATGTCAATCGGCCACTCCAGTTCGGCGTATTCCTTTCCTTGAGTAATTCCCAAAGGCAAGGTAATCACCGCCAGCACGATGACCAGATTCCATCCCCAAAAGGTAAACCAGGCCAGGCCGTTGCTCCACAGCCTGGTCGCACCGGTGCGCTGCACCATGTAGTAGCCGGTAGCCATCAGGGTGCAGCCACCAAATGCAAAAATTACCGCGTTGGTATGCAGGGGGCGCAAACGCCCAAAGGTAATTTCAGGGATAAAGTTTAATGATGGCCACGCCAATTCCGCTGCAATCCATACACCGATCAGCGTACCCACCACCAGGTAAATTATGGCCGCGACGGAAAACCATCTGACCACTTCCATGTCATATTTCACGGGTGTTGCCTGGACTGCATCCATAGTACCTCCTCCTCTTCAGTCAAAGTCCCGGATCAATTCGTCACAGGCGAGGCTTGGCACAGTGGGCCACCACCCAACCCACCGTTGCGAACGGCCGCCCCGCTGATTATGCGCCAGAAACCTGCCTCATTATGATTATGTGCAATAAGGTAATGTTGGCCGTTTCAGCTTTTCTATTCCGGATGCTGCATTCTCCATCCAGAAATCAAATGAAACCCTGATGCGCGTCAACCTTATTGCTTGTTCGGCAACTCGCAAGAGCCGGTGGCTCTGGAAAAGCGCGGAGTACGCCGAAAATGCCCGCGACAAAACCTTCGGGGTAACATTTTGAGAAAATTCAGCGGGAATACGAAGCGCGCACCAGCGGCAAGGCGCGCATAACACCGGCATAAGGCTCATGTGCAATGGAGCTCAGGCGCTCGACATCCTTCAGGACAATACGCCGGCGCTCGCTGGCAATCAATCCTTCTTCCTGAAAGCGGGCAATGATGCGGCAGACGGTTTCCTCAGCGAGTCCCAGATAATTGCCGATATCTCCGCGCGACATGCTCAAGTTGAACTGGGTGGCAGAGTAATTGCGCATGGCAAAACGCCGTGACAGAGCCAACAGAAAAGTCGCCAGCCGCTCTTCGGCATTTTTCTTTCCCAGCAACAGCATCAACCCCTGATTGTGTTTGATCTCCTTGCTCATCATTCTGAGCATTTGATAATGGATGGAAGGAATTTGCCGCACCAGATCCCTGAAGCAATCTGCGGAAATTTCACACACTGAGGTCGTTTCCAGCGCCACCGCATCGCAGTTATAGCGCTTTTCGTCTATGGCGCTCAGCCCAAGCAACTCGCCCGGAATGTGGAAACCGGTAATTTGCAGCCGGCCGTCAGCGGTTGAAATACAGGTTTTTACCGATCCGCTGCGGATCGCATAAACACAGGTAAATTCTTCGCCAAGGCGGTAAAGTATCTGGCCGCGCTTGACAATGCGCTTCCTTTTTACATAATGGTCAAGCAGCATGGTATCGGCGCTGTTCAACCCCATGGGCAAACAAAGCTGATAGAGGCCACAATCCTGGCAGGCTACCGCATCACACTCTGGCTTTTGTACCGCTTGAAGCGCCATGACGTATTCGTCCGATCGAAAATTATGTCTTTTGCGCAGAATATTGAGACTTCAGCGCAGGACAAGCCGAATTGAGCTGCAACAAATCAAAACGCCAATTTACGGATGCGCAGATTCGTTGCAACAACGTAATCCCATTTGCCTTCTTTCCACATGTGGCAACGCGGATTATAGCTGCCCAGCCATGCAGTTCCCAACCGGCGGCTGAAACAGGCCTTTTTGTTATATCTCATAAGCGCACTCGCCTCCATATTGCCGCAACAGCCTGAGCATGGCGGATGCCTTGTGCAGCGTCTCCTGATATTCCTCCTCCATGCTTGAATCTGCCACGATACCGCCACCTGCCCAGCAATCGATTTTGCCATCGCCATACACCAGTGTGCGAATGGCGATATTGCTGTCCATATTGCCGTCAAAGCCGACATAGCCGATGGCTCCGCAATACACCCCGCGCCTGGCCGGCTCCAACTGCTCGATGATTTGCATGGCGCGCAGTTTTGGCGCACCGGTAACGGAGCCGCCCGGAAAGCAGTCACACAGCACATTCAGCGCATCGCGCCCTACTGCCAGACGGCCTTCCACTGTGCTGACCAGATGATGCACATTGGCAAAGCTTTCTACCCCAAACAATCTCGGCACACGCACCGAACCGGCCACACAGCTCTTGCCCAGGTCGTTGCGCAACAGGTCAACTATCATCAAGTTTTCTGCACGGTCTTTGGGATGTTTGTGTAATTCTTCGGCAAGCAGGCGGTCTTGCTGCATATCGCTGCCACGCGGACGCGTGCCCTTGATGGGTCTGGTTTCCACCTTGCCGTTCTGCACGCTGACGAAGCGTTCCGGCGAGGCGCACAGAATCTGCGCCTGTGGCAAGTTCAGAAAGGCCGAATATGGCGCGGGACTCAGACAGCGCAGCGCCAGATATGCGCCGAATGCATCGCCGTCAGCCTCCACGCTGAAACATTGTGCGAGATTGACCTGATAGCAATCTCCCGCCCGCAAATAATCCTGCACTGTCGCAAATGCAGCCGCGTAATTGTCATGAGTGAAGTTGGAAGTAATTTCCCCATGCACACGAAAGGTATCCGAGGGAAGCGGCAACCCGCTTTGCAGGCGGGACAATATCTGCGGCAATAATTGTGCCGTTTCGGCAAATCGCTGATGCGATACCAGCCGCGCGGTATGTTGCCAGTGATCCAGCACTACCGCCCAGTCGTAAATGCCGACGGCCATGTCGGGTAACTGCCCGACGGCCTGCGCAATGTCCGGCAAGACCATCATCCGGCGTGCCAGATCATAACCCCAATAGCCCAGCGCGCCACCGGCAAAGGGTGTGTCGGTTATGGGTGCGCACTGCGCCCCCAGTTCGTTGCGCAGCATGGCGAACGGATCGCCTTGCGTTTCCGCTCCATCCAGCACTAATGTGCGATGCGGTGCAGCCGCCAGAATGTCATAGCGCGCCATCCCGCCGCTATCCAGCCACACTGCCCAGGGCAAATCGGCCAGCGCGGCGTAATAGCGCGAAGCATCAGATTGATATGGCAGTTCAGCGCAATAGAAGCTCATTGCTTAATCCCAGAGGTGCGCCTGACTCCAAGTGGCCGCGGCAAAAATATGCAGCGCATTGTCGCACACGGGAAAACGGCATTGCCATAATCGTTGCAGACAATTGGCCGATACCGCAAAAGCTCAGGGGGCAAAAAAGCAATCGCAAACCATCCGGTTTGCAACAGGAATAAAAAAACACGCCAACATTGCATTGACGAAACAAAAAGGCGCACGCACCGATTAGTGCGCCACAAGCCAAGCGCTGTGGCAAACCCTTCCTGCCAATACTGCAAAACCACGGCGGCACTACCCGCACCAGACTTGCCTGGCGGCAGATCGCCCAGCCTAACGCGTTACCGAAAAAACCGAACTGCCGGAGCAACCAATCTACCCGCCCCGCAACAGCCGAATACTGTAACGCAGTGGCGCTTCAGATACACCCGCCCGCACCTCTTGTTCGGCATATCCAAACACCATTTCGTGGTTTGCCACCACCGCCGCAAAACCAATCAGTTCGGCTTGCCGATTCCCTGGGTAGGAAAAGGCCATGTTGCAGCCGGGCGCACAGGTGCCGGTGCTGAAGGCGCAGGTGCTGGAACTGCCGGTTTAGCTGCTACAGGAGCTGCCGGTTTCTTGGCTGCTACTGCTTTTTTCGCAGCCGGCTTCTTGGCTACAACCTTCTTGGCCACCGGTTTCTTTGCCGCTACCGCTTTCTTGGCTACCGGCTTCTTGGCTACAACCTTCTTGGCCGCTGGTTTCTTTGCCGCTACCGCTTTCTTGGCTGCCGGCTTCTTGGCCGCTACTGCTTTTTTCGCAGCCGGCTTCTTGGCTACAACCTTCTTGGCTGCTGGTTTCTTTGCCGCTACCGCTTTCTTGGCTGCCGGTTTCTTGGCCGCTACTGCTTTTTTCGCAGCCGGCTTCTTGGCTGCAACCTTTTTGGCTGCTGGTTTCTTTGCCGCTACCGCTTTCTTGGCTGCTGGTTTCTTAGCTGCCGGTTTTTTAGCTGCTACCATTTTAATCTCCTTAGTGATGATAAAAGTTAACAAAAACAACACCTACTGCCACTACACCCCCAGCCTGCGCCCGGATTCAGACACAGCCCAAAGTCTGCTAAAAACTGGCGTCATAATTCAGAGTAATAAAAGCCCCTCTTCGCCAGTGCACACAAAAAATTGGGAAATGCTCGCCCCGACAATCGCGGGGCGACGTTTTTTTCGCAATCGCCATACCCCGGCGGCACATCAATTCAGCGCCGCCGATCAATTGGCCAACTCCTGCGCAAATATGCGCCAACCCTGCCCCGACCACTGCCGGGCACGGCTGAAGTTGCGACAAATTTGAATAAAGCCGCCGAACCATTGCGGCAGATTGTCTGGCGTGAATCCAATAAATTGGAAGGAAAAAAGGGGGAAAGGAAGAACTGCGGGTAAATGCTGGAGGGGTCGAAGCTTTATCAGTAGCGACATGCAGCATGTGCGCACTCCCTGAAAATTTTGTCGGTTCTTAAAGTTTCTAAAATCAATAACCACTAGATGTAGTATTTTTTTTCGTTGACGGCGCTAATTGTAGTAGTTAATAAAAATATTGCAAGCAAAAAAATGGCCTATATATTTTTCGGGCTATGGGTAAATTTTCATGGCGGGCATAACGCTGCAAGATAGCGCGTCCACTCAAAACAGCAGCCGGGATCTGTCTTACGTTGCGGGGCAATATCACTGTGCCCGGCAATGCCGCATATCGGGTAGGTGGCACGCAGTGCGATGGTCAGGTGGCAAAGCGCGTCATATTGCGCATCGGTGAACAGCGCGTCATCGCTCCCTTCCAATTCGATTCCGATCGAAAAATCGTTGCAGCGCGATCTGCCCTGCCAGCAGGACTCGCCCGCATGCCAGGCACGCTTGAGGCAAGAGACAAACTGGATAATCCGCCCATCGCGGCGCACAAAAAAATGTGCCGACACTTTCAGGTCGGCAATATCCCGATAGTAGGGATGGGCATTCGCATCCAGGGTATTGGTAAACAATTGCCGCACACCATCTCCGCCGAATTCGCCCGGCGGCAAACTGATGTTGTGTATTACCAATAATTCGATGGCGGCATCGGGACGGTCGTCACAGTTAGGCGACGGAATGTATTCGCCACCAACCAGGAAACCCTGCGCATCAATCCTCATCATCCGCACCATTTGGCCCCTTGATACCGAGCCGCTCCATCCGGTAGCGCATGGTGCGGAACGTCAGCCCCAGCAATTTGGCTGCGGCCGTGCGATTGAACCCGGTCTGCTGCAGCGCTTCCAGCAGGGCCTGCTTTTCGATGCGATCCAGATATTCGGGCAACGGGGACTTGCTGCCACGCATCGCACTGCCGGACTGGTCGTGTTCCACCGGCACCAGCAGCAAATCCGGCTCCTCGATCCCCCCCCCGCCACACAGCGCCAGCGCCCGCTCGATGATGTTTTCCAGTTCGCGCACATTGCCCGGGAAGCTGTAGCCTTGCAGCGCGCGTAGCGCGCCTCCGGAAAAACGCACCTGCGCATCGCCGCGCAAATACTCCAGGATGCGTTGCGCGATTTCCGGTATGTCCTCACGGGACTCGCGCAAGGCCGGCATTTGGATCGGAATCACGTTAAGGCGATAATAAAGATCTTGGCGGAACTTGCCCTGCCGCACACATTCGGCCAGGTCACGGTGCGTCGCGCTGATAATGCGCACATCCACCGCCTCCTCGCCGCCGCCGCCGATCCGGCGTACGCGCTTTTCCTGAATCGCGCGCAACAGTTTGACCTGCATGTCCAGCGGCAGGTCGGCCACTTCATCGAGAAATAATGTCCCGCCATGCGCCACCTGAAAGAACCCGTCCCGGTCCCGGTCCGCGCCGGTAAATGCACCTTTTTTGCAGCCGAAGAATTCGCTCTCCATCAAATTGGCCGGGATGGCTCCGCAATTCACCGCAACAAACGGCTGGTCATGCCGTGCGCCGCTTTGCACGATCAGCCGCGCCGCCAGCTCCTTGCCGCTGCCCGATTCGCCGCTGACATGCACCGGCGCCTGACTGCGCGCCACGCGCTTGATCAGGTCGCGCACCTTCTGCATCGCGGGCGAATGGCCGAGCAGTGCCTTGCCGTCCGTTGCGACTGCCTGCGGCAGTTTCAATGCCGACCTCACCAGGGCGCGCAACTGATCCAGTGAAACCGGTTTAGCCAGGTAATCGAAGGCGCCTGCCTTGAGCGCGGCAACGGCATTTTCCATGTTGCCGTGCGCGGTGATCACCGCCACCGGCACATCCATATTGCTTTGCACAATATGCCGCACCACCTGCAAACCGTCGCCGTCCGGCATGCGCATATCGGTCAGACACAGGTCGTAGCGATGCGCCTTCAATCTGGTCAGCGCCTCGCGCACATTCCCCGCCTTGTCCACTTTCAACCCCATCTTGAGCAGCGCCAACTCGAGCAACTCAAGAATGTCCGGCTCGTCGTCCACCAGCAACACGGTGGCATTTTTCTCCTGATGATTATTCGCCATGCCCGCCTCCCACGCCACCCGCCTGCAGCTCCCCGAATGTTATACGGAAGCAGGCGCCCGCCTGCCCCTCGTGTACGCTGCATTCCAGCGACGCGCCATTTGCCTCGCACAACTCCTTGGCAATATACAAACCCAAGCCGGTGCCGTCGGTTGCGGTAGTAAAAAACGGCTCAAACAACCTACTCTGGTATTCTGCGGAGATTCCCGGGCCATCATCTTGTACGTCCAGCAATACGCGCCCATCCGTCACACTTGTCGTCAATGCCAGGCTGCCTGGCAACTTGCGGCCATAGCGCAGCGCGTTACGGCATAAATTCCACAGCACCTGACGCAAGTGGCCGCGATCAAAGGAAACTTTTGCATTATGTACCTCGACCAACGTAACCACACCGGGATCAAGCCGTTCCGCCAAATTAAACTCTTCGACAAAAATGCGCAACATCGTACCTAGCTCAAACACTTCAGGCTGCGCACGGTCGCGCCGGTTCAACTGCATCACATCCTGCACGATGCGGTTGATGCGTTGCGTGTTATCCAGCACGATTTGCAACATCCGTTGCTGCTTGGCGTCGGGCTGCTCTTCCCGCAACAATTCTGTTGCGTAGCTGATCGCTGACAACGGGTTACGCACTTCGTGCGCAATGTTGGCGGTCAGCCGCCCCAGCGCTGCCAGCTTGATTTGTTGCGCCTCGGCCTGCACACGCTGCATGTCTTCCAGAAAAACAACCGCGCCGTGCGCTACGTCACACTCAATCGAAACAAAGCGCAATCTGGCCTGCACGCCCGCACCCAGTTGCAACGTATCCCGGCTCGCACTGCCAGTTTGCTTCCACATCGCATATTGTCCGAACAGTACCGGGAATGTTTCCGACAGCAAACTTCCGGGGCTGACGCTTCTGCGCAACAACCGCTCGGCGCCCGGATTCATCTGCATAATCGCGCCCTGTTCATCCACCACCAGCACGCCATCCTTCATATCGCGCATCACCAGGCGATTCGCTTCGGACAGACTGGCCAGATCATGACCCCGGCGCTGCGCCAGTTGCTGGCTTTCCACGGCGTATTTTGCCAGCGCATGCGCCAGCCAGGCCACCGCAAAATAGGACACACACAACAACCCTACCTGCACATACTGCGCCCCCACCGCACCGCCATACAGCACCGCATAGGAGTGTTCCAGCAGCGCGGCAATACTGGCCAGCGCGGCAAAGAACAGGGTAATCTTGCCGCGGCTGATCATCCCCGCCGCCGTCAGTGAAACCAGCAACAGCAGGCCAATATTGCTCTGTATCCCGCCACTGACATGGGAAATTACCGACAATACGGCGATATCGCCGCTGATGCTCAGCGCCAACTGGATTGCGAAACGCGGCCAGCGCAGTTGCAACAGCACAAACGACAACACAACGATCGCCACATAAATTTCGCTTGCGGCAAGGAATATCATCCAGTTGCGCGCACCCAGCGACAGGGTCGTGCCAAACACGCCGGCAAGCAGCACAAAGAGGCTGGCCAGAATCAGCCGGTAGAGATTGAAATAACCCAGGGAACGCCAGAAATCGGCGGAAGGAAGTCCTGCAACGGCCTTTTCAGTCATTGCATTCAGCGCAAGCTTGAATAACGCCGGGCCTCATCATGCCGTTTATTTCCGATAGGCATCGCGATGCTCCGCGCCACAGAAAAATTGCCCACCGGCCTCGACACTCTCGCCTTTCGGCAAATGCACACCACACTTGGCGCAGCGCACCATATCCTCAGTCGCAGCCACATCCTGCTGCGGCGCCTGCTTCCGGAATGACCTGATCAACAGGTAAACCACCACCGCGATGGCGATTATCAACAACAGACGGCCCATTTTGCATCAACTCCATATAACTGAAAACGGCATGAATTGTACTACGCAACCGGCGCCACACCCTCCCGCATGAACACCTGCACAGGTTTGGCATGCGCCGGACGAAACGCCTTGCATTGTTCCGGATCGGATTCCAGGTACGCGCCTTCGATCAGGTCGATGCAGTACGGGATGGCCGGAAACACGGCGTTCAGGCAGTCGTCGATCGCGGAGGGCTTGCCGGGCAGGTTGACGATCAGGCTCTTGCCACGTATCCCGGCGGTTTGGCGCGACAGGATCGCGGTGGGCACAAACTTCAGCGACGCGCTGCGCATCAGTTCGCCGAAGCCCGGCATCATCTTTTCGCATACCGCTTCGGTCGCTTCCGGCGTAACGTCGCGCAACGCCGGGCCGGTGCCGCCGGTGGTGACGATTAGGCAGCAGTTCTCCGCGTCGCTTAGCTGGCACAATGCTGCTTCGATCTCCGGCTGTTCGTCGGGTATCACTTTCGCCACCGCCTCCCACGGCGAAGTCAACACGCGCGTGAACCATGCGTGGATGGCCGGGCCGCCCTTGTCTTCGTATTCGCCGCGACTGGCGCGGTCGGAGATGGTCAGAATACCGATGCGTGCGATTGTCATGGCTACTCCTTGATTCCTGCGTCATCCTGAAAAACCATACCATCGAGCAACTGCACCGCCACCATGCTGCCCGCCGCCAGACCGTTGCACTCCGCCGGCAGCACCGCGAGGCCATCCGCGCGCGCCATCGACAGCAGCATGCCGCTGCCCTGCGCGCCGGTGGAGGTTGCCGCGTAACCGCCCTGCTCCTTCGCCAGCAGCACGCGGATGAACTCGGTGCGCCCGGGCTGGTGCTTCACGTTATGCGTCAACCGCGCCTCGATGGTGCGACGATGGATTCGCGCGTGCCCCATCATGCGGCGCAAGGCCGGGGCGACAAACTGCACGAAGCACACCATGCTGGAGACCGGATTCCCCGGCAACCCAAAAACAAAAGTGCCTGCGGACTCGGCTGCGTTTGCCGATGGAACCTTGCCGAACGCGACCGGATGCCCCGGCTTCATAGCCACGCGCCAGAACAGCATCTGCACGCCCAAGGCCTCGATGGTCGGGCGGACGTAATCATGCACGCCGACCGAGGTGCCGCCGGAAACCAGCAGCACGTCGTATTCCAGCCCGCGCTTCAAATAGCGCGCCAGCTCGTCGGGGTCGTCGCGCGCGATGCCGAGCAGCACCGGCTCGATGCCGAGCGCCTGCACCTGCGCCAGCAGCGCGTAGCTGTTGGCATCGGGTATTTTGTTCGGATCGACGGGTTCGTCGAGATTTTCCAGTTCGTTGCCGGTGGACAGGATCGCCACGCGCGGCCGCCGATACACCTGCACCTGCGCGCGCTTCACCGTCGCCAGCACGCCGATCACGCCGGGCGTAATTTCGGTACCGGAAGTCAGCACCACCTCGCCATTGCGCATGCTCTCGCCGAGGCGGCGTATGTCGTTGCCCGGCTTGACCGCCTGATTGATCTGCACCCTGTTATCCGGTTTTGCCTCGGTTTCCTCGACCCGGATCACCGCATCGGCGCCCTGCGGCAGCGGCGCGCCGGTCATGATGCGCGCGCACTGGCCGGGCGCCAGCGTTTTGGTCGGCATATCGCCGGCCTTGATGTCTTCGATGATTTCCAGCGCGGCAGGAATATTTCCCAGATCGGCGCTGCGCAACGCGTAGCCGTCCATCGCCGAGATGTCATAGGGCGGCAGGTCACGGTTGGCGCACACCTCCTCGGCCAGCACGCGACCCAGCGATTGTTCGAGTTTCACCTGCTCCGCGCCAAACACGACCGCCGATTCGAGGACAACGCGCTGCGCCTCGCTTACCGACAAATGTTCCATCACCTCACTCCACTCATTGCCGCTTCGACATCCTGCGGCGTGTCCAGATCGAAAAAACTGCGCAGTTGCGCATCAGCCCCCAGCAACTCGGCTTCGCCCACATAGCGCACATCCAGTTGTTTCAAAACGCCGCGCAGACTATTTTGTTGCGCCGCCAGATTTTCGCGCAGCGGCGCAAGGCAACTGGCCGCATAGAATGCCGCCAGCGGCTGCGGGTGCCCGTGCACGACCGGCACGACCGCCTGATGCTTTAGACGATACCCGGCAAGCAACTCAACCACTTCCGGCACCACGAAAGGCATGTCGCAGGCCACCATGAACGCCCACGGCGTGGTGATCTGCCCCAGGCTGGCGACCAGTCCGGCCAGCGGGCCGCCATCGGGTTGTTCGTCGCAGATTTGCGGCAGTTCGATCCCGGCGCGCGGCTGGCGCACGCTGACGATCACCTTGGGAAAGACCTGTTGCATGGTTGCGATCACGCTTTGCAGCAGCGTTTGCCCGTCGAACAGCAGGCTCGCCTTATCCGTTCCCATGCGCTGCGAGTCGCCGCCCGCCATGACAATCGCCGTGCAGTCTGCAATCATTTACGGTCGAGCATGAACTGCGCAATCGCGGCGATGTCTTCCAGCGCGAAATGCGGCAGTTGCGGGTAGATTTCGTCCATATCGGTAACGATGGCGACCAGCCCGTCCTCGACCGTGCAGCGCGGCGGCTTGGCGCACTCGCGGCGCAGCACCTCGATCTTCGCTCCGGCACAGTGGGAAAATCCTTCCGCCAGCACCAGGTCGGCCTCGCCGAGAAAGCGTTGCGCCAGTTGCTCCGGCTCGCGCCGGTCGACCGCGTCGGCGACCAGTTGCAGCTCGTTGGACGTGACCAGCATGCTCATCACCGCACCGGCCTGTTTGTAGCGGTAGCTGTCCTTGCCGGGAGTGTCCAGCACCACCTTGTGATGCGCATGCTTTATGGTGGCCACGCGCAGGCCTCTGCCGCTCAACTCGCGCAGCAATTTTTCAACCAGCGTGGTCTTGCCGCAGCCGGAATGGCCGACAAAGATGAATATGGGCGGACTCATGGATGCGGCGTGACCCATGACTCGCCCTGCGGCGTGATCTCTTTTTTCCAGATTGGCACGCGCTGCTTCAGCTCGTCTATCATCCAGCGGCAGGCTTCCAGCGCGGCGACGCGGCGCTCAGCGCCAGCCGCGATGAACACGATGTTGTCGCCGCTCTTGACCGTGCCGATGCGATGCACGATGCGCGCATCCAGCAGGCCGAATTTTTCGATCGCCTCGCCGCGCAATTTTTGCAGTTCAGAAAGCGCCATGCTGCCGTAGGCGTCGAAACTGATTGCCGAGACCTCGCGTCCTTCCGAAAAATCGCGCGCGCAGCCGAGGAATGTGGCGATGCCGCCGATGCGTTTCGAGCTGCCCTTGAGCGCCGCAATTTCCTCGTCCTGGGAAAAATCTTCCTGTTGGATTCTGACGGTTTCTTTCATTATTGGATGCCTCCAGAAAAACTTTTTTCCGGATGCAGTGCAAGGCGCACGGAGCACAGGAACCGGAATGTATGTGTAAATACATGAGGATTCCGCGCACCGCGCAACGCAGCAATGCGCCGGAAAAATGATTTTATGGAGGTATCCATTCAACCCCCGGAAAATTTGGCCATAAAAGCCACTTCGCTGTTGTCCGCGAGCGGCAGCGACAGGTCGCGCACATGCTCGCCGTTGGCTGCGGCGAAGCAGACGATCCCGAACGCCTGCGGATATTGCGCCGCCAGCTCGTCGCGCACGTCCTGCAGGCGGATGCCGGGGCGGTATCCGATTTGCAGTGCATTTCTTCCGATGCGTTCGGCGACCGGGCCAAAAAACAATACCTTGATCATTTCTGGTTCCTTTTAGACAATTCCATAAATGTAGGAGCACGCCCTGCGTGCGAATCGCGGCCAGGGCCAGGAGCCGCTCCTACAGGTTCATACAGGGCGCTTCCAATCCCCGCTCTTGCCGCCGCGCTTCTCTTCCAGTTGCACGTTTTCGATGCGCATGCCCCGGTCAATCGCCTTGCACATGTCGTAAATGGTCAGCAGCGCCACGCTGGCGGCGCATAACGCTTCCATCTCGACGCCGGTCTGGCCGGTGCAGCTCGCCGTGGTGACCACCTTGATACCCACGCAGCCGCTGGCGTCCGCTTCGACAATCTCGCTGAACTCGACCTCCACGCCGGTCAGCGCGACGGGATGGCACATCGGAATCATTTCAGCGGTGCGCTTCGCCGCCATTACCGCGCCGACATCGGCCACCGTCAGCACGTCGCCCTTGGCAATCTTGCCCGCACGGATGCGCTCCAGCGTCGCGGGCTGCATGCGCAAGATTCCGCTGGCGATCGCATCGCGCCGGGTATCCGATTTTGCCGAGACATCCACCATGCGTGCCCGGCCTGCATCGGAAAAATGAGTCAACTCGTCCATTTGAATACCTACTGTGAGCTGCCGCAGGCGCGGCAGGCGGGGTCTTTGCTCAAGTTGCTGCGCATGATATTCATGTCCAGCGCGTTGACCGTCAGCAGCTTGCCGCTCAGGCCGCGTTCCATGCCCATCAGCAACTTGAGCGCCTCCGCCGCCTGCAACGAGCCAATGATGCCGACCAGCGGGGCGAACACCCCGGTGGTCGCACAACGCAGCTCGGCAGCCTGGCTGTCCTCGGGGAACAGGCAGTTGTAGCAGGCCGCGTTATCGCAGCGAAAATCAAACACCGCAACCTGCCCATCGAACTGAATCGCCGCGCCCGACACCAGCGGCTTGCGCAGCTCCCGGCAAACGCGGTTGACGGCATAGCGCGTGTCAAAATTGTCGCTGCAATCCAGCACCACATCCGCCTGCGCGATCAGCTCGCGCAGCTGCGCCTCGTCGGCGCGCACCGGCAGCGCAACGCATTCGACTTCCGGATTGATGTCGTGCAACGCGGCTCTTGCAGAATCTACTTTTGGCTGACCGACCGACGCGGTGCGATGAATGATCTGGCGTTGCAGATTGCTGAAATCCACCGTGTCATGGTCGCACAGGATCAGTTGCCCGACGCCGCTGGCGGCCAGGTACAGCGCGGCGGGCGAACCGAGTCCGCCCAGGCCGATGATCAGCACCTTCGCCGCAAGCAGGCGCTGCTGCCCCTCGATGCCGATCTCTTGCAGCAGAATATGCCGGCTATAGCGCAACAATTGCTGGTCGTTCATGTGTATTTCCGTCAGCCGCCGATGTAGGACATTTCGATTTTTTTCCCTGGCATTTTCGTTGCGGCATGACGCAGCTCCGAGTAACGGTCGCTGCGCCGCTCCCAACAGTCTGCGATCAGGCCGGCCAGCGCCATGTCCGTTGTACCCTGCCGCAACGGGTCGCGCAGATTTTCGCCGGAAACCGCGAACAGGCAGGTGTAGAATTTGCCGTCGGTGGAAATCCGGGCGCGGGTGCATTCGCGGCAGAACGCCTGCGTAACCGAGGCGATCACGCCGATCTCGCCGCCGCCGTCCGTATAGCGCCAGCGTTCCGCCACCTCGCCGGCATAATTGGGGCCAATCTGAACCAGGGAATAACGGCTGTCGATCCGGTCCAGAATTTCCCGCGCCGGCACCATCTCATCCATGCGCCAGCCGTTGGTGCCGCCCACATCCATGAACTCGATGAAGCGCAACACGATGCCGCTGTTGCGGAAGTGCTCCGCCATCGGAATGATTTCATGGTCGTTCACGCCGCGCTTGACTACCATGTTGACCTTGATATGAACAAATCCGACCCGTTGCGCGGCGGCAATGCCGTCCAGCACAGTTCTAACCGATACATCGGAATCGCTCATGCGCCGGAAGGTTTCTTCGCTCAGTCCATCCAGGCTGACGGTAATACGGGACAAACCTGCATCCTTCAGCGCTTGCGCTTTCTGGGACAGCAGCACGGCATTGGTGGTCAGCGCGACTTCAACGGGATTACCCTCCCGGGTGCGCAGCTTGGCCAGCGACTCGATCAGATGTTCAACACTGCGGCGCAGCAGCGGCTCGCCGCCGGTCAGGCGGATTTTTTGCACCCCCAGTTGAATAAACAGCCTGGCCAATCGCTCGATTTCTTCAAAGCTGAGCAGCTCGGCGCGCGGCAGAAAACCATGATTTTCATTAAATATCTTGCGCGGCATACAGTAGGTGCAGCGCAAATTGCAGCGGTCGGTAATTGAAATGCGCAAGTCGCGCATCGGACGATGCAGCGTATCGATAACATGCATGGTCGGCGCCTTTGTGGGTTTCACGTCAAACTATCACCCGCCAACCTATCAGCACATAACGCTCCAGCACAAACAGCAAAGCCAGCACCAGCAGCAGGAACACACTGAGGCGTACCGTCTGCCAGGCAAATCGGAGATAACGGCGATCGCGCGTGAAGACATACATCCCGCCGCTCAGCACCAGCAGCAGCGCGGCCAGCACCAGAAATAAGCGCAGGATTATCATTAACCCGCCGTTCTTATATTGTGATCAAGCTGCCTGCAATTGCAGGCGCAGGAACGCCGGCGCATCTTCCACGCTATCGAACGTGACAAATTCCCATGCCTGTTCGTCGGCGAGCAGTTCGCGCAACAAGGCATTGTTCAATGCATGGCCGGACTTGTAGCCGGAGAACGCGCCGATCAGCGGATGCCCGAGCAGATAGAGATCGCCGATCGCGTCGAGCACCTTGTGCTTGACGAACTCGTCCTCAAAGCGCAATCCATCGGCGTTCAGCACACGGTACTCGTCCATCACGATGGCATTGTCCAGGCTACCGCCCAAGGCCAAGCCCTGCGCGCGCATGTTCTCGACATCCTGCATGAAACCGAAGGTGCGCGCACGGCTGATGTCGCGCACGTAGGATTCCTCGCCCAGGTCGACCACCACATGCTGCTTGGCATCGGCAAACACCGGGTGGGCAAAGTTGATGGTGAAAGTCAATTTGTAACCGTGGAAGGGGTCAAAGCGCACCCATTTGTCGCCCTGTTTTACCTCGACTTGCTTCTTGATGCGGATGAATTTTTTGGCGGCGGACTGCTCAACGATACCCGCCGATTGCAACAGAAAAATGAACGTGCCGGCGCTACCGTCCATGATCGGCACCTCCGCGCTGTCCAAATCGATGTAGGCATTATCCACACCCAGCCCGGCCAGCGCCGACATCAGGTGTTCGATGGTAGCGACACGCACACCGTTCTGCTCCATGCAGGTAGACAGCCGTGTGTCATGCACCAGTTCGGCGCGCGCGCGGATTTCCTCGACCGGCTTCACATCCACACGACGGAAGACAATGCCGGTGTTGGCCGGAGCGGGGCGCAGGCCAAGCGTAACTTTTTCGCCGCTGTGCAGGCCGACCCCCGTCACGCTGACGGAGCTTTTCAAGGTGCGTTGCTTAACCATTGGTGTCTTGAGCGCAAGAATCATGCGGGGATTTTATCACAGCCGGATTTTCCCCAGCGTTACAGCTCAACCTGGCGATTTTGAATCGCTGGCGCTGCAACTGCTCTTGCTATTGTTTGATGGGTATCGTCCTGAGCCTGTCGAAGGGCTCAACCCATCCTACGCGGGCTTGCCGAATAACTTTCATCCGTCATACCGGACTTGACCCGGTATCCAGATAATCGAAAACCACTCCGCAACGCGGAGACAAAACCGACCGCATGTTGGACAAACCCGCTGGATTCCGGCTCGGGGGCCAGAATGACGGCAAAAAAACAGGAGAGACCGAAACCGGCTAAAGCGCTTGTTTAAGGGGCTCCATCCTGCGTTTATTTCCCCAACTCTTCCACTCTCCGGAGAACCTCGCGCGACTGTTCATCGCTCAACAGCTCAGAGCTTTCGGGTGCGTAACCGTGCGGACAGAGGAGCTCGCCCTTGACCACGCCGAACAGGCGGCAGATGGCGGGGCGCACTTCATAGACGGAACATCTTTTGGTTTCGGTATCAAGCAACGGACAGTTGTAAATCCCTTGCTTCAAATTATTTTGCATCTGCTTTCTGACCTCTTCGGCAGTACGCCCGGAAACACTTATGCAGCGCAGATATTCCAGCCGCGATAATTTGACCGGCCCGCAACAATCGAAACATCCATCCTTGCACCGGAAGGTGGGAAGTCCGCTTAACAGCTCGTCTATTTTTTTCAGTTTTGCAGTATTGTTCATTTGGTTAATCCTGATGTGCAAGCCAAATCATTCGGTCAGTTCCAGCAAGGGCAACAATGGTCCCACAAACTTCTCGTAATTCCGCCAGCGCTCTTTCGAGGTCTTGTAAATTTTCTGCCGCACCTGCCAGTTGCTGGCCGTTCCCACCCTGCGTTCCGTCTCATGGAAATTCAGGCAGCGCTCGTCCCATGACAGGCCGATGAAGTCAATGATCCTGCGGCTCCAACCTTCCTGGTCTTCCACCAGCGCCTCATAAGGCACATCCAGAAACACCTCCGGCGGCAGCACCGCGCGCCAGTGCGCCATCAGCCGGCGGTATTCCCGGTAATAGAACGCCAAGTCGTCCAGATCGGTTGCGTATTTGTGCTGGTTGTTAAACGCCCGAAAATAGATCGACAGGCAGGTATCGATCGGATTGCGCTGTGTATGCAGGATGCGCGCCTGCGGGAACACGGCGTGAATCAGCCCGAGGTTCAGGAAATTGCCCGGCATCTTGTCCACCACCCGTAACGCGGTCGCGGAGTAGCGCTGCAACTCGGCTTCGCAGCGGGCCGCGATATCCTGCAGTACGACCGCGTTGTGATATCCGGATGACATTGCCGGATCATGCTCTTGCGCCTGCTCTCCCCAGAAGTGCAGCTCGCCGGCGCCAAAAATATCCGGATGCGACGCGAGTATCTGCTCCGTCAGCGAGGTTCCGGAGCGCGGCATGCCGGCAATGAACGCCGGCAGGCGCGAGTCGCTACCGCCGGGATGCCGCTGGCGAACCACCTCGACTGGATGCGCGGCAATGATTCTGTCAACCGAATTGCGAAATCCGTTCCGGTCAAAATGGCCAGCAGACTCGCGATTCATGGCGTTGGCACGCGCATAATAGCCAAAAGCGGCGTCATGCTGGCTGGTATCGTCGTAATATTTGCCCAGCGCATAACATAACCTCATGTCCTCTTGCGGTTTGTTGCATTCCGTCAGAAGACGTTGCGCCGTTTCCGCCCATGACATATCTTCCGGCATCATCCTCCGCAACGCAGGCAAAACCGCCCAAGCCAACGGATGATAGGGCTTCAGCGCGAGCACCCGGTCAACATGCGTCCTGGCCGCATCGAATTGTCCGGTATCCTGAGAAACGCTCGCCAGCCCGAGATGCGCATTGATGCAGCCCGGTTCGAGCGCAAGCGCCTTGCGGAAGCTCTCGGTCGCCGCATCCATGTCGCCCAGCTCCCGGAGCACGTTGCCAAGGTTGTTGTGCGCCTCGGCCATGCCGGGATCGAATTCCAGCACCTTGCGATAACACCCGATGGCCACGTCGAACTTGTTCTGCTCCTTGAACACATTGCCGAGATTGTTGCCTGCCTCGGCGTAATCCGGCTTGAATTCAAGCGCCTTCGCGAAGCTGTCGATCGCTTCGTCCAGCTTGCCCTGGCTATGGAGCGCGCTGCCCAGATTGTTATGCGCTCCCGCCATATCCGGCTTGAGCTCCAGCGCCTTGCGAAAATTCTCGATCGCCCCATCCAGATCGCCCTGCTCGCGAAGCGTTCCCCCCAGATTGTTGTATGCCTCCGCATAATCCGGCCTGAGCCTGATGGTGTTGCGGAAACACTCAATTGCCTCGCCCAGTTTGCCCTGCGCCCTGAGCGCACTGCCCAGGTTGAGATGCGCCTCGATCAGATCCGGTTTGAGCTTCAGCGCCTTGCGGAAGTGCCCGGCCGCCTCGTCCGGTTTGCCTTGCGCCCTGAGCGTATTACCCAGCCCGACATACGCCTCGACCATGGCCGGTATCAGCCTGAGCGCTTCGCGGTAATTCACGGCCGCTTCGTCCAGCCTGCCCAACTTGCGCAATACGTTGCCGAGCGTGTAATGAAACGGGCCGGCGGGATTGATGCGGATCGCCCTGACTATCGGTTCGACAGCGGCCTCGCTCCTGCCCGCCTCATGAGCGGCCAGCCCGGAAAGATACAGCGCATCCGGATGGTTCGGCGCCACTTGAAGTATTTGCCGGTAGACGGCTTCCGCCTGCGGTAGATGACCGGCCTGATGGTAGCCCAGCCCCCGCTGCAACAGTTCCCGAACCGGGGCCTCGCCGGAAGGCGCTCTTTCTGCCGAAGGCACGCTGTCCTGCAATAGCCCGCAACAGTGCTTGTATTTCTTGCCGCTGCCGCAAAGGCAGGGATCGTTACGTCCTGGTTTTTTCACGATGCAAACCTGCGCGAGGCCTGTATTATTGTGTACTCGATACGGCGCGGAGTATAACAAGAACCCCGCCAATTGCCGCGCAAAAAACAGGGGAGCCGGAGCCTCCCCTGCCATACAACACATCAAATACAGCTTTGCTGTTGCTTCGGCTTATGCCTGTCGGCAGCGAGCCTGCCGGACTATGAAGCAGCCAACCCAACGCAAGCTAATTCAACAACTTCGTCACCGTTGCCACAATCCCGATGCCTGCTGCAATTAGCGCCCCCATTTTCATGGTCAGTCTCAGCTCCATCATTTTCAGGTCGTCTTTTGTGGCAAGCCGTTCATCAATCAGCTTGGTTTGTTCATCGGCCAATACCTCTGCCTGGCCGAGCGGCATTCCAGCCTCCGTCAGGCGTTTAATAAATTTATGCGTATCGAATGTCAGCGTACTCATGGCAATTTACCTTTCGGTATTCCAAATATCGGATTACAAGCCGCATTCTTGCCGAAGGGTGCGGCAAATGCAAGCGTAAAAAACAGGGGAGACCGAAGTCTCCCCTGTTTGTGCATCAACTACTTTTCAGCTTTTGTTTGATGGGTATCGCTTGCGCTCAACCCATCCTACGCGAGCCTTACCAAGCCATTTCCAGCATCAAGGTCAACAGTTCGTTTTCCGTAGTGGCCGTGTGTGCAGAGCCACTCGATTTGCTGTAGGCCGCATGCAGCGCAACGTTCTGATACATGTCATAAACGGCCTGCGCCGTCCACGCGTTGTCGCCATTGGCAGTGGCCACGGCGCCGTTTTCGGCGTTGCGGTAGGCAGCGCCGATACTCAACACATGCGGGATCACGCTGTAGTCGACGCCAAGCGTCCAAGCCTTCCTGTCAGTCACATTTTTGGAATTATAGGCGCTTCGCGCCCCAACCACTGCCGTCATGGGCGCTTTGGAATGCTGCGCATACACAGCCAGTTCCTTGCCGCCCACTTCGCCTTGCGCCTGGAAGTCGAAGAAGGTTTGATCGGTCACGATCTCTTGAGACAGACCATTACTGAACGAACTTCCACTCATCCTGCCGGCGCCCAGCACCATCGCCCAGTCACTCACCGTCGGTGTCGCGGCAATACGGACATAGTTGCTGGTCAGGGCTGAGGAGCCATCAGGACCAAAGTTTGCAGCGTACTTGGTCAAGTTGATGAAGCCCATATCGTTCTGCGCCGCAAACGCAAAACCCATTGCTGGTTCGACGTTCCTGTTGTACTGGACAGCGGAAGTATGGTCGCGGTGCTCCGACCAGCGATTGGCGCGCAGAATGCCGCCGCTGGACAGTTCGTATCCAACCATCGCGCTACCGCCGTCTGCGGCGAACGGAACCACGGACAGCTTGGCGCCGCCCATGTCAAACACAAACGGCATCCTCAAGATGCTCATGAGAGGCCCAGCTCCATCAAGCATCTGGCCTTCCATAAAAACGCCGACGTTGTCAGCGATACGACCGCCGACCAACAAGGCGAATTCGTCGAAAAATTGCCATTGCCCTTCACCTTTGGTCAGTGGCGAGGCAGAGTTGGAGAGGCCATCACCGGCCTGGTTATTGTCCTGATAGCGCAGCTTGACGATCATGGACATGTTCAGCGTGTCCGGCAGCGACAGATGCTCGCCTTCCACCTTGCCTTGCGCGCCCATCATGGTGTAGCCGCCAGCCTTGAAGGCGCGGCCGAAGCTGTTCAGCACCGGGAAATGTTGTGCGTGACAGGCGTTACAAGCCATGCCGACTTGACGGGCGTACGCTGGAATAGCGGCTGCTTCCGGGGCAAATGCGGTTGCTGCCAACACGCCTGCCAGAGAGAGAACGATTTTCTTCATTGTGTATTTCCTCTTGGATTAAGAAAAGTTGATCGGTTATTACAAATCGAAGTGATGGATATCATTCCTCCTGCCACCACTGGGGCAGACTTTATAGAGTAGCGGGAAGGACTGTCAAAAGTTTGTAGGGGAAGTGTGGTTTTTTTGCAACATGGCTTTATTTAGGTACGAAAAGGCATCCCTAAAAAATGGGCAAATGGATTCGCCCCACGACTGGAAGCTCAAGACCAATACTGTTCACTTAGCCGTTGCAACGGGTTGGCTATTTACGATTTTTTAATCGGTGATGCCCGGCAGGCTGCTAGAATTGCCGTTATTTCCCGAATAAGCGAGTAGCCGATATGCTGATCTGGTTCGTCGTCCTCTATTTGCTGGCGTCCGTCGGCATCGGCCTGTACGCCTCGACCCGCGTGCACAATTCCAGGGACTTTGTGGTGGCGGGACGCCACTTGCCGTTGCCCGTGGTCACCGCGACGGTGTTCGCCACCTGGTTTGGCGCAGAGACGGTGCTGGGTGTTTCCGCGACTTTCGTGCAGGAGGGGTTGGGCGGCGTGGTGGCCGATCCGTTCGGCGCCAGTATGTGCCTGATACTCGCCGGGCTGTTTTTCGCTCCGCTGCTGTATCGCATGAATTTGCTCACCATCGGCGATTATTACCGCGCCCGCTACAACCGCACGGTGGAACTGATCATGACGCTGTGCATCATGATTTCCTACCTCGGTTGGGTGTCCGCGCAGGTGGTGGCGCTGGGACTGGTATTCAATGTGGTCAGCGACGGCGCCGTCACGCAACAGGCCGGCATGATTATCGGCATTTCCGTGGTGCTCGCTTACACCGTGTTCGGCGGCATGTGGTCGGTAGCCCTGCTTGATTTCGTGCAGATGACCGTGATCATGGCGGC
>Ga0209317_1000699_pt1 | contig 36904 bp, 28 predicted proteins | sample RifGroB2_FD_183994 | JGI IMG/M metagenome (GOLD analysis project Ga0209317, IMG submission 183994) | Soil microbial communities from Rifle, Colorado, USA - Groundwater B2 (SPAdes) (version 2) | ecosystem: Environmental > Terrestrial > Soil > Unclassified | place: Rifle, Colorado | collected... | reverse complement strand
GTTGGAACTGGATTCGATTCATTTTCACGGCAACTCTCCTCAAGAGGAATATGCCGTGAGTTTAACGACAACCTACGACGCAATATGTCGCGTCACTGAAGCAGCGGAAGATCATCGCTAATCAGGTTCCGTTTTATATGTTCCTGATGAATATCTTCGTGCTGCCGATAACGATGGTCGGACTCCTGGCAGGGTATCCGGTGAACCACGCCGACGAATACGTGCTCATGTTGCCGCTCTCTTCCGGGCAGACATTTTTGTCGTTTTTGGTATTCCTGGGAGGCTTTTCCGCGGCGACAGGGATGATCGTGATCGGTTCGATGACGGTCTCCACTATGGTTACCAACCACCTGCTGTTGCCGGTAATAGAATCGGTCCGGCGGTTGGGGTGGCTGAAACAGTATCTGCTGCAGTGCCGCTGGATTGCCCTCGCCGCGCTTGTTCTTGCAGGCTATCTGTTTCAGGCCTTGGTTGGGCGGTACTTCATCCTGGTGGACATCGGCGTGCTTTCCTTCGCAGCTGTGCTTCAATTCGCTCCCGCCATCATTGGCGGTCTGTTCTGGAAAAAGGGGAATGCCGCTGGCGCGCTGCTAGGAATGGGGAGTGGCTTTCTGCTCTGGTGCCACACGCTGATACTCCCGACCTTGGTGCAGGGGGGGCTTTTGCATGAATCCCTTTTGCTGGACGGCCCCTTTGGTTTGGCAATGCTGCGACCGGAACAACTTTTGGGGGTGACGCTTGACCCCATGAGCCATGGAGTGATGTGGTCGATGCTATTCAACGTCGGCCTTTACGTCCTTGGATCGTTGTATTTTACACAACAGCAAGAAGAGCGGGTGATCGCCGAACAATTTGTCGGTGCGCTTGCGGCCCCCCCCATCCCGGAGACTCAACGCTTTGACGCCGCAATCGAACTCGCGGAGAAGACAAAGGAGATAGAGGAGCTCTACTCTCAATATTTCCCCCTTAAGAAATCCGGCGCTATGATGGCCGCTTGCGTCTCAGCCTCGAACCTCGAAGGGAGAGCCTTAATTTCCCTTCCTGAACTGGCTGAACTGTACAACGAAGCCCAAATCGAGTTGGCGAGCGTAATAGGTGCTGCTGCAGCCCGCAAGGCTTTTCTGAAGAGCAAGATCATTTCCCCTGCGGAAGAAGAAACGTTGAAGCAGGTCTATGCCGAGATCATTGCCGAACTTAGAATGGCCCCTTCTGAGCTTAAAAGGAGGATCGACTATCATCGTGAAAGGGAAAAGCTGTTGATGTTACAGGCAACCGAGCTTGGGGAGAAGATAAAGGAGCGGGACCGGGAAATCCTGCAGCGGCGGGTTGCCGAACAGGCGCTCAGGGATTCCGAGAGACGCCTGGCGGACATAATAGACTTTCTCCCCGATCCGACCTTCGTTGTCAACACGCAAGGAGCCATCGTAATCTGGAATAGAGCCGCAGAGGAGTTCACCGGCGCGAAGGCCGAAGATATGCTGGGCAAGACCAATCGCGAGTATGCCATAGCTTTCTACGGCGAAAGACGGCCCGTACTGATCGACCTCGTGCTGGCTCCCTTGGAAGCGGATCAGATCAAGCAGCTCTACCTGCGTGTCCTCGTCCAGGGGGACAAAATAATAGGCGAAAGCAGGGTGCGCAGCTTCAAACGTGGCGATGCCTATACCATGGGGATGACTGCACCGTTGTATGACTCCGAGGGGAAGGTGGTTGCGGTGATCGAGTCAATACGTGACATTACCGAACTGAAGAAGGCAGAAGAAGAGCTGATAAGGCATCGCGCAAATCTGGAGGAGTTAGTCAGGGAGCGCACTTCTGAGCTGATGGATGCCAAGGAGCGTGCCGAGGTGGCGAACCGGGCAAAAAGCACATTCCTCTCCAGCATGAGCCATGAACTGCGCACGCCACTAAACGCCATACTTGGCTATGCCCAAATCCTCAGGCGCCAGAGCAATTTGACAGAAGCGCAACGGCAGCAGCTGGAAATCATGCGCGGCAGCGGCGAACATCTGCTGTCACTCATAAACGACATCCTTGATATGGGCAAGATCGAGGCACAGAAAATGGAACTGGCAGAACTATCGTTCGATCTGTCCGCACTGCTGGGACAGGTCTTCAATATCGCGAAGATCAAGGCGGATGAAAAGGACCTCGGGTTCCATTATGAGGAGGAGACTCCTCTCCCTGCATTCGTGCGTGGAGACCAGCGTAAGCTCAAACAGATCCTGCTGAACCTGATCTCCAATGCAGTCAAATACACGCGCAGAGGTCGCGTGATAGTACGTGTCCGCTACCACGAGAGTTCGGGCGTCTTCTCTTGTGAGATTGCCGATACCGGAATCGGAATTGCGCCGGATAAGCTGGAAGCCATATTCGAGCCCTTCACCCAGCTTGTGGATGCGGGAGAGGTTCGGGAGGGAACCGGTCTGGGACTCACCATTACCAGACGCTTGGTGGACTTGATGCAGGGAACGGTCACGGTGGAGAGCGAACCGGGGAAGGGGAGCACCTTCCGGGTGGAACTACCCTTGCCGGCGGTATCGGCAGGCGAGGCCCCCGAAGAGAATGCGGGGGAGGCCATCTGCGGCTATCAGGGGAAGCGCAGGAGTATTCTGATAGTCGACGACAACGTTACCAACACCTCCATGCTGGTCGCGCTGCTGGAGCCGTTGGGCTTTCAGGTCTACACCGCCGCGAATGGCCGCGAGGCGGTGCGGAAAGTGCTGGAACAACAGACGGATCTTGTATTGCTGGATCTGGTAATGCCGGAGATGGACGGCCTGGACACGGTTCAGGAAATGAGGCGACTTCTTGAAGTTGCCGGGACCAGGATCATAGGGACGTCGGCCACTGTTACGGATAGCGCCCGTAAAGAGGCGTTCGCGGATGCCTGTGACGATTTCATCGCCAAACCTGTTCGCCTTGATTTGCTGCTGGATAAGATCGGTTCCCAGCTGCAACTGACCTGGGAGGTGGCGCTGCCGATCAAAGAAGTTTCGAAGAAGGTGGTGGAGGCACGGCAATTGGAAGAACCAGTGGAGGCGCCACCGCTTGAAGAACTCATGGAGCTGCATGGGTTGGCACTGATGGGGGACATGCGGGGAATTAGAACCTGGGCGGCCCGTCTGGAAGAGAAGGACCATAAATACAGCCGTTTTGCCGAACTGCTGCGTGAATTAGCCGGTAAGTTCAAGGCAAAAGGGATAGTCGCGCTGGTGGAGCAGTATCTGAGAGGTAGACAATGACTGCCTGTGATTCTGGTCCTGAGCCGCATGTGAGGGAGCGCTCCGACTGCTCCCTTTCGGCTCTCGTTCCATCCATTTCGAAAGAGCAAGGGCGCAACAGAAATGATACAATCTGGTGACTTGCAGGAATTAGATCCCTCGTGGCGCCAGGCTCATTATTGATCTGCTCGGCACTGTGGCACATGCCTTCAGCCTCATGACGCACCAGCTCAACATCGCAAAGCTGCCCGGTTCAGAACTGCATCGCCCGAAAACACCTATGGCTTGGCGTTCCGGAGGCCCCCGGAGAGAGAACGATGAGCGCTAACATTGCAAAAAACAAACAGCCGGGGCCGGCAATCCTCGTGATAGACGACGACACCAACAACCTTGCCATCGTTTCGGATCTTCTCGAGGAGTACCGCTACAGCATTTATGTGGCAGAGGATGGTGAAAGCGGCATCAGCCGGGCGCTCCTGATCCGTCCCGACCTGATCCTGCTGGATGTGCTCATGCCGGGAATGGACGGTTTTGAAACCTGCCAGCGGCTCAAGAGCATCCAGGCCACCCGCCACATTCCGGTCATTTTCATGACCGCACTGGCGGAAACGGAACAGAAGGTAAGGGGATTTGAGGCCGGGGCTGTCGATTACATCACCAAGCCACTGCATCGGGAAGAGGTCCTGGCCCGTGTAGGGGTGCATATCGGCATCCGGTTCCTGGCAAAGGAGTTACAGGAGGCGAATGAGCTGCTTGAGAAGCGGGTTGAAGAACGTACCCTGAACTTGGCCCGGACCAACGAGGAGTTGCAGAAGGAAATCGTGGAAAGGAAGTTGGCAGAAGAGGCCCTCGCCGTTAAGCAGGAGCAACTGGAAGCCCTGAACCTGAGCCTTGAGCAACGAGTGACCGAAGAGGTGGAAAAAAACCGCCAGAAGGATGTCATCTTGTGCAACAACGCGCGCATGGCGGCGATGGGAGAGCTGTTGGGCAACATCGGTCACCAGTGGCGTCAGCCGCTCAACAGCATCGGCCTGCTGATCCAGGGGTGCCTGTTTGAGTCAAGAGAAGGGAAACTGGGCCATGAGTCGTTCGATGCCTGTGTCAAAAGGTGCATGGAGCTGCTCTCGTACCTGTCCGGCACCATCAACGAATTCCAGAGCTACTTCATGCCCGAGGGGGAGCCTCGGGAATTCGACCCGTTAGAGATGGTGGAGAAATCTCTGTCTTTGGTGCGCGCGAGCTACGAGCAAAGCGGCATCGCAGTGAGAATCGTCAGCCGCGGCACCATCCCTATGACAGGCTACGGCATCGCGTTCTCCCAGGCAGTGCTCAGCATATTGAACAACGCCAGGGACGTGCTGATCGAACGAGGCACGCCGGAACCTGCCATAGAGATAGCATTCCATTACCAGGAGGGCAGAAACATCATCAAGATCAGGGACAATGGGGGGGGGATCGACGAAGCTATAATAGACAGGATCTTCGACCCCTATTTCACCACCAAGTTCCGGTCGCAGGGGACCGGAATAGGGCTGTACATGTCCAGGATGATCGTGGAGAAGAACATGCGTGGCACGCTCTCCGTGCACAACACGCCAGATGGCGCCGAATTCACGATCGAAATTCCGGCATGACGCATCCCATTTTTCTCTCTTTGCCGAGGGCCAGCTTGCGACGTCCCTGCCTTTCGAAATGCACTTCCACCCCTTCCTTCAGGGAGCCCGGCAATTCTGCCAAGATCTTGCGGTTGGCTCCGGAAAGATAAGCGACTTCTAGCGCGCGTCCCGCAATTATGGCCCTTCTCGTGTCGAATAAGTCTCACCCCCCCGATATAGCGGGTACCCCCTGCGGGCCAGGCAAGACCGGTGACCACGCCCGATACGCCCTGGTACAGCTTCCCTTGAGTAAAATGCGGGCTGTCAGGCATCGCTATGCGAGCTCCCAGCCGTCCCTCCCGGCAAAACTCCTGGCATCGGAGGTGAAGCCTCCTGCATCCCGCCCTGCCGTCCTCCGGCGCTGCCGACTGTTGATATTTCGGGCAAATGTTGTACATCCATACAGGTGTGAATAGCCGCCTTATTGGCTGTTACCCAATTGTCGATGCCTTACTTCAACTTCGAGCAAAGGAGTTCGCGATGAACATTCTGATGGTGCTGACCTCACATGACAGGCTTGGTGACACCGGCGAGAAGACAGGTTTCTGGCTGGAGGAATTTGCCGCTCCGTACTACGTCTTCCGTGATGCTGGAGCCGTTGTGACAATCGCGTCGCCGGTTGGGGGCAAGCCCCCGATCGATCCGAAGAGTGACCTCCCTGAGAATCAGACGGAAGCCACGCGGCGATTCAAATCGGATCACCTCGCGCAGGCTGAGCTTGACGAGACCTTGGAACTCGGTGCGGTTTCCGTGGAGGATTACGACGCCATCTTCTTCCCGGGAGGACATGGCCCCCTGTGGGATCTTGCCGGCAATCGCGAGTGCCTTGCGCTGATCGAGGCCTTTGTGGAGGCGGAAAAACCTGTAGGTGCGGTGTGTCATGCCCCTGCCGTGCTGGCTGATGCCAGGGGGAAAGATGGGCAATACCTGGTGAAAGGCAGGCGCGTAACGGGATTCAGCAACGCGGAGGAGGCGGCTATCGGCTTAACAAGGCTGGTCCCCTTCCTGCTGGAGGACCGGCTTAAAGAGCGCGGGGCCATCTTCAGCAGCAAAGGAGTGTGGGCGAGTTACGTCCAGGTGGACGGCATGCTGGTGACAGGGCAGAACCCGGCATCCTCCGCACCTGCTGCGGAGGCTTTGCTTGAACTGCTGGCATGATCTTGTCAACAGCGGCAGGAGCCGCTTCCACATGAACTCGTAAACGTCCGGGAACAGGAAGGCGCAGCCAAAGAGAAGCCGTCTCAGGAAGAGGATGACGCTCAAATGATAAGGAAGATCAGCAAGGTCTGGAAGAGCAAGCCGACTGTCGAGGGGGCTGGTGTCCACCTCAAACGTGCCTTTGGCTATTACCAGGCTCCCATGCTCGACCCCTTCCTGCTGTTTGACGACTTCCACTCGAACTACCCGCCGCATTACCTGAAGGGGTTCCCGTGGCATCCGCACCGGGGCATAGAGACGATCACCTACGTGCTGCACGGCAAGGTGGAGCATGGCGACAGCATGGGCAACAAGGGGGTTATCGAATCGGGAGATCTGCAGTGGATGACGGCAGGCAGCGGAATCATCCATCAGGAGATGCCGTTGGGAGACCAATCCGGTCTCTTATGGGGCTTCCAGCTCTGGACCAACCTGCCGGCATCGGATAAGATGATGGCGCCCCGCTATCGTGGCATCGTCGCCTCAAAGATTCCGGAAGTGACCCTGAAAGGTATCCGGGTAAAGGTCATCTGTGGCCAGGCAGGCGGCGTCCAGGGACCGGTAAAGGACGTGGTGGTCGACCCGGAATACCTGGACGTGATAATGCCCGAACATTCCGCCTTCACCCATCCCATCAAGCGCGGTTACACGGCGTTGGCGTACGTCGTCGATGGCGAGGCATATTTCGATCACGAGAGGAACGCATTCGGGCATGAGGTGGTAGGGGTGAATTACTTCGACCTGGAGCGGCCGTGCGAGTGCGGTCCGGAAAACCTCGTCCTCTTCAGCGACGGCGACGTGGTGTCGGTTACCACCCAGGGAAAACCTGTCCGTTTCCTTCTTGTATCAGGGAAACCGATCGGTGAACCTGTGGCCTGGTATGGCCCTATAGTGATGAATACCCAGGAGGAGTTGGCGACGGCTTTCGAGGAGTACCGGAAGGGAACGTTTGTGAAACAGGCGGGGGACAAACGGGACACCCGGTAAGGGTGTCCCGCTGGTTTTACATCAGTTGCTGCCGCTTCCCTGTGCTTTTAGCTTCTCGTTCGGGGTGAGCTCTATCTGTACGCGGCGGTTCAGGGCGCGGTTTGCCTCTGTGTCGTTGGAAACCGCGGGACGACTGGACCCATAGCCGACTGCCGCCATTTTTGACGCCGGAACACCCTGCGAGACGAGGTAATCACGGACCCGGCTCGCTCGCCTCTCGCTAAGAGGCTGGTTGATGGCGTCGGAACCGGTCGAGTCGGTATGCCCCTCGATCATGATCGTGGTCTGGGAGTCCCTGAGGGTAGGTACTGCCTTGCTCAGCGATTCCTTCGCAGTGGGTTTCAATGCATCCTTGCCAAGGTCGAACAAGATCCCTGACGGCAGCGCCACGTACACCTTGTCCCCGTCGCGGATAACCTCAGCTTCCGGCATGCTCTTTTTCAGCGCTGCAGCCTGCCGGTCCATATAGTTGCCGACTGCGCCGCCGACTACCGCACCGGTAAGCCCGCCGATCGCTGCATTCCTGCCTCGATGGGACTTGCCGCCGACAAGCGCGCCCGCTCCCGCACCAAGTACCGCACCGCCCAATGCGCCCAATCCGGTTCTCTGGTACTCGTAACTTCCGTCCGGGTTGGTCGCACAACCGCTTGCTAGCAGGGCGACCGCTGACATGCCAACGATGATCTTCGCTATCCAGCGTGCTCTCATACTCTATCTCCTTATTTTACTGTTGATGTGTATCCGGCCTCAACCTGTACCGGGCCTGGAAAAACATATCACCTCTTTACCCAAGATCAACCTGCATATCCGTTGCTAGTAAGTGCCGGCGCAGAGCGATGCCTCTGCCAGTGCCTTAAGTAGTTACTGGGGAAAGAAATTTATCGATGATGTAAAAAGTGAGTTCAGGTTTTTCCTCCTGAGGATTATGACCGCACTCTTCGATCACGTGGAGCTGTGATCGCGGAATGGCGCCTTCAAGCCTGACCCCCTGGGACAGGGGGACTATCTGGTCGTGACGCCCCCAAAGAAGCAGAACGGGAAGTGTGAGGTCCTTGTAGCGGGCGGCGATCTCCTCCTGGTCGACGGGGACCAGCCGGCGACAGGTCTCGACCAGCGCCCGCTTGGATTCCCGGCTTCGATAGCAGGGGGCGTACCTGGCTATGTGTTCCCGGTCCACGAGCCGGTGGTCGTAGTACGCCATCTTCAGCCCGAGCGTGATCCAGAGGTCGGGGGCGTAAAGTGCGATGAAAAGTGCCGCCGCGTAGCGCCGCTGAAATATCTCGGCCATGAAAGGCAGGCGCTGTATGTAGCCTGGTCCGCCGATTATCACCATGGCCGAGAGCGTGTCGCTGTTCCCCTTGATCATAGCCTCGATGGCAGAGAGCAGAACTACCGCTCCTCCCAGGGAATGCCCAACCAGCGTCACGCCGGCGAGCCCCTCCTGTTCCAGGAAACGCAGCAATCTCCGGCTGTGAGCCCGTATGGAGTAGTCGGCGACTTTGGGTTTGGACGATTCCCCTGATCCCAGCAGGTCGAGCAGGTAGACGGTGTATCGGTCGGCAGGAAACAGCGGCACCAAATCGGTCCAGGTTTCGGACCGGGCGGCAAGGCCATGTACCAGTAGGACGGTTTTTGGGCCGGTGCCGTAGACGCGGTAGCGAAGCGTTTCCGTGTTTGACAGGGGGCATTCCCTTAATGGTGAGTTCATGTCGGAGATTCTAGCAGAAAGCGCAGCCATTTTGGCGAAGCAAAATTGAAGAAACCTGTTAACATTACCCTTTTCCTGGCACCGAACATCCTTGGCGGGCCCAGGAGGCGGTGGGGCAGGCAGTCGGAACCGCGGCTGCGCTTTCTCGGGGACCTGCGGCTGTCGTTTGCACCTGGAATGCTCTCATAAAAAAAGCCCGATGAGTCAGTCACCGAGCTTTTTAGGAAAAAAATAACTGACGTTCAAGTGGGGCCTGCTCAATCCGTAGGGGGGTGTCTTGTGCATCGTCTCCTACACCCTTTTTCAGGTCTTTTCATGCCTTAACGGATGAGATTTAGAGCCTTTCGGCCTGGCCTTTTGAACGCCAGTTACCAGCTCCAGATGCCGTTTCTTGCACCGGGAGTTGTGCTAAGGTTGTGGTTAGCTTGTTCAGGAAGTTTTTCCTTCCATAAAAATCATTTTACTCCTGGTGGTTATTGGGTTCAATACTTTTGTTTATCGGCGGTTTGTCAGCTTTTGATGCAGCTATGTCATACCGGGGGGGGGCTTTGACTTCACGTATACTGATTATCAGTACAAACAACGAATCGGCGCCCCAACCGACAGTTCCCATCGGTGCGGCCTGGGTTGCGGAATCCCTGCGCCTGGCCGGCTTCGAAGTGCAGTTCCTCGACCTCTGCTTTCAGAGGGACCCTCTCAAAACACTTGGCGAAAAGCTGAAGTCCTTCAGCCCTTCCGGCATAGGCCTTTCGGTCAGGAATCTCGACAACTGCGATTTCCTCTCGCCTAGATCCTTTCTGCCCGAGGTGAAGGTGCTGGTGGAGTTCATAAAGGCTCGCAGCAACGCCCGGATCCTGCTGGGAGGAGCCGGAGTCAGCATCATGCCGCTTCAGGTCCTTGAGTACCTCGACCTGGATTACGCTGTGGTGGGGGAGGGTGAAAGGGCCGCCGTCGCCTTTTTCGAGAACACCGGGAAGGGTCGCGCAGGACACGTGCCAGGGGTGGTCTGCAGGACCGGCTGCAACGAGTACGGCGGAGGGCATGCGCCACAGTTTTCAGACAACTTCGTCGTGCCCCGGATGCATGCCTGGGTCGATACCAGGAGATATCTCCGGCTGGAGCCTGTCCTCCCCGTCCAGGGGAAGCGAGGGTGCGCCAACCGATGCCTGTACTGCACCTACCGGGGGATAGAAGGGGGAAGCTGGCGCCTCAGGGACGCAGCCGCCGTGGTCGAGGAGATCGGCAGCTCCATGCGCCACACCGGAGCGAGGGAATTCGAGTTTGTCGACAGCGTCTTTAACGAACCAGAGGGGTATCTGGAAACGTTGCTGGAAGAAATCCTGAGGAGCGGCTTGAAGGCGAGGTTCAGTGTTTCATCCCTGTCTCCCAAGGGTCTGACCCGTGACCAGGTCAAGCTGATGGAAAGGGCGGGGATGACTTCCCTGGTGGTAACGCCTGAGAGTGTGTCGGACGTCACCCTGGCCGCGCTACGGAAGGAGTTCACCGAAAGGGACGTTTATCATGCCGCTGAACTCCTGTCCGGCTCCAGCATCCGCGCGCTCTGGTGCTTTCTCGTCGGTGGACCGCGGGAGGATGCTGCCACGTTGGCGGGTACCATCAATTTCATGAACAGGGGCATGGCGCGCAAAGACAGCGCCTTCATCACCACAGGTGTCAGGATCTATCCCGGGACGGGGCTGCGCGACCTGGCTATCGGGGAGGGGATGCTGGCCGCCGAGGACGATCTGCTGATGCCCGCCTTCTATTTCAGCCGGGACCTGACTCCGCGCCAAGCAGTGGAGGCCCTGCAAAAGGGGGTGTCGCCCGCTTCAAGGTGCATATTCCTCTCCGAGACCCGGGCCAACTCCCTGGGCCCTTTGCGCCGCCTGGGGACCATGCTGGGGTTGCCGACCCCATTTTGGCGCTACGCGGGGTTCGCCAGGGGGGTGACGGGGAAAGGACGTCAGAGAATATTGTGCTAAAATGCTTCAATGCTTTTTCCCGTCACTGTCACTGTCACTGGTGCCGGTCATCTTACTAACAACCTTCCCAAGGAGGAAGATCTTGAACTGCGGATACGGCATTCATCCCGAATGGTTCACTTCCCGGCTCGCCAGCACTGTTTTTCTCTGCCTGCTGCTCTTCTCCTTTGTTGCCGCTAAGCCTGCACAGGCCGCACCTGTGCCTGTGCGTTTCACGGAGGGGATGGTCCGGGGCTTTCTGGAGCTTAGCGACTTGTCGGGGAGGCGTATCGCTTCCGGCGACTTTCTGCAGACCCCCCGCGCTGGAGAGATAGAGACGCGCATCGTGCTCTATTTCAAGGATGGGTCGCTGCACGACGAGAGTGTGGTGTTCACCCAGCAGCGCAGCTTTGTCATGAAAAGCTACCGCTTGATCCAGAAAGGCAAATCCTTTGAGGAAGATATGGAGGTCTCTCTCGAGCGGGCCGGCGGTAAATACCGGGTGGAGGTGAAGGGGAAGGACGGCCGCGGGAAGGTCATGGAAGGCAAGCTCGATATGCCCGCCGACGTATACAACGGGATGGTCCCTACGGTCATGAAAAACCTGTCGAAGGGGGAGAGGGAGACGGTCCACATGGTCGCTTTCACGCCTGCACCGAAGGTGGTCGAGCTGGAGATGGTGCCTTCGGGGGAGGACAAGTTGTTCATCGGCGACCTGGAAAAGAGCGCGACACACTACGTGCTCAAGCCGAAGCTGGGGCTTCTCACGCTCCCCGCCGCGCTCCTTGGGCGTACACCACCTGATAACCACATCTGGACCGTCCTGGAAAAGGTGCCCGCATTCGTCAAGTTCGAGGGGCCGCTCGCCCTGGGGGGGACGATCTGGCGCATCGAGCTCACCAGCCCGAGGTGGCCAAAATAGCAGGCGCGCGAAGAGGACCGGTCATGTCAATCACCCCTGAAAAGAGAAACGGGCTGGAATTTCTGGACCTTCCTCCCGAGGTATGCAGTGCGGAGGAGCTCGAGGGTAGCCTTGCCGACATAAGGGTGGTGAACCGCTACCTTGGCGACAGGCGCGCGCTCCTGAAACACCTCTCGGCGAAGATCGATGGGAAGGAGGCTGTCACGGTGCTTGACGTCGCCACCGGGTCGGCGGATCTCCCCGTTGCCATAGCGGAATGGGCCAGGAAGAAAGGGATCGGGATTGCCATAACCGGCGTGGATATCAACGACCGGAGCATCGAGATAGCCCGCAAAGTGGCGGCTGGATATCCCGAGATAAAGCTCAGGACAGCAGACGGTCTCGATCTCCCCTTCCCGGATAGGAGCTTCGATTTCGTCCTTTGCAGCAAGACCATGCATCACATGAAAGATCCCGAAGCCATCCGGCTGATACAGGAGGTTTTGCGTGTCGCGAGGCGAGGCTACATCGTCATGGACCTGAGGAGAAGCTGGGTCGCCTACGCCTTGATCTACATCCTGACCAGGATCTTCACCAAAAACCGCATGACCCGCTACGACGGGCCGCTGTCGGTGCTGAAATCCTTCACCGCCGGGGAACTCGCCAGGCTTGCCTCAAGGGCTGGAGCCGCTTCGTTCACCATATCCAAGGAGCCTTTCTGGCTGCTGGTGCTCTCGGGTGACATCAGATGAAGTTCTCCGTCGCCACCAACTTCCAACCCGACCTCCTGCCTGCCCTGGACGGCTTTCCCGTGTCGGAGCTGTTCGGGAAACTGCCTTCGGACAGCGTGGGAGGCGGGCGGGCTTCTTTCATGCTCGCCCCCCTGGCAACGGAGCAGTTCAGGGCGCACGTGCAGGATTCCGCCGGAAAAGGGATCGGTTTCAACTACCTGGTTAACCCCGCGTGCATGGACAACCGGGAATACACCCGCAAGGGGCAGGCGGGGCTCGAGCGGTTACTCGACTTCGTGGAGGGGTGCGGCGTGACGGCGGTCACGGTCTCGCTTCCCTTTCTGCTGCCGATCATCAAGAAGCGGCATCCGCGGCTAAAGGTGCGGGTCGGCGTCTATGCGCGGGTCGACTGCGTGGCAAAGGCAAGGTTTTGGGAGGATCTGGGAGCCGACTGCATCACCCTGGAATCTATCGCGGTCAATCGCGACTTCGCCATGCTGAAGGCGATACGGCAGGCGGTGCGACTGGAACTCCAGTTGATAGCAAATTCGAACTGCCTGATATTCTGCCCGCTTTCGGGACAGCACATGGTGAACCTCTCCCACGCTTCGCAAAAGGGGCACGCCAGCCGCGGTTTCATGATCGATTACTGCGCCCTCAGGTGTTCGGCGCAAAAGCTCATCGACCCGTCCCATTATCTCCGTTCGGAGTTCATCAGGCCCGAGGATACCGCCTGCTACGCCGATCTTGGCTTCCATTCCTTGAAGATACTCGAGCGCGGGGCGCCTACCGCCGTACTCGCCCAGCGGGTGAGGGCGTACGCCGAAGGGCGCTTTTCGGGAAACCTGCTGGATTTGATCCAGCCGTACGGGTACAAAAAGGGGGGGAGGAGGGCGCCGGGGAATTGGGGCGACTTCATGAGGTTGGCGAGGTACTTCTTCCGTCCCGGTGCGGTCAAGGTTTCCGGGCTGATGCGTCTCAAGCGGCTCGCCGAAAAGCGCGGGCTGATTTCCGCTGTCGACGGCGATCCGGTCTATGTAGACAACGGCGCGCTGGACGGGTTCCTCGCCGGGATGAGGGAGATAAACTGCCGCGAGACGGACTGCTCGCGTTGCGGCTACTGCGCAGGTTGGGCCCAGAAGGCGGTGCGGGTGGATGAGAGATACCGTGCCGAGATGCTGGAACTTTATAAGGAAGCTTTCGCCGGCATGTACTCGGGCGAGCTGTGGGGCATGAGGGGGGAGGCGGATGAGCAAGGCTAGTGGCAACGAAATATCCCGGGTGCCGGGCGGTGGAGCCTTCGTCGCATCCATCGCCACCGCCTTGCCCCCCTTCAGCGTCGATCAGGGAATCGCCGCGGATCTGATAAGAGAGCATTTCAGGGAGAGGCTGACCCCCAGGAGCCTCGGGCTTATCCGCGCCACCTTTTCCCATCCAAGCATCCACAAGAGGCATTTTGCCGTCGATGATCCGGCCCACATCTTCAACGAGACGCCGGACCAGCGCGTGGCCCGCTTCACCGAACAGTCGGTGGAACTGGCCGCGCAGGCGGTGCTCGAGGCCCTGGACAAGGTGGGTGTAGGCGTTGATCGGGTGGATGGGCTGGTGGTGAATACCTGTACCGGCTACATTTGTCCCGGCGTGTCGACCTATCTTGCACAGCGGTTGGGGCTTTCCTGCAGTGCCAGGCTGTATGACCTGGTGGGGAGCGGCTGCGGTGGCGCCCTCCCCAATCTACAGGTGGCGGAGTCGATACTTGCCACCAGCGGCGCAGTCATAGTGAGCGTTTCGGTCGAGATCTGCAGCGCCGCCTTCCAGATGGGCAACGACCTGAGCCTGATCCTGTCGAACGCCCTGTTCGGCGACGGGGCAGCGGCAGCCGTCCTCTGGAAAAAGCCGGCAGGTTTCCAGATGGTGGCATCTGCGGGGCGTTACGTGCCGGAGCAGCGGGAAGCGATCCGGTTCGTGCACAAGCATGGCCAGCTCCATAACCAGCTCTCCACCGACCTGCCGGAGCTGGTAAGAAAGGCGGCGGCCGAGGTGGTTGCCGACCTGCTGTCGAGGCACTCGCTCAGGGTGGAAGACATCGGGGAGTGGGCGCTTCATACCGGCGGGGAAAAGATCATCAACGCGGTCCGGGACGAGATCGGCATCCCGGAGGAGAGGCTTTGGGCCACCCGCAAGGTCCTCTCCCAATACGGAAACATGTCGTCGCCGACCGTATGGTTCGTGCTGGACGAGATCCTGCAGGGCGGGATACGTCCCGGAGCATGGTGCGTGATGGTCGCCTACGGTGCCGGCCTGTCCGCTCACGCCTTCTTGCTGAGGAAAACCTGAGAGGGGCCGGGGGCAGGAAGAGCTGGATCCGGGGCAAAAGGCTGCGGAGCTGCGGGGTCAGAACCTGTGCCTTGAGCGGAACTGGTCGCCGGTGAACCACCCACGGATCAGGTCGAGGTTGTTGAGCATTACCTTGAGGGCCCCTTTCTCCCTCCTCCTGACAAAGTAGTTGCCGATGAACATGGATGGGCTGAAAAAGGCCTTCAGGTTTTCCCAGTTCATGATGCGGTTCAACTCCCCGGCCGTCAGCTGCCGGGTTCTCACGTTGCAGATGAACCCGGTGTACCTGCTCAGCCGGTCCGGGTTGGTGACCAGGCCGGCATCCAGCAACTCCTGCCTGATCCTCGTCCCCGGGTACGGTGTGACGCACTGCACGTAAGGGAGGTCGATCCCAAGCCTTCGCGACGCGCGGAAGACCTCCCTTATCTCCTCCCGGCCGTCGTCCGGATTGCCGACGATGAAGCCGCCCATGACCCCGATGCCGTGCTCGCGCAAAAGCCGCACTGCCTGCCCGGTCTTCTCCCTGATATCCCCCTTCCGAAACAGCGCCAGGTTTTTCGGCAGCACCGACTCGATCCCGAGGAAGACCATGGCGAAGTTCGCCCTGGCCAGAGCGGGTATCAGGTCCGGGTCAGACACGATGCCGGCCACCGATGCCTGAACCAGGTACTCCATGCTGTGCAGTCCGTTTTCCACTATGGCCCGGGCAAGCGTGGCGAAACGCGCCGCGTCCAGGGTGATGTTGTCATCGACCAGCAGTACCGTTTGGGTGCCGCGCCGCTGCAGTTCCCTGAGATCGGCGATCACCCGGTCAACGGCATGGCAGCGGAAGCTGGTGCCGTACATCCCCGATATGGAGCAGAAGGTGCAGGTCATGGTGCAGCCGCGCGAGGTCTCCACGCAGTCCAGCTTGCGGTCGAAGTATGCGAAGTGGTCCAGCACGCGCACGCTGCGGTCGGGCAGCGGCAGCTGTTGCATGTCGAGCAGCTTCGCCGCCGGGTTGTGCCGGAATACCCCGTCCCTGGCCCAGGAAAGCCCCGGCACCTCCTCGAAGCTCCCCTCTCCCCCCAGGGCACCAACCAGCGCGGCGAACGCCTCCTCTCCTTCGCCACGGATGAGGTAGTCGAAGGGGGGGGGAGCCGAACCGGAGGTAAGCTCGATATGGGACAGGGTGGCGTGGTAGCCGCCCAGCACCAGTTTGGCCCGGGGGGCGGCCTCACGGCAGATGGACATTACCGTGACGGCGGAGTCGTACTGAAAGCTCATGCTGCTTATGCCGACCACCTCCGGTTGGAAATCGGCCAGGAAACCGTGCAGCCAGGAGCGGATGTTCCGGTGCACCAGCACCAGGTCGGCTATTTTCACTTCATGTCGTGTGAGATGTGCTGCGATGGAACACAAGCCGAGATTGGGCACCTTGATGATGCGGTGAAAGTTGTTCGCCGCATCGGGCATAGCCAGCAGAAGAATCTTCATGCGCATCCTCAGTCGGTAAGGGGGGATTTTGATCCTATGCAGTATAGAGGGCTCACTCTCATATGCAAATGTCACAGGGCGCGGTGCGAGCTTTGAGTTTGTGCGGAAAGGGGTTTGACGATAAAATAGTGATCATTAGCCACGCTGCCGAGTGTGAGACACTGCAGCAGCTGGGAGGTGTACCATGAGTGAAAGCGATCCCAAAAGAGAGGAAGTCCCCGTGGTGATTATCGTGGAACGGCGCAGAAGGCAGGTCGAGTTGAGTTCTGCCGAGGTAATGAAAATACTGAGAAAGAGGGCGGCCAAGGGGGGGCGGAGGAATCCAGCCGGGGGGTGATCGGTTCCGCCGGCTCATACAACTAGAGGCTTCACACTGAGAAGACCCCCGTATCGGCAACTGGTAAAGAGCTGCCGGTACCGGGGCCTTCTATTGTCTGCGGACGGCTCTGCCTGCGCCGCATGTCGCCGCGAGTTGCCATAGTTACGAAATAGTGCAACAATACTCCATTCCTACAGCTCTGGAGATCTAAGGTAATGGAGACTAAGACTGTTGTTCCCGAAGAGATAGAAGAACCGGAACTCATTCGCTTGGCCCGGGAAATACAAAATGCTCCGGCCGGCGGGCTGGAAATCCCATCCATGCCCCTGGTGGCCGCGGGCGCGCCGGGCAGCCGCGAAGAGGCAACCGCCGGAAAGCTTTCCGATCAACCGCCGTCCGACACCCCCGCCAAACCCGCCGCAAGCAGGAAAAAGCCGCAGAAGCAGAAAGCGCCGAAGCCAAGCCCCGCTCCAGCCAAGGCCCCCAAGTCGAAAACGGCGAAAACGGCGAAAACGAAGAGTGCCAAGTCCAAGCCGGCGAAGGTGAAAGGGGGCGCGAAGCCGCAGGCAAAACGACCGGGTGTGGCGGCCGAAACCGGGAGCCCCTTCGATCTGGGTGACAGCCAGTGGTACCTGAACCGGGAGCTGACCTGGCTCGAGTTCAACCGCCGTGTGCTGCACGAGGCGATGGACGAGCGGACGCCGCTATTGGAAAGGTTGAGGTTCATCGCCATCGTGAGCGGCAATCTGGACGAGTTCGCCATGAAGCGCATCGGCGGATTGAAGCAGCAGATCGGAGCCGGGCTGCACGAACTGACGCTGGACGGCCGCACCCCGCGCCAGCAGGTGGCCGAGTGCAACAGTGCCGTCCGGGAGATCGAGGCGCGCAAGAGGGACGCCTTCAAGGCGGTGAGGCAGCTTCTGGAGGCGAAGGGTATCGTCATCGAGAGCTACGACACCTTGTCCCCCAAGGAAAAAAAGCAGTTGCGCCAGCACTACTACGACAACATCTACCCGCTCCTCACGCCGCAGTCGATCGACCCGGCCCACCCGTTCCCCTTCATTTCCAACCTTTCCCTGAACCTGCTGGTAGCCCTGCGCTATCCCAAGTCGCGGGAGGTGTCGCTGGCACGGGTAAAGGTGCCGGTAGGCCTTGGCACTCCCCGCTTCATCAGGGTGGGGAAGGGGGACCGCTTCGTCCCGCTCGAGCAGGTCATGACGAACAACCTGGACATGCTGTTTCCGGGAATGCAGATCGTCTCCTGCGAGATCTTCCGGGTCACCCGCAACGCCAACACCGAGAAGGACGAGGAGGAGGCTGACGACCTGATGGCGATGATCGAGTCGGAGCTGAAGGAGCGCAAGTTCGCTCCCATCGTTCGGCTCGAGATCGGGGCCGGGATGGAGCCGCTGCATCGGGGACGGCTGGCGGCCGAACTGGAATTAGACGAGGGAAACGACGTCGTCGAGGTGCCGGGGATGCTCGCCCTGCGGGACCTGTTCGAGATCTCCAAGCTCGACTATCCGCGGCTGCACGACCCGCCGCATCACCCGATCGACCACCCGCAACTGCTCACCACCCGCAACATCTTCCATACCATCCGGGATGCAGGCGCCATCTTGTTGCAGCACCCTTACGTCTCCTTTTCCACCTCGGTGGAGAGGTTCCTCAGGGAGGCTGCTATCGATCCCAAGGTGCGCGCCATCAAGATGACCCTGTACCGGACCTCGAGCCAGAGCCGGATCATCGACGCCCTGGTGCTCGCGGCCCAAAACGGCAAGCAGGTTGCTGTGGTGGTGGAACTGAAGGCCCGTTTCGATGAGGCGGCGAACATACGTCTCGCGGAGCTCATGGAGGAGGCGGGCATCCACGTTACCTACGGCGTGGTGGGGCTGAAGACCCACTGCAAGGTGATACTGGTGGTGCGCCAGGACTACCGGGGGCTCAGGCGCTATGTCCATGTCGGGACAGGCAACTACCACACGGAAACGGCGCGCATCTACAGCGACATCGGGCTGATCACCTGTGACGATACGCTCGCGCAGGACGTCACCGAGCTTTTCAACTACCTCACCACCGGTTTCTCCGCCAAGCGCAATTACCGCGCGGTCATGCCGGCGCCCAAGCTCTTGAAGAAGGCGCTGCTGGCGCGGATCGAGCGCGAGGCGGAGCAGCATGGAGAGGCAGGGGGAGGTGTGATCCAGTTCAAGATGAACGCCCTGGAAGACGGCGACATCGTGAAGGCGCTGTACCGCGCCTCGATGGCGGGCGTGAAGGTCGACCTCTACGTCCGGGACACCTGCAGACTGAGGCCCGGCATCCCGGGGCTTTCCGAGAACATCCGCGTGGTGAGCATCGTGGGGCGTTTTCTGGAGCATGCCAGGGTCTATTACTTCCGTAACGGCGGCCAGGAGGAGTACTTCATCTCCTCTGCCGACGCCATGAAACGGAACCTGGAGGCGCGGGTCGAAATGCTCTGCCCCGTTACCGCGCCGGAGCTGACCGGGGAACTGCGCGCCATTTTCGACTGCTACCATGCCGACCATCGTTCCGCCTGGGACATGCAGCCGGACGGAAGCTACCTGCAGCGCCGCCCGGCCGAAGGGGAGGGGAGCGAAGGGACCCACCAGATGCTGATAGCGCAGGCGCAGAAGAGGCTGAAGGAGTCGCTCAAGCAGAAGAAAAAGCCTTTGCAGAAGTAGGGGGCTCCGGGCAGGGGGATATGGTTATTGCGGGGTGACAGAATAAGCGAAAAGCGATAGCATGTTCCAGGGTGTTGGTTAACCGTAACGGCAAGGCATCATTTCCAGGGGGATGTCCAGATGGAGCCAAAAGAAACATGCGTCTGCACAGGCGAACACGAAAAGCACATCTGCTATCTGCACAGCAAAGGTCTGGTGAAAGAGGTCGAGAGCCTGACCGACAACCCGACCGTGACCTGCTCCATATGTCTGGTGAATGCCAATTCGCCCGATAACGTCTGCTCGCCTACCACCTTGGGGGGCGGGTTCAAGTATTCGGACATGCATCAGAGCAAGAAGATCATCTGTGAGAGCGTCCTTGATGCAGTTGCGGACAAGAAGAAGGATTGACGACCCTCACATGACCACGTCGACAGGCCGCCCTCCCGCCAGAGGCGGCCTTTGTCGTTCATGGCTCGAAATCCCTCCCGTTTCCCGCCCCGAAAGCCCTCCGCTGTCCACTTTGCCGCTTGCTGTACTTTTTTTGAACAGCTGTATTTGAAAGCGGAGTTCTCCCGCCTGCCGGTGGATGTCGTTTTTCTGCCGCTGTTACGGAGGGTTACGCCCGGGCTCCATCCCCATTTCGTTTGGTACACCCTTTGAATAGCATGGCCGTAGCTTGCTCGGCCTCCCACGGAGTTGCCTCGCGGGGGACGGATTCTTTCCGGCAAAGGAGTACCAATGAAAACCAGACTTCTCTTCACCATGATGCTGCTTCTCTTTTCGTGGTCCGTCTCTTATGCCGCGCCCGCCGCGCCTGAGCAGTTGGAGATCGAACAGGGCGACGGGGCGAAGTTCAAGGCGAAGATCCAAGGCGACGAGTTCCAGGGGTGGGTCGAGGCCGTGGACAGCGGGCATACGGTGCTCAAGAACAAGGATTCGGGGCAATGGGAGTATGCCGAGAAGTCCCCCGACGGCACGCTGAAGGGGTCGGGCATCAAGGTCGACCCCACGGGGAAATACGCCCCCTCCTTCCTCCCCAAAGGGGTGAAGCCTGAAAGGGATGTGGAAAGAGAGCAAAAGCAAACAGATTCGATACGCGAAAAGCTGAAAAACCGCCTGGGTCCCTCCTTCTCCAGCGGCAGCGAGACGGACGGGTCCCAGATTTTCGCCCCGCTGGCCGGCCCGGGCGACTGGGTGCCTGTGCCGGTCGCCGGGACACGCTCTCTGCTCGTTATCCTGGTGAACTTCGCCAACCGGAGTCTTGTTACCACGCCCGACAGCTGGTACCAGAAGGTTTTCGACACCACGCCGGGGGTCAAGTCCGTCGCCAACTTCTACCGGGAGAACTCCTTTGGCAACCTTTCCATCGTTCCCGCCTTTTCAGGCGGCAGCCACCCCGGCGTGGTCAGCGTGACGGTTGCCGACAACCATCCCAATTCAGGGCAAAGCAGCAACTACTCCGTCGAGACCACCATTATCAGCCATGCCCTTGCACAGGCCGCGGCCACTGTGGACCTGAGCGGCTTTGACCCCGCCACGGGCGAGGTCTACCTCATCTATGCCGGCTATGAGGCCTCGGGCAGCGCCAAGACCCCCAACGTCTGGGCCCACGCCTGGAGCGGCAGCGTCACGGGCGGCCCCATCACGATCACCAACTGGGCGTTGAACGGCGAACTCAACAACAGCGATGCGCAGCACCCCATGGGGGTGATCGCGCACGAGCTGGGTCACGCACTCTGCGGGCTGCCGGACCTGTACGATACGTCCTCCTTCAACGCCGGGCTCGGCCACTTCTCGCTGATGGCCAGCGGCAGCTGGGGGAGGGTCCCGGGCGAGCAGGGGGGCACCACGCCCGTCGCCCTCGACGCCTGGTCCCGCGAATACCTGGGGTGGACCGCGCCCCTTACGCCGACCTCGAGCGGCCCGGTAACGCTGTCCAGCGCGCTCGCGTCCGCAGACAACGCCTTGAAGCTCCTGAATCCCACCACGAGCAGCAGCGAGTACTGGCTCGCCGAGAACCGCCACCCCATACCGGGCGGGTGGGACGAGGGGATCACCGGGCTCGCCTCAGGGTATGCCGGGGGGCTCCTGATCACCCACATCGACATCACCGCCGGCACGCTGGGAAGCAACAACATAAACCGGTACGTCTCCGGAGTGCCCCAGGGCGTCGTCCCGGTACAGGCGAGCACCTCGGTCTGCAACATGCTGGCAAGCGGCTCCTCCAGCAGCTGCCGCGGGAATTACCTGACTACCTACTACAGCGGCAACAACAGCGATTTCAGCTCCGCCACCATCCCCAGCTCCAAGTACTACAGCGGGGCGGTAAGCAACAGGGGCATCAGCTCCATCTCGGCCAAGGGCTCTACCATGACGGCCAACGTCATGGTCACCCTCACTACCGACGCCACCAAGCCGCTGGTGACCGCCTTCACCGTCCCGGCGCTTGCCACTACCCTTACCATCCCGGTCTCGGCCTACACCGCCAGCGACAACGTCGCCGTGGCATCCTACCTGATAACGGAGAGCAGCATCGCACCTCTCTCCTCCAACTCCGGTTGGAGCGTGACGGCACCGGCAAGCTACACCTTTGCAACGGCGGGATCGAAAAGGCTCTATGCCTGGGCCAAGGACACCACAGGCAACGTATCGCTGGCAAAGGCTGCCGCGGTCATCATAGACCAGGCCGCTCCTTTGGTGACAGCGATCGTGGCTCCGGCCTATTACAACAGCCTGACCGTGCCGGTGACCCTCAAGGTGACGGACAACGTGAAGGTCGCCGCCTATCAGGTAACCAAGAGCTCCACCCCGCCGGCTGCCTCCGACCTCAACTGGAAGAGCACCGCCACGCTCAGCTGCACCTTTACCTCGCTTGGCTCCAACACTTACTACGGCTGGGCCAAGGATACCGCCGGCAACGTATCGCTCTCAAGGAGCGCCACCGTCACCCTCGAAAACGGCATCCCGGCCGTCAACACCTTCACCGTGGACGCGCTGGTCGCCGGCAAGGTGATCCCGATCCGCGCCTTCAGCGCCAGCGACAACGCCGGCGGCTCCGGCATCGCCGGCTATCGCATCACGGAAACGGCCACGGCTCCTCTGGCAACGGCGACCGGCTGGAGCGCGACCGTCCCCGTCAGCTACACCACCGCCATCGGCGGCGCCAAGGTGCTTTATGCCTGGGCCAAGGACGCGGCAGGGAACGTCTCCCCGGCAAGGACCGGATCCGTCTATGCCGACGCCACCAAACCTGTCGTCACGCTCTTCACGGCTCCGGCATATGCTACAACCCTTACCATCCCGATCTCCGCCTATGCCGCCACCGACAACCTGGCCGTGGCCTCGTACCTGGTCACCGAGACCAGCGCCGTTCCGCTTCCCTCCAACACCGGCTGGAACGCCACGCCACGCTCCAGCTATACCTTTGCGACCACGGGGGTCAAGAAGCTCTACGCCTGGGCCAAGGACACGGCGGGCAACGTCTCGGCGGCGAAGGTAGCTGCCGTGGCTATCGACCAGACCCCGCCGGTGGTGACGGCGGTCACGGCTCCGGCCTTTTACAACAAGCTGACCGTGCCGGTGACCGTGAAGGCGACGGACAACATAAAGCTGGTCGGCTATCTGGTTACCACGAGCTCCGCCGCGCCGGCTGCATCCGACCTCAACTGGAAGAGCACCGCAACGCTCAGCTGCACCTTTGCCGGGCTTGGTTCCAATACCTTCTACGCCTGGGCCAAGGACGCGGCCGGCTACGTATCGCTTTCCAGGAGCGGCACCGTGGTGATCGAGACCAGCGTGCCTGCGGTCAACACCTTCACCGTCGACGCGCTGGTGGCCGGCCGGGTGATCCCGGTCCGCGCCTTCAGCGCCACCGACAACATCGGCGGCTCGGGCATCGCAGGGTACCGCATCACGGAAACGTCCACGGCTCCCCTGGCGACCGCGACCGGCTGGAGCGCGACCGCGCCAGCCAGTTACACTACCGCCAGCGGCGGGTCCAAGCTGCTTTACGCCTGGACCAAGGACGCGGCAGGGAACGTCTCCCCGGCAAGGACGGCATCCGTCTATGCGGACGCCACCAAGCCGGTCGTCACGCTCTTCACGGTCCCCGCCACCACCACCGCGCTGACCGTGCCTATCACCTCCTACACCGCCAGTGACAACCTCGCCGTGGCCTCCTATCTGGTTACGGAGAGCGCTACCGTTCCGCTCCCCTCCAATACCGGATGGGCCGCCTCGAAGCCTGCCGGTTACACCTTCGCGACCAAGGGGATCAAGAAGCTTTACGCCTGGGCCAAGGACACGGCGGGCAACGTGTCGGCGGCGAAATACGTCACCCTGACCGTCTACTAGGCATATCGTTCATCCCAGCCACCAGCAGGCCCCGGGCGCAAACCCGGGGCCTGCTTTTTTGCCTCCCCCTTCCTCCTTCGCGTGCCCCTTCCTTGATTAAAATCGCAACAAACGCGCTTTGACCCGGTAAACTTTCCGGCGGTGCGCCGCTCGCCCCGGCCGGTGCTGTGGGGAGCGGGTCCGGGGAGCTGGCAAACGGCATGCGGAGGGGGAGATGGATCGTGACTCGGAAAGGGTGCCCGGAGGGTGGGGCGCCGCGGCGCGTCTGGCCTGCATACTGCTGCTTCCAGTCGCCTGCGCCGGCCCGCCCCGGAAAGATGGGGGCGGCGGCGCATCCTTGCAGCGCCTGCCGGAGATAGAAGACGTGAGGCGGATACCGCAGCGGATGGCCGGACTGGCCGAAGCGGCCGGCGAGCGTCTCGCCGTCGATCCACATTGCCGCGCCGCGCAGCTGGAGGAGTTTCGCCGGAACTTCCACCTCCCCTGGAGCTCCAAAACCCACCTGGAAGACCCCGAGAAATCCAGGGGTTTCATGCGACAGCAGGCCAGGGGGAAGTGGTTCCTGGTGAACAAGCGCCGGATCACACCCCCCCTGATGCGGGAATTACTGGATAACTGCGCCCTCGACCAGTTCCCCACCCGGAACGATCCGGCCATAGCGGTTGCCCCGGGGCACCTGCGGGCGCTTCCCACCTCGATGCCATTTTACGAGCGCGCCGATGCCGCCCCCTTCGACATGCTCTCCTACCCACAGGTGAAGCTGAACGAGCCGCTGCGGGTGCTGCACGCCTCGCGGGACGGGGTCTGGCTCTTCGTCGAGACGGTCTACAGCAACGGCTGGCTGGAGGCCCGGGACGTCGCCTTGGTCGATCCCGATCAGGTCAGCACCTTGGTGGGGGGGGCGCACCTGGCGATCACCAGGGACTACGCCCCTATCCCCAACGGGAGGGGGAATGCCGTCTACCGCGCCAAGATCGGCACCATCTTGCCGCTGGCGGGGCGAGGGGATGGATGGTGGGAGGTGAGCGTCGCATCGGCAGGGGAGGGGGGAAAGGCGGAACTGAGGAAGGTGCGTGTCCCCGTCGACGTTGCCGCCCGTTTCCCTCTGGAGTTCACCAAGGAGAACATCGCCCTGATCGGGGACCAGATGCTGGGCCAGCCGTACGGCTGGGGCGAGCAGCACGATCTGAGGGATTGCTCGGCCCTTTTGCGCGACTTCTTCCTCCCTTTCGGGATCTGGCTCCCCCGTACCTCGTCGGACCAGATAGGCTCTCTCCCCGGGCGGCTGCAGCTTGCCAAGAGGGGGGCCAATGAGAAGCAGGAGCTGATCGGCAGGGAGGGGGTCCCCTTCCAGAGCCTGCTTTTCAAGCCCGGTCACATCATGCTCTACGTCGGCAGGGACGAGGAGGGGCGTCCCCTGGTTTTCCACGATGCCTGGTCGATACGGGTGAAGGAAGACGAAGGGGAAAAGGGGACGACGCGGATGATCGGCTTTTCCGTGATAACCACCCTGGAGCCGGGGAAGGAGCTGGGGCTCGTCCCGGGGACGTCTTTGCTGGAGAAGGTGACCGAGATGGGGACCCTGACGCATCGCTGCGGGAAACGGCCGGAGTAGGGGAGGGAGGGGCAGCCAGCGGAAGAAGCTGGCGGAAAGAGCATCCAAAATAAAGGCGGCCCCCGTCGATGCCGGGGGCCGCCTTTTGCTTCACGTGCTCTTGTGCTCTCTGATCGTTACCCGAGGATCTGCTTCAGGTCCCCTTCCGCGGTGCCGATCGGCCCGATGTTGAAGTTCTCAACCAGGAAGTTGAGGACGTTCGGGGTGATGAAGGCGGGGAGGCTCGGTCCGAGCTTGATGTTCTTGACGCCCAGGTGGAGCAGGGTCAAGAGGATCGCCACCGCCTTCTGCTCGTACCAGGAGAGGATGAAGGAGAGCGGCAGCTCGTTCACGCCGCACTTGAAGGCGCCGGCGAGTGCGACGGCGATCTGGATGGCGGAGTAGGCGTCGTTGCACTGACCGATGTCCAGCAGGCGCGGGATGCCGCCGATGTCGCCGAAGTCGAGCTTGTTGAAGCGGTACTTGCCGCAGGCAAGGGTCAGGATCACGCAGTCGTTCGGGACCTGCTCGGCGAACTCGGTGTAGTAGTTACGGCCGCTCTTCGCGCCGTCGCAACCGCCGATCAGGAAGAAGTGACGGATGTCCCCGGCCTTGACCGCATCGATGACCTTGTCGGCCACGCCGAGCACCGCGTTGTGCCCGAAGCCGGTGAGGATCTCCTTGCTGAGCTTCTCCTCGAAGCCGGGAAGCTCAAGGGCCTTGTCGATCACGGGGGCGAAGTCCCAGCCGCTGATGTTCTTGACGTCCGGCCACTGCACGAGGCCCCAGGTGAAGAGGCGGTCCTTGTAGCTCTCAGCCGGGCGCTGGATGCAGTTGGTGTTGAAGATGATGGCGCCGGGGAAGTCGGCGAATTCCTTCGCCTGATCCTGCCATGCGCCGCCGAAGTTGCCGGCCAGGTGCGCGTACTTCTTGAGCCCGGGGTAGCCGTGGGCGGGAAGCATCTCGCCGTGGGTGTAGATGTTGATGCCTTTGCCCTCGGTCTGCTTCAGGAGCTCCTCAAGCATGCGGAGGTCGTGGCCGGAGACCAGGATCGCCTTCCCTTTCTTGGTGCCGAGCTGGACCGGGGTCGGTACGGGGTGGCCGAAGCTGTCGGTGTTTGCCTTGTCGAGGAGTTCCATCGCGACCAGGTTGATGCGGCCGCACTCCATGGAGAGGCCGACGAAGTCCATGAGGCCGAGGCTCTTGTCGAGGGTGGCGGCGAGGCCCTTGTGGGTGAAGGCGTAGATCTCGTCGTTCTCCAGGCCGATCACCAGTGCGTGGTGGGCGTATGCTGCGTAACCCTTCATGCCGTAGATGATGATCTCCTGAACCGACTTGACGTCCGCGTCGATGGAGTCGTCCTTGACGCCGTGCTGCGCGCCGAGCGCTATCAGTTCAGCGGTGCTGCCGGGGGCGAAAGCCTTGGCTGCTTCGGGAACCTGGCCGGTGTAGGGGCCGCCGTTCGCCTTCTCGAAGAGCGCCTGTGCCTTGTCGCGGTTGCTTGCGGCGTCGCGCACCAGCTTGGCGGTTTCCTCGACGTCGAAGTCGACGTTGGTTACCGTGGTGAAGAGGCCGTCCAGCATGAAGCGGTCGATGGCTGCGTCCTTGGCGCCTTTCTCGCGGGCCAGGTTGGCCCAGAAGGCGATCCCTTTCATCGAGTAGACCAGCTGGTCCTGCAGGGCGGCAACGTCCGGCTTCTTGCCGCAGACACCTACCTTGGAGCAACCGCCGTTGGCGGCCTGCTCGCACTGATAGCAAAACATGTTCTCCATCGTCTCCTCCTTTTTTGCACTGTTGTCAGTTGTGGTTGAAATCCCAAACAAGCTTTTGAACAAGTTCTTCATCCGTTCTCCCGTTGCCGATCTTGATATCTTTTTGATCCGGTACCCCGGTTGCCCGTGGGTGCCGCGTCCGTCTTTCGATGGACCCACAGTAGCGGCAATCGGCTCCGGCGACCTTGACCTAAGTCATAAAACTGCGATTGTGCCAATGTGGATCTTTTTTATCTTTTGCAGGGGGGAGGGGGGGGGGCGGCGGGAGTTGCGGAGCCTCTGGAGGGTTTCAATGCGCTATGCTACCTACCATCGCGTGGTAGATGTCGGGACGGAGGACGAACTGGAGGGTGCTGGACGTGGTAGTGCCGAAGGCGATGGCCTGGTCGCCCCCGATGGAATTGTTGAGGTTGTAGATGGGGCGCAGGTTAAAGCCGAGACGCCCGAGGTCCGCCTCGAATACGGGGCCGTACTTGGCGGCCAGCTCCGAAAGCCGATCCCAGGTTCCCAGCATTTCCAGCGGTATGGCTACCCCGTTTGCCACACGTATCAGGTCCGGCATGGTTTTGCTCCTTGTTCCCGTTGCTAGGGAACGTATCGGTGCCCGTGCCTGAAACTTGAGAGGTCAGCTGCGCAGCGCGTCGAGGTTGGTCCCCCCCCTGTTGCCTTCCGCAAAGCGGGTGAGCCACTTCAAAAGGCAAAGCCCAAGCGCGAGAAGCACCGTGATCAGCAGCACCACTCCCTCCCACCCGTACCAGGACCAGAACAGTCCGCCGCCGGTGCCGGACACGCTAGACCCGAGGTAGTAGGAGAAGAGGTAGAGCGAGGCGGCCTGGGCCCTGGCTTGGCGCGCCCTGCTTCCGACCCAGGCGGAGGCTATGGTGTGGGCGCCGAAGAAGCCGACGGTAAAGATGGCGATACCCGCCACGATGCTGCCGACGTCCCGGGACAGCGTCGCCAACGCCCCAGTGACCATGGTGCAGATGGTGAGAAAAAGCATCCGGCTGCGCCCGAAGCGCTCAACCTGTCCGCCGACCATCGACGAGCTGAAGGATCCCAGCATGTAGACCAGGAACACCAGGCTTACCAGGGAAGGGCTCAGGTAGTAGGGTGAGCCGAGCAGCCTGAAGGTGATGTAGTTGTAAAGGGTGACGAAGCTTCCCATGATGAGGAACGAGATGCCGTAGAGGCAGAGGAGCCCCGGGTCCTGCAGTTGCTTGTACAGCGAGCTGAACAGGTAGCGCACGGCAAAGGGGCGCTGCTTGAAGTTCTCGGAAGGGGGGAGGGCCCTGGCGAAATACAGGCTCAGCAACAGGCAGGCGATCCCGATGGCGCCCAGGGCGGCGCGCCACGAGACGAACTCGGTCATGGTCGCCGTGAAGATCCTGCCGGTCATGCCGCCGATGGCGTTGCCGCTGATGTAGAGCCCGATGGCCGAGGTAAGCGAGGCGGGGGCGATCTCCTCGCTCAGGTACGCCATGGCGATGGCGGGGAGCCCCGCCAGCGCGACCCCCTGCAGCAGCCTGACCCCCAGCAACCCGGAGAGGGTGTCGGTCTGGGAGGTGAAAAGCGCCAGGAGCGAAGTCGTCACCAGCGAGCCGACCATGACCCTCTTTCGCCCCAGGCTCTCCGAGATGGTTCCGGCGAAGAGCATGGAGACGGCCAGGGCGCAGGTCGTAATGGAGAGCGGCAGGCTTCCCCAGGCTGCCGCCACGCCGAACTCCCGGGAGAACTCGGGGAGGAGCGGCTGCACGTCGTAGAGTGTGATGAAGGTGACAAAGCCGGCGATGAAAAAGGCAAGGTTGATCTGCCGGTATCTCTTGGTTCCGCTCTTGATGGATCCCATCGGTGCCGCCCACTTCCTCATGAATGGATTTTTCCGCTGACTATATAGATTGTCGGCGGATACTACAAGGGGAACTCCGGGCGCCCCTGCCCGGCGCCGGCCGGGGGGAGGGGAAGCATGCCTCGGGCGAGGAGCGATGGGGGAGAGGGAGGGCGCGGGTCAGCCGATCTGCTTCAGCAGTTCCATGAGCTTTCCGGCTATCTTCCTGGGGGGGAGCACGTAGTCGACGGCGCCGGTCTGCGCCGCCGCTTTGGGCATGCCGTAGATGGTGGATGATTTCTGGTCCTGGGCGATGGTGACCCCCCCCATGTTCTTCATGTGCCTGATCCCTTCGGCACCGTCCTTCCCCATGCCGGTCAGCACGATCCCTATCATGGCGCCCTTGAGCGGCCTGGTGAGCGACAGCATGGTGACGTCCACCGACGGTTGCACGTAGTTCACCCGGGGTCCGTCGCAAAGCACGACCTTCGAGTTCCCGTCCAGCCTCAGGTGCAACCCACCGGGCGCCAGGTAGATGTTGCCGTTTCTCAGCTGTTCCCCTTCCTCGGCCAGGGTGACCGGCATGGAGGCGACAGCGGCAAGCCCCTGGGCGATCCGGTAGTCCATCTGCGGCGTGATGTGGAGCACGATGAGAAAGGCGGCGTCCAGCGGCGGCAGTTCGCTGAACAGCGACTTCAGGGTGAGGGGGCCGCCGGTCGACACCCCGATTACCACGAGGTTCCTAACGCCCATGGTTGTGCACCGGGGTGTCGAGCAGGGTCAGGTAATACTCCAGCGACTCCAGCAACTGGTCCGGTCCGAACGGCTTGGTCATGTAGTCGGACACGTACTCCTGCAGGCCGTCCATCTTGGCGTCGGGCTCTCCCATGCCGGTAAGCATCACGATGACGTTCCCGCTGTAGAGCCCCCGCTCCACGATCTCGCGGATGGTGTCCCAGCCGTCCATGTCGGGCATCATGATGTCCATCAGGATCACCCCTTTGAACCCCGACCCGAGCTGGTCGAGACATTCCGGGCCGCTCGCCGCGCTGGCAAGGCCGAGTTGGGCGGTGCTGCAGATGATCTCCACCGAAGCTCTTACGTACTCGTTGTCGTCTACGATCATGATCCGGTTGCTCATTTTGGCGTTCCTCGTCTGTTTTGATATCTGTCCGTTGCTGTCCTGGTGACCGTTCCGATCAGTTTCGCCATGGTTGTGTGGTCCAGCGGCCCCGCGTCGCTCCCGCTCGTCGGAGCCGAGACAAGCATCTCCCCGACCCTGGCCATGAACTGTTCCAGGGTGAACGGCTTGGCGAGGAAGATCGCATCCCGGCGCTGCTCATCCGGCGGCACCACATGGCTCGTGTACCCCGAGATGTAGAGAACCGGCAGGGATGGTTGCCTTTCCAGCAGTTTTTCGTACAGTTCGGGCCCCGTCATCTCCGGCATGACCACGTCGGTTGCCAGCAGGTCGATGGTCCCGTGCCCGGCCGCCAGGTCGAGCGCCTGCGACGGGCGCTCCGCTGCCAGGACCCGGTACCCGAAGGAGGCCAGCAGATCCCCCACTACCTCGCGGATCATGTTGTTGTCCTCCACCAGCAGGATGGTCTTCGCCTCCCCCTTGCAGTGCTGGGCGGCGGCAGGGGGGGGGACGGCGATGATCGGCTCGACGCTGCCGGAGCTGGCCGGGAGGTAGATGGCGAACCTGGTCCCTTCCCCGGGGCGGCTCTTGACGTCGATGCAGCCGCCGTGGCGCTTGACGATGCCGTACACGGTGGCCAGGCCGAGCCCGGTGCCGCGCCCCACCTCCTTGGTGGTGAAAAACGGCTCGTACATGTGCTTGAGCGTCTCCTCCGCCATTCCGCAGCCGTCATCCGAGAAGGCGAGCAGGATGTAATGGCCCGGCTTCGCGACCGGGTGCTGCTTGTGGAACTCCTCGTCCAGTATCAGGTGCCCGGTCTCCAGGCAGATCGATCCCGCCCCGGCGATGGCGTCCTGGGCGTTCAGGAGCAGGTTCAAGAGGATCTGCTCCAGTTGCCCGCGGTCTCCCTGCACCTTCACCTCCCCCGGTGACAGCCTGAGGTCTATGGAGACGTTGTCTCTCGCCGTGGCGCGCATGATGTCCCTGAAGGAGGCGATCACCTCGTTCAGGTCCAAAAGGTCCATGTGGAGCACCTGCTTGCGCCCGAAGGAGAGGAGTTTCTGGGTGAGGTCGCTCGCCTTTTGGGCGGCGCTGCTCATGGAGACGACCATGCGGGCCTGCTGGCTCCCTTCGGGGCAAAGGCGCAGCAGCATGTCTCCGTAGACGATGATCGGCGTCAGGAGGTTGTTGAAGTCGTGGGCGACTCCGGCCGCCAGCTGGCCCACCGCCTCTATCCTCTGGCTGTGGTGCAGCTGCTCCTCCAGCACGCGGCGCCCCTCGTCGGCCCTCACGCGGCCGATGGCGATGCCGGCCAGGTGCGCCGCCGACTCGATGAGCTGGAGGTCCCCCTCTCCAGGGGCGCGCGGCTCGCGGTGGTACACGGCAATGGTCCCCAGCAGCGTGCCGTTGGAGGCGAATACCGGCTCGGACCAGCACGCCCTGAGGCCGGCATCGCGGGCCGGCTGGAAATCCTTCCAGTAGGGGTGGGGTTCCAGGTCCTCCACCACGACGCGCTGCCTGAGGAAGGCGGCGGTACCGCACGACCCTTGCCCCTTGCCGATCTTCAGGCCGTCCACCGCCCGGTTGTACTGTTCGGGAAGCGAGGGGGCCGCCCCGTGGCGCAGCCCGGTCCCGGATTCGTTAACCAGGAGCAGCGAGCAAAGTGAGCCGGGGATCCCCTGCTCGACGTATTGCACCACGCAGACCAGCAGCTCCTCGAGCGAGGCGTCCGTCGCTATCCGCTCCAGGGTCTTGAGACGGCTCAGCTCCTTTAGCTCGTTGGCCTTTCTGTGGGTGATGTCCCTGGCGATGCTCAGGATCAGCGGGCGCCCCTCGCTTTGTGTCACGTGCGCATGCACCTCGAGCGGGATGACCGCGCCCTCCCTGGAAAGGTAGGCGCTCTCGTAGGTCGCCTCCCCGCGCTCCTTGAGCCTCGCCAGCATCGGCTCTACCAGCTCCGCGTATTCCGGCGGCTCCAGGTCGTGCAGCCGGATGCCGGCCAGCTCCTCCGGCCGGAAGCCGGTCAGCCGGCAGAGCGCCTGGTTGAAATGCACCAGGCGCCCCTCCTCGTCGACCTGCAAGATCGCGTCGTTGACCGCGTCTATCTGGGCCGCCTTGATGGCGAGCTCCGCCTTCTGCCCGTTCACCAGGTCCTGCGCCGCCTTCAGGCAGTCCAGGTGGCGGAAAAGGATGCCGGTCAGCACCACGAGCAGCAGGCAGAGCATCAGGGTCAGCACCGACTGCTGCAAAGAGATCCTCTCCGGGAGCCCTGCCGCACCGGCTGCCCCCCAGAGCTCCGGGACCACCCCCATGGTCCAGATGCAAAGTACGGCAACGACGATGAAACCGACGGTAATGCCGGTGCGCTTTTTCAGTTGTGCTATGGAGATATGCATCATGTCTGGCAGCTTCCCGCAATTGCTGTGTTCTCTCCCGTCACCCCCACGGTCCCGCCGGCCTGCTCCAGGGTGAAGAAAATCGTCGTCCCGCATCCCTTCCCGGGGCTCTCGGCCCAGATCCTGCCATGGTGGTTGGCCACGATCCTCTTGCAGATGGCCAGGCCAAGCCCCTGCGTGTTCAGGTCGTGACGGGCGGCGTCGGCCTTGAAGAACTCGTTGAAGACCAGGGAGAGGTGCTCCTGGTCGAGTCCCACGCCGTCATCCTGCACGGATACCCGGATCATCCCGTCCTTTTTGTCCGCGCCGAGCAGCACCCTGCCGTTTGCCGCGGCGTAACGCGCCGCGTTGCTGAGCAGGTTCTTGAACAACAGGGTCAGTTGGTCCGCAGATGCCAGCACCTGAAGCTCCTGGTCCATATCGATCCGGCAGCTCACCCCGCGCAGGGCCAGCGCTTCGCCCACCTCGCCCAGGGCGTGCCTGGCCGCGTGGGCAAGCTTCACGGGAATCAGCGCGGGACGGGCCGACGAGAGCCGGACCAGGTCGAGCGATTTCTCCGCGAGCCCCTTGATCTGGTTGGAGCATTGCTGGCAGATCTCCAGCATCCGCTCCAGCCCGGGGTCGGTGACCTGCCTCCTGATCATGGGGAGCAGGGCGAACAGCGGGGTGAGCGGGGTGTTCAGGTCGTGGTTCAACTGGAGCATCATGGACTCCACCATGCGGGAGTGATGCCTCTCCGCCTCCAGCTTGCTGCTCTCCATCTGGGCCGCCTTGCGTTCGGTGATATCCAGCACCACTCCGACCAGCCCGCTCGGAACCCCCTTCTCGTTCCAAACGGCTGCCTTGTGGAAAATGACGTCGCGCAGGGTGCCGTCCGCATATTTCACCTGCGATTCGTAGACCTGTATGCCTGGGGTCTCCATGATCTTCCGGTCCATCTCGTGATACTGCCGGGCCAACTCCCTGGGCCAGAGTTCGAACACCGTCCGCCCCATCAGCTCCTCCCTGTCGTGTCCTACGTAGGACTGGAACGCCTTGTTGCAGAGGTTGTAGCGCCCTTCGGTGTCCTTGGAGAAGATCGGGCTCGGGATGGTGTCCAAAAGCAGCTGCTGGAAGCCCAGCTGCTTCTTCAGCAGGTTCTCCGAGCGCCGGCGGTCCAGGATCAGCAGGATGGCCAGCATCACGAAGACGGCCGCAAGACTCCCGTTTATGGCCCGTATCTTCAGGTTGATCCGGTCGTAGCGCGCGAGGTACTCGCTCTTCATCACCCCGACGAAGAGGGCGCCGATGATCCTCCCTTCGGTGTCCCTGATCGGGTCGTAGGCGGTGAAGTAGGGGACGCCGAGTATGTCCGCTTCACCACGGTAGCGGGTTCCCTGCCGGAAGATCGCCTGGTAGGCGGGGCCGGTGAGCTTGGTGCCGATGGCGCGGCTGCCGTCGGGCCTGATGATGCTGGTGGCGATCCTCGTGTCCCCCTGGAACACGGTGGCCCTGCTGCCGGTGATGCTGAATATCTTGTCGGGGATCTCGTTGTTGTCGTTCAGGATGTAGTAGTCCCCGATGGTCAGGTTGCCGTTCTCGATGCGGAAGGTATGCCCCCTGCGGCCGATCAGCTCCCGGAAAATCATCAGGCTGCTTTCCTGCTGCCGGTTCGCATGGCGCACCGCTTCCTCATGGATCTGCCTGAGGATGACGTGGCTGGCGATGGTCATCACCACTGCGATGCCGACCGCGCTGATCAGCAGGACTGCCGAGATTTTTTGGGTGGAAATTTTCAAGCCTATCCCTTTGCCTGTCGGTGGCCCCGTTCGTTCATGCTCCCTTACACCCTGAAACTTCTCTTTCCGTGGGAGGAAAGCCAGCTGATCAGGCGCCCCGATATCTCCGGAAGCGGGACCACCTCGTCCACTCCCCCACGTGCGATCGCCTCCCTGGGCATCCCGAACACGACGCAGCTCTCCTCGTCCTGGGCGAGGGTCCTCGCCCCCGCCCCGTGCATCTCCAGCATCCCGGCGGCTCCGTCATCGCCCATGCCGGTCATGATGATCCCCAGGGCGTTGGCCGCGGCGCAGTTGGCCGCGGAGCGGAACAGGACGTCCACCGAGGGGCGGTGCCGGGATACCGGGGGGCCGTCCCCGAGGGCGATGGTGTAGTTGGCTCCGCTTCTGGCGAGCATCAGGTGCCGGTTCCCGGGCGCTATGTAGGCATGCCCCGGGAGCACCCGTTCGCCGTGCTCCGCCTCCTTCACCGCCAGTGCGCAGAGCCCGTTCAGCCGGGCCGCGAAGGTCCGGGTGAAGGTCTCCGGCATGTGCTGGGTGATCAGGATCCCCGGGCAGTCCGGGGGGAGCGCCGCCAGGAAGGTCTTGAGCGCCTCGGTCCCGCCGGTGGAGGCCCCCACCGCGATCACCTTCTCCGTGGTGGAGAAATGCTCGTGCCTGGTGGGGAGGACGGCGTCGGCCGTCAGTTTCTTCTGGACCGGCGGGGCCGCCCCGCGTTTCGCCGCGCCGCCGCGCCGGAAGGAGCGGTGGGCTAAGCGGATCTTCTCGGTCAGTTCCTGCGCGTACTCCAGGAGTCCGCTGCGGATGTCGATCCTCGGCTTGGTGACGTAGTCGAAGGCCCCGAGCTCCAGCGCCCTTAGCGTAACGGCCGAGCTCTTCTCGGTAAGGGACGAGACCATCACCACCGGCATGGGCCTAAGCCGCATCAGCTTCTCCAGGAAGGCGAGACCGTCCATCTTCGGCATCTCGACGTCCAGGGTGAGCACGTCCGGGTTCAGCTCCTTGATGCGCTGCCTCGCCGCCAGCGGGTCCGGCGCCGTCCCGACCACCACCAGGTCAGGCTCCGCGTTGACGATCTCGGAAAGAAGGGAGCGTATCAGCGCTGAATCGTCTACTATGAGGACCTTAATCGGCATTTGATCTTCCTGCGGGAAGGTCCCGCATCCTTTTCACCCATGCGCGCCCTGTGGCCGGGAAAAACACCACCTTGCGCGGACAGCACTCCCCCAGGTCCGAGGCCATGATCGGAATGCCGTGCCTTTTGAGGTACTCGATGGCGAAGGCGGCGTTTTTGCCCCCGATGTCCGTCGCCATGGCCATGACCCGCCCCGCCCCGAAGAGCTTCGCCGCCAGCCGTCTCGGGTTGGCCCCCAGCGCCTCGAGCCGCTGCAAAAGCTGCCTCATCGCGCAGGCGCCGTAGCGGGCACAGTTGACGGAGCCGGAGTCGCAGGCCCCGGTGCAGAGGCTGGCCTTCGCGCTTTGCAGCAGTTCCGGGAGCATGAAGTGGTTCATCCCCCCCACCCCCCGCTCGCTGTCATAGAGGCAGACCGAGACGCAGGAGCCCAGGGTCGTGGTGATCGCCACCGGCTCGGCGGTGGCGAAGCACTCGCCTGCCCCGATCTTCACCGCAACGGTGCCGAATTCCGGGTCGAAATAGCTCCCCTTGCAGTGATACGGGTCGGCTGGCATTTCCCTTCCTTGGAGAGCTTCATTGCACCCGGGGTGTCACCCCCTGAGCGTATAGACCGTGTTGCCGCAGAGCCTGAACAGGTCCTGTGTATGGTGGAAGCTCTCGGAGTGGCCGACGAACAAAAGCCCGTCGGGGTGGAGGACCCGGGCTATCCTCTCCAGGATCGCGTGCTGGGTCCGCTTGTCGAAGTAGATCATCACGTTGCGGCAGAAGACGAAGTCGAACTTGCCGCGCATCGGCCACTTCTCGTCCAGCAGGTTCAGCTGCCGGAACTTCACCAGCTGTCGCAGCTCGTCCTTCGCCCGGCCCAGCCCCTCGTTTCTCCCCTCTCCCCTCAGGAAGTAGCGCCTGCGCAGGTGATCCGGGATCTTTTGCAGCTGGTCGACCGGGTACACCCCCTCCCTCCCCCTGGCGAGCACGCTGGTGTCGATATCCGTGGCCAGGATGGCGGGCGCGGGGGAGGGCGGATCCAGCGCCTCCAGCGCGGTCATGGCGATGGAGTACGGCTCCTCGCCGCTGGAGGAGGCGCAGCTCCAGATGCTGACCCCCTTGTCGGCCGGGCGGCGCGCCAGGTGCTCCGCCATGATCCGGAAATGGTGCGGCTCCCGGAAGAAGGAGGTCATGTTGGTGGTGAGGGCGTTGATGAACTCCTCCACCTCCTCTCCGTTGCCGCTGCCGACGATGTCCAGGTACTCGGAGAAGGAATCGATACCCGTGGCGCGCAGCCTGCGCGCCAGGCGGCTGTACACCATGTCCATCTTCCCGGGGGCCAGCGCTATGCCGGCAAGCCGGTAGATGATGCCGCGGACTCGGGCGAAATCGTCCTTGGTCAACCGGTAGTGGAACCCGTCGGGGGGCGCGGCGCCACCCCCCCCCGCAAGGGGGGGCGCCGCACTCCCTTCACTTGGTCTATTCAGAATTCTTTCCAGTCGTCGTCCAGTTCTGCTGCATCGGCGGCCGCAGCCTTGGCGGGGCGCTGGTCCGGCGTCCTTGCCGCCCCTGCCGCGGTGAGAGGCCTGGTTTTTTTCTCGGGTGCCTTCTGCTTTGCCGGGGCGTTGCGCGCGACTTTCCGCTTTTCCTGGGTCGCTTGCTGTTTGTGGCTCTCTTCCAGGGTGAAGCGCGCCACCACTGACACCAGCTGCTGAGCCTGCTCCTCGAGCGACTCTGCCGCGGCC
>Ga0209317_1000698_pt1 | contig 36917 bp, 27 predicted proteins | sample RifGroB2_FD_183994 | JGI IMG/M metagenome (GOLD analysis project Ga0209317, IMG submission 183994) | Soil microbial communities from Rifle, Colorado, USA - Groundwater B2 (SPAdes) (version 2) | ecosystem: Environmental > Terrestrial > Soil > Unclassified | place: Rifle, Colorado | collected... | reverse complement strand
ACCGGACGAGGAGCTCCTCATAGCCTCCACCGGCGTGATCGGCCAGCCGCTCCCCATGGAGCGCTTCAGAAACGGTATCCAGCCTCTGGTGGACGGACTCGACCACGGATCCCTGCACGATGTGGCGCTCGCCATCATGACGACCGACACCTTCGAGAAGATCGAACGGCGCCGCGGCGAGGCGGGGGGGGTGGGCTACGACATCGAAGGGGTCGCCAAGGGGGCGGGGATGATCCAGCCCAACATGGCCACCATGCTCTCCTTCCTGGTCACCGACGCCGCCGTCGATCCCGCGTTCCTGCGCAGCGCCTTCAGCGAGGCGGTGGACGGCTCGTTCAACGCGATCACCGTGGACGGCGACACCTCTACCAACGACACCGCGCTGATCATGGCCAACGGCGCCGCCGGGAATCCGCTTATCAAGGCGGGGACCCCCGAGGGGAACGCCTTTCTCGCCCTGTTGCACGACGTGCTGTTGTCGCTTGCCAAGTTGATCGTCAGGGACGGCGAGGGCGCCACCAAATTCGTCCAGATCAGGGTGAAAGGTGCCGAAAACAACGCGGACGCCAAAAAGGCGGCGCTCGCAATTGCCAATTCCCTGCTGGTGAAGACCGCTTTTTTCGGCCAGGACGCCAACTGGGGCAGGATCATAGCGGCGCTGGGATATTCCGGAGCCCGGATGGAGCAGGATCGGGTGGAGATACGATTCGACGACGTGGTGATGGCCTCAGGAGGCATCTTCGCAGGTGGCGACGCGGAGGCGGCCGGCACCGAAGTGCTGAAGCGTAAGGAATTTGAGGTGATCGTCGATCTTAAGATAGGAAACGGCGAGACGGTGGTCTATACCAGCGATCTCTCCTACGATTATGTGCGCATCAATGCCGACTACCGGACCTGAAGGACTTTAAAAAACCTTGACCGCCCCCTTTCCCCTGGCAAGCCGGTACCCCTTGCGGCAGATGCTGCCGGGATTTCCGGATCCGCGCGAGGCAAATGCTTCTGGAGGCACCATGACTTTAACCAGGTTTTTATCTACCGTGAGCGCAGCCCTTTTCCTCACCATGGCAGGGGTGGGGGAGCCGCAGGCAAGCGATCTGAAGATCACCGAGATGGCGGTCACCACCAAGATCGTCAAGGGGAACCCGATCGACTCGGTCAGGCGCATTTCCTCCACCTCGGTCGATGCGCTCTACTGTTTCACGAGGGTGGTGCGCCCGAAGGGTCCCGAAACTACCATCAAGCAGGTATGGTATCTGAATGACGAGGTGGTGGGCGAATACGAGCTGCCGATCAAGGGGGCGCAGTGGCGTACCTTCAGCAAGAAGACCGTGGTAAAGGGGCAATCCGGCGTGTGGCGCTGCGAGGCCCTGGACAGCGAGGGTAGCCTCCTGAAATCGGTCACCTTCCAGATGAACTAGGTCGGGGTCCGACCTCGAACCCCGAACCCCGAACCCTTGAACCTCGAACGTTGAACGTTGAACGTTGAACGTTGAACGTTGAACCCTGGCGGATATGACCCTCTTCAGAAGTTTTGTCTGCGCGGTGTTGCTCCTCGCACTCGCCCCCAACTGTTTCGGGGGCGAGCAGGCAAGCATAGACGCGCTGTTGAACGATGCCATCGCCCGCAACCTCATCGCGGGTGGCGTGGTGCTGATAGGCAACAGGGATAAAATACTCTTCGAAAAGGCCTACGGCCGGATTTCCCCGCTCCCCGACGCGCCGGCCATGACCGTCGACACCATCTTCGATCTCGCCTCCCTCACCAAGGTGGCCGCCACCACCCCGGCCATACTCAAACTTGCCGAAGAGGGACGTCTCTCCCTGCTCGACCCCGCAGTAAAGTGGTTTCCCGAGTTCGTCGGCCGCGGTAAAGACGCCATACTGATACTCAACCTGCTCACCCACACCACAGGGCTGGACGACATACCGCTTTCCAGCGATACCCCGATGCAAAGCGCAATCGAGGGGGCCGCAAACCAAAAGTTGAAGGGGGAGATCGGGAGCCGCTTCAGGTATGCCGACCTGAACTTTATCCTGCTAGCCGAGCTGGTGCGCCGGGCGACCGGGGCGGGGCTCGACCTTTACGCCCACGCCTCTTTTTACCACCCGCTCGGCATGACCGACACCGCATTCAGGCCGCAGGGCCAGGGGCGCTTTTGCGCCACGCTCGGCGACGGCCGCATGTTCGTTGGCGAGGCACAGGATTACCTCTGCCGTCAGTTGGGCGGGGTAGCCGGACATGCCGGCCTCTTCTCCACGGCCGGCAACCTTGCCAGGTTCTGCCGCATGATGCTCTCAGGCGGCATGCTGGACGGCAAGAGGGTGCTGGCTCAGCGCACGGTGGACCAGATGACCGCCCCCTATTTTTCCCGGGGGGGCGAGGTGGTCCGAGGACTCGGCTGGGACATATCCTCCCCGTTTTCCGCTCCGCGCGGACTTGGTTTCTCCAGGGTCTCCTTCGGCCATACCGGCTATTCCGGGTCCTCCATCTGGATTGACCCGGTCTCCGATACCTTTGTCATACTGCTTACCGCCCGCCTTGAATATAAAAAAGTTCAGGAATTCAGCAAGCTGCGCGGTGATCTTTCCACCCTCGCCGCTTTGTTGTTCGGCGTTACGCAGGATCCGCTCGAGATGTCCTATCAATGACGACCGATTAATAAGAAAGGGCAAAATCCTTGACACCCTAAGCCCTTTATGCTAGCTTTTTTTACTGTTTTATCTTGAAACTGATGTATTTGCGCTAATTCACTTAAAGTCACCTCTGTCTGCCCCGCAAAAAGAGAAATCCTTTGCACGCAGTGAAGTACTGGATCAATCTCTTGTGTCATAGCCGGACGACTTGACTTACTCAACGTGCAGCATAACTCCTGGCAAACAGCTTCCAAAGTAGAGGAGGGATAGATGGGCAATAGACTGCTCCTCGCCGATGACAGCATCACCATCCAGAAAGTCGTGGCGATTATCTTTGCCAATGAGGAGTTTGAGCTCACCGTTGTTGACAACGGGACTGCCGCCCTTGAGAAGGCGCGGGAGATCCAACCTGACGTGATGCTGATCGACGCGCTTATGCCGGGCAAGACCGGGTACGAGGTCTGTACCGAGATCCGTCGCGACCCAAAGCTCGGTTCCGTCCCCATTTTGCTTCTGATCGGAGCTTTCGAGCCTCTTGACGATGAGAAGGCGCGAGACTGCGGTGCCGACGCCACCATTTCCAAGCCTTTCGAGTCCCAGCAGCTGATAGACCGGGTCAAGGAAATGCTCGCTCTCGGCCGGTCGAGAAGCGCCGCCGCTCCCGCCGCAAGAGCGCTGCCGATTGAGTCCGCCGCCGAAGAGCTCTGGGGCGACCTTTCATCTTTCGATACCATGCCTCCCGCTGATCTGCCGCTTTCCCCCGCTGCCTTTCCCATGGCGGAGGCTCCCCGGGAACCTGCAGCACCCCGTTACGAACCCCCTGCGGCTGCTCGGCCTGCCGCCCCTACGCCTCCTTTAGCAGCTCCGGCCGCGCCTGTCGCCGCGGCGCGGACCCCTTATGACGAGGAACTGGTAGAGGCGAGCTTCGAGGATGATCTATGGGGCGCCTTCGAAGCCGAAGAGGAGCCGCGCGTTCCTGCCTCCCCCCCCTCCCAGCTTTTCGGCGTGGTGGAGCCGGAAAACGAGTTCGAGGCGGAGGAGTTCTTCAGTTTCGAGGATGAATCGGAAGAAATCGAGGAGACCGGGAGAGCGCTGGATTTCGATGCGTCCATTGCAGGGCGAGCTACTGCCGAGGAGTTGTTCGCCTTTGACGAGGAACCTTTGCCGCTTACGGAGCCTGAGCCGGAGCAATTCCAGTTTCCCGAGTACGAGCCGTTCTCATTTGAAACCCAGGCCAGCGAGCCGGCCGCGCCGTTGGCCGCCGCGCCAGCCGAGCCGGCCCGCGAGCAGGTAGCCGCGCCCGAGTCGCTGCAGGTCGCTCCCGCTTGCGAGCCCGGATTGGAAGGGGCCGAGGCCGCGCCCCAGGCACCCGCTGCCGCAACCTTCAGCGAAGCGGACCTGGTAGCGGCGCTCTCAAAGATCTCCAGGGAGGTCATCGAGCGGATCGTCTGGGAGGTGGTGCCCGACCTGGCCGAGATGCTGGTAAAGGAAGAAATCAAGAAACTGAAAGCAGGCGCACGCGGGTAAAGCAGGCAGTCGGTGCGCAGAAGCTTTTTGAATCAGGGGATTTCACAATCCCCTTTTTTAATACCTAAACGATTAGATCACAATCCAAAAGAGGTCGATTAGCATGGCAACCAGAGAGCTGGAAAAGGTTTACGAGCCGAAGAGCGTGGAACAGCGGTGGTATGAGGTGTGGGAGCAAAAGGGATATTTTCATGCCGAGGTCCCTTCCGACAAGCCCTCCTACAGCATCGTCATCCCCCCCCCGAACATCACCGGCGTGCTGCACATGGGACACGCCCTGAACAATACCCTGCAGGACATCCTGTGCCGCTGGAAGAGGATGAGTGGCTACAACGTGCTCTGGATGCCGGGAACGGACCACGCGGGAATCGCGACCCAGAACGTGGTGGAGCGCCAGCTGGCCGCCGAGGGGAAGGACCGTTTCGAGCTGGGACGCGAGGCGTTCATCGAACGGGTCTGGCAGTGGAAGGGGGAGTCGGGGGGGCAGATCATCGGGCAGCTGAAGAGGCTCGGCGCCTCCTGCGACTGGGAGCGCGAGCGTTTCACCATGGACGCCGGGCTTTCCACGGCCGTGCGCGAGGTGTTCGTGCGTCTCTACAAGGAGAAGCTGATCTACCGCGACAACCGTCTGATCAACTGGTGCCCGCGCTGCCATACCGCGCTCTCGGATATCGAGGTCGAGCACGAGGACAAGGCAGGGAACCTCTGGCACCTGCGTTACCCGGTGGTCGGGAGCGACGAGTTCCTGGTGGTCGCCACCACGCGGCCCGAGACCATGCTGGGCGACACCGCGGTCGCCGTCAATCCCGCCGACGAGCGCTACGGTCACCTGATCGGAAAGAAGGTGCTGCTGCCGCTGGTGAACCGCGAGATCCCGATCATCGCCGACGATTATGTAGACGTCGAGTTCGGCACCGGCGTGGTCAAGATCACTCCCGCCCACGATTTCAACGACTTCGAGATGGGGGTGCGCCACAACCTGGACCGCATCAACATCTTCGACGAATCGGGCATCGTCAACGCGGCAGGCAAGCAGTACGAGGGTATGGACCGCTTCGCCGCCAGAAAGCAGGTGGTGGCCGACCTTGAGGCCGCGGGACTTTTGGATCGCATCCAGGATCACGCGCTGTCGGTTGGGGGGTGCTACCGTTGCAAGACGGTGGTCGAGCCTTACATGTCGTTGCAGTGGTACGTGAAAGTGGCGCCTCTGGCCGAAGAGGCGCTGGCCGCCGTCAAGGACGGCCGCACCAAGATCGTCCCGGCGCAGTGGGAAAATACCTATTACGACTGGATGGAGAACATCCGCGACTGGTGCATCTCGCGCCAGATCTGGTGGGGGCACCGGATTCCCGCCTGGTTTTGCGACCACTGCGGCGCCATCACGGTCGCCAAGGAGGATCCGAGCTGCTGCGAGGAGTGCGGATCCGACGAGATACGCCAGGAGACCGATGTCCTCGATACCTGGTTCTCCTCGGCCCTTTGGCCTTTCTCGACCCTGGGATGGCCGGAGAAGACGCCGGAACTCGCCTCTTTCTACCCGACCTCGTGCCTCGTCACGGGCTTCGACATCCTTTTCTTCTGGGTGGCCCGCATGATGATGATGGGGCTGCACTTCATGGACAAGGTTCCCTTTACCGACGTCTATATCCATGCACTGGTGCGCGATTCCCAGGGGCAGAAGATGAGCAAGTCCAAGGGGAACGTGATAGATCCCCTGACCGTGATCGATGCCTACGGCACCGACGCCTTCCGCTTCACCCTGGCCGCCTTCGCGGCGCAGGGGCGCGACGTGAAGCTTGCCGAGGAGCGCATCGCGGGTTACCGCAACTTCGCCAACAAGATCTGGAACGCCTCCCGCTTCGCCATGATGAACCTAGAGGGGTTCGATCCGGAAAAGGTCGATGCCGCCTCTTTGAAGCTCTCCAACGCCGACCGCTGGATACTGTTCCGCTTGAGCGAAGCCGCGGCATCGGTGGACGGCGCACTCACCTCCTTCCGTTTCAACGAGGCGGCCAACGACCTTTACCGCTTCACCTGGAGCGAGTTCTGCGACTGGTACATAGAGCTGGTCAAGGACGACCTGTACAAGGGGGATGCCGAGCGGCAGGCGAGTGCCAAGTACGTGCTCTGGCTGGTGCTGGAAAACCTGCTGCGCCTGTTGCACCCGTTCATGCCGTTCATCACCGAAGAGATCTGGCAGGCGCTCCCGAAGAAAAGCGGAGCGGCCGATTCGATCATGCTCGCGGCATACCCGACGCCGGACCCTGAATGGGAGGGGTTCAGCGCCGCCGCGACCGAGATGGAACTGGTCATGGAGGTCATCAAGGGGATCAGGAACATCAGGGGAGAGATGGAGGTGGCGCCGAGCAAGCAGATCGCGGCGATCCTCGACTGCAAGTCCGAGGCGACCCTGGCGCTGATGAAGAGAAACGAGGTCTATGTCATGAGCCTTGCCCGCCTATCCGATCTCGCCATAGGGCGGGGGATCGAGCGGCCGGCCGAGGCATCGCTGCAGGTGGCGGGCGACGTGGAGATCATCGTGCCGTTGCGCGGCCTGGTGAACGTCGAGGAAGAGGAAAAGCGGCTTGGTAAGGAAATCGCCAAGATCGAGAAGGACATCGATTTTCTCTCCAAGAAGCTTGAGAACCCGAGCTTCGTCGAGCGGGCGCCTGCCGACGTGGTGGTGAAGGAGCGCGAGAAGATAGCGGAGTTCGCCGGCAAAAAGCAGCTGCTGGAGGAAAGCCTGGTGAAGATCCAGAGGCTGAGATAACCCGAAAAACCGTTCTAAGAACCGTTCAAAGATCAACGTTCTACGTTCGACGTTAAAGTCGTTGTTACAAGGTACTTCTCTAAGTTCCAGGTTCTATGTTAAAGTCGTTGCCACGAGGAACCGGTTCAACGTTCTACGTTAGAATTGGCAATTGTTAGTGCAGACAAATGAAACAATCGTAGAACGTAGAACGTAGAACGTAGAACGTAGAACGGGATTCCAAGAGGTTCAAGTTGAGCATCATTCTCATCACATACGGCGTTTTCGCCTTTGTTTTCGGGGCGGTTGTCGGCTCCTTCCTGAACGTCTGCATCTGCAGGCTGCCGGGCAAGGAGTCGGTGGTGTTTCCACCTTCTCACTGCACCAAATGCGATTACGTGATCCGCTGGTACGACAATATACCGATCCTGAGCTACCTGTTGCTGAAGGGTAAATGCCGCCGCTGCGGCGAACGCATTTCCCTGCAGTACCCGCTGGTGGAACTGCTAAACGGCGCCCTCTCGCTCGCCCTTTTCCTCAGATTCGGCCCGGGCTTCGTCTACGCCGTCCTCTTCGTCTTTTGCAGCGCGCTGGTGGTGGTCACCTTTATCGACCTTGAGCACCAGATCATCCCTGACTCGATCACGCTGCCGGGTATCGTCGCCGGCTTCATCATCTCCTTTTTCATCCCCCAACTGGGATGGCTCAACTCCCTGATCGGCATCGTTGCTGGAGGAGGGTCGCTCCTTTTGATCGCCTACGGCTACCAGTTGATCGCCAAGAAGGACGGCATGGGCGGGGGAGACGTGAAGCTGCTGGCCATGATGGGGGCGTTTCTCGGCTGGAAGGCGATACTTTTCATCATCTTCACGGCATCGCTGCTCGGTTCCGTGATAGGGGTGAGCGTCATGATGGCCCAGAAAAAGGACTCCACTCTCGCCATCCCGTTCGGTCCGTTCCTGGCCGGCGGAGCCGTCCTCTACATCTTCTACGGCAGGCAAATCATCTACTGGTATTTGAGCATGGGAAGCTGAAGCGGCCCCTATGAAACTACTCCGTTTCAGCCTCACCTTTTATATTCTCTCCGCCCTGAGCATCCTGCTGGTGCTTACCTGGATACTGCTTTCACTTATCTCGTTCAAGACGGCTGAAAACGACCTGCTGGCCCAAAAAGGCGAAGGGGGGAGGCGGCTTCTCTCCGGCATCGCTGTGCTTTTGCCCCGCCCGCTGGCACCGGTCGAGCCCGGATCGCAGGCCGCGAGGTATCTGGAACACCTCAGGAACGACAAGGGTTTCAGCGGGTTGCTGATAGTCGACGACACCGGGCGCGAACTGTACGCCGTCTCCGATCAGAGCGGGCCCGATGCGGGCGTGTTGAAGGTTTTGAGGAGCGGGGGGAACTCCTTTCAAGTGTCCGGGGACGGACGCTACGGGCGCTGCTATCAGGCGCTGATGGAGCAGGGGAAGGTGATCGGCGCCGCGCGCCTCACCCTTTCGCTGCTCCCCGAGCAGCAGAGACTGAAAGGATCCCGTCGCATCTTTCTTGCCTATTTCATGTTGGACTTTCTCCTGTTGCTGGTCCTTGGCTCCTACCTGCTCTCGCGCACCGTCGTGCTTCCGATCCGGAAGTTGCTAACCGCCACGCGCAGGATCGCCGCCGGAGATCTCGGGGAGACGGTCCATGTGCCTGGCAGCACCGAGGTCGCGGAACTATCCGACGCCTTCAATACCATGGTGTTCGCGCTCAGGGGGAAGCGGGAAGAGGTGGAGGCAAAGGTCGCCTCTCTGAACAAGGCTAACCGCGAGATCGTCGAGGCAAGAAACGAGGCGATTCATTCCGAGAAGATGGCTTCGGTAGGTCTTCTGGCAGCCGGAATGGCGCACGAGATAGGCACCCCGCTGGCGGCGATCATGGGGTACACCGGCATTCTCTCCGAGGAGCTGGCGGGAGACGCCGAGAAGTCCGACTACCTGCGCCGCATAGCCTCGGAATCGCAAAGGATCGACCGGATCGTCAGGGGACTTCTGGATTACGCGCGCCCCAAAAACGCGCAGCGTGAGGAGGTGGCGTTGCTGCCGCTCATGGAGAAGGTGGTGGAACTGCTGGGGACCCAGGGGGCGCTGAGGCTTTTAGACGTATCGGTGGAAGTCGAACCCTCGCTGCCGCCGCTGCACGCCGACCCACATCAGTTGGAACAGTTGCTCATTAATCTGGTCATGAACGCCAAAGACGCCATGCCCTTTGGGGGGACGCTGAAGCTAAAGGGGAGTCGCGCGGGTGATGACGTGCTGGTTGAGGTAGCAGACAGCGGGCAGGGGATGCCGCCCGAGCATCTGGCGCGCGTGTTCGATCCTTTCTTCACCACCAAGGAGCCGGGCAAGGGGACCGGTCTGGGTCTGGCCATAGCCGCTAGAATAGCCGATTCCTGCGGCGGGAGGCTCACGGTTCAAAGCGAACTGGGCAAGGGGAGCCGGTTTGTTCTCAGGCTAACTGTGAACCAATTGACGATTGACAATTGACGATTGACAATTAACAACCGATCTGTGAATCAATTGACAATCAACAACTGGTTCGGGCCGGCATAAACTGCTGAAACTGTCGAGGACACATTGCATACTTACGCCGTAGCAATACCACCTATTAAAAAGTTACTGTCGATCATCAATTGTCTCAAGGTTTTCATTGTCAATCGTCAATTGTCAATTGGTTTAAAAAATGACCTCGGATAAGAAAAAAATACTCGTCGTGGACGACGAGGAAAATCTGCGCCACATGCTACAGGTCATGCTGAAGAAGCTGGGCTACCTCGTGGATCAGGCTGCCGATGGCGCCGATGCCCTGGATAAATCGCGCCTGGGCAACTACGCCTTCATCCTTTGCGACATCAGGATGCCTGTCATGGACGGCAGGAGCTTTTTAGCCCGGTATAGCGAGGCGGGGTTCGGCGCCACGGTCATCATGATGTCGGCCTACGGCTCCGCCGCTGACGCCATCGATTGCATGAAGCTTGGCGCCTACGATTACATCTCCAAGCCGTTCAACAGCGAAGAGATCTCCCTGGTGCTGAAAAAGGCCGAGGAGCGCGAGCGGCTAAAGGAAGAGAACCGGAGGCTGCGCGAGGAGGTCGGGCGCGGCGGCTCCCTTGGCAACATCATTAGCAGAAGCGACAGGATGACCGGGATCTTTCAGTTGGTGAAAAAGCTCTCCGACCACAAGACCACCGTCCTGATCCTGGGTGAATCCGGCACCGGAAAAGAGCTCATCGCCAAGGCGCTGCACTACAACGGGGGGCGCCGCTCCGCTTCCTTCGTCGCCGTCAACTGCGGCGCCATTCCGGCATCCCTTCTGGAGAGCGAGCTGTTCGGCCACGTCAGGGGGGCGTTCACGGATGCAAGTCATGACAAGGCGGGGCTCTTCGAGGAGGCGGACGGCGGGACCCTGTTTCTCGATGAGATCGCCGAAATGCCGCCGGCTTTGCAGGTAAAGCTTTTGCGGGTGCTGCAGGAGGAGGAAATTCGCCGGGTGGGCGCAGCGGTTTCCAGGCGGGTGAACGTGCGGGTGATCTCGGCCACCTCGCGCGACCTGGGCGCCGAGGTCGCGGCAGGCAGGTTCAGGGAGGACCTTTACTTCAGGCTCAACGTTTTCGCCATCGCGCTCCCTCCGCTCAGGGAAAGGATCGAGGATGTGCCGCTGCTCGTGGAGCATTTTCTGCAAAAGCACGGCGAGAGGATGGGGGTCACCGGCGTTAGACCGAGTCCCGAGGCGTTGCAGGCACTGGTCCGTTATCGCTGGCCCGGAAACGTACGGGAACTGGAAAACTGCATAGAGCGCGGGCTGGTGCTCTGCGAAGCGGGAATCATGGACCTCTCCTGCCTTCCTGAACCCGTACGCCGCAGCGTGGGCCTTGAGAGAAGGGGGTGGGACGGCGCCGGGGATTCTCTCTCCATCAAGAAGGGGGCCGAGTTCATGGAGCGCTCTCTCATCATGCGCGCCTTGGAGCAGACAGCCGGCAACAGGACCCACGCCGCGAAGCTTCTGGAGATCAGCCACCGGGCGCTTTTGTACAAGCTGAAGGAGTACGGGCTGGTATAGGAGGAACGCGGTCGGTTTGCAGGAATACTGTCAATCGCGCAGGCTTCCAGGTGACACTTTTTTGCGGGGTTCCGCGTCAGGTATGTAAATATTGCATAGTTGATCGTTATAGTCGGTGTGCCGGGTTATTAATTAACTAGCCGGTTTTACGTGTCTAACATCTCGACTGCCGCTGTTGCCAGACGCGGCACGAGAGTTGCTGCTAGGGTGCTGGCAGCGGATTTCAGTAGCGAGGTAAAAAATGTCATTTGTAAAACATCTTATTCTTCCGGTTCTTGTTTGCTTCACTCTGGCAGCTCCCGCCTTCGCCATGTCCGGCGACGGCTGCGGAGGTGACTGCGCCTCGTGCCATACCATAAGCCTCAAGGAAGCAAGCGGGCTGTTGAAGGAACTCGGGGTGGTGAAAACCATTAAGCCCGCGCCGGTGCGCGGGCTGTACGAAGTCACCATCGAGCAGCAGGGGAAAACCGGGCTCGCTTATCTGGATTACGGCAAGAAGCACATCATCGCCGGGCAGATCTTCGATATCGCCTCGCGCCAGGTAGCAGGCGCGCCGCCCGCCCAAAAGCGTCAGGAGCGGCTCGATCCCGCAACCTTGAAGACGGGGGATTCGCTCTTGATGGGTAACCCGAAGGGGAAAAAGAAACTCTTCGTTTTTACCGACCCTGAATGCCCCTTCTGCTCAAAGATGCATGGGGAGCTGAAAAAGCTGGTCGGCCTGGATCCGGATTTGACCGTGTACGTCAAGCTGTTTCCGTTAAAGATGCACCCCAAAGCGTACGATAAGGCAAGGGTGATCCTGGGGGAGCAATCGATGCAGCTTCTGGAGCAGTCCTTCGCCGGCGCGGCGCTCCCCGCTCCCAAGGCTAAACATGCCAGGAAGCCGGTCGACGACACCATGCGCTTCGCCCAATCGGTCGGGATCAACTCGACCCCGACCCTGGTGCTCCCCGACGGACGCATCCTGCCGGGATTCAGAGATGCCAAGGCCATGCAGCAATTGCTGAACTAGGTGAAGGTTCCGATGGCAAGGCCTAGGATATAGAGGGTGGATTTTCCAATTCGCGAGGTGCTCGGTGAAAAAGTTTAAAAAGATCTTATACGTGACGGCTTCCCTTGCACTGATGCTGTTTATGGTACCGCTCGGCTCGCACGCCGACCCCGGCAACGAGTACTGCGTGACTCCCGCCTTCGTGAGCGGCAACATCCCGCCCAACCTGCTGCTCATGATCGACAACTCCGCCAGTATGTACGACCTCGCATATGTCGACAAGGGGAAGAAGCACTGCTCCGCTTCGGCGACCGCCTGCTTCACCAATGCCCAATGCCCCACGGGCCAGACCTGCAGCGTCTTCGATCGCCAGCCTTTTTACTGCTACGACCAGACCTTCGATAGCGGCGAAGAATACTGGGGCTATTTCGAGAGGGACAAGTTTTATTACTACCGCGCGGCAAGCAACGATTTCGCGGCGGCCGCGGACGATACCCTCGCCGAGGTAATAGCCACGGCCCCATCGACCTGCGGCACGGGCGTCGGCAACACCACCAAGACCTTTGCCAACAACATGTGCCTGGAATACACCCCCGCGAAGGCCCTGGTCCGTTTCGTGGCCAAGGGGAACTACCTGAACTGGCTCGCCTCCTCCAAGTTCGACACCGAGAAGCAGATCCTGACCGGCGGCAAGTTCGACGGCAGCGCCCTGATCCCGGAGTCGCGCGGCTGCGTCGGCCAGGGTTTCGTCAAGGACGCCAACAAGGCGGACTTCGTCAACTTCTCCGACAGTGACGCTACTGACCCCAACGTTTCCCTGGGGATAACCTTCACCGTAGCCGGCCCCTCCAATCCGAACAATCCGAGCGCCCCGTCAAACGGCGGCCAGACCTTTATCAAACTTTATGCCGGCAACTTCGATTACGGCGCCTGCCAGCAGGCTATCCGGGACCTGGCCGAAGGGGGCAATGCCGATATCAAGAAATCGGTGGGAGACTGTCTCCAGAGTTCCGGGGACCCCAGCGGCAGCTGCCAGGACGTCCCCGCCGGGCTCCCGGCCATGACCTGCGCCGCCAACTCGGACTGCTATCTCTCGAAAACAAGTACGCCGCCCGCCTTCGTCTGTAAAACAAACGTGAGCCAGTCTTGCAGCGGCACGGCGGATACCTCCTGCAGCATACCGGCGCGAAACTCCTGTTCCCTGGATCCGACCTATGCATGCAACGGCGATTCCGAGTGCCTGGTCAACATCGCGGCGGTAACCGGCACCTGCAGTACCAGCAGGAGCATGTACACCCCGACGCCGGGCGGGGGGTGGGCGCTCCCCGACAACACCTGCACTTCGGATGCGGACTGCAACTTCGTCAAGGGCTCCACCAGCTTTGCCGCCAAGGCTGGCGCCTGCATCGGCAGCGTCCCCGCCTCGACGCTAGACAAAGGGGACTGCGAGATGACGGCAGCCGCGGATTACGGCCCCTGCACCTCCAACTACGTGGGTGACTGCCTGGTCTCGTCGGAGGACGCCGTCGTGAAGACCAAGGTCAGCTTCCAGCAGTCGATGCAGGAGTGCTGGACGATCCGGGGGGAGACACACACCGCAGACGACAACTACGGCTTCCCCAACATGAACACGGTGAAGAACCAGTGCCCCGACATCTACGCCTCCTACAAGACCTGCAGCAACAACACCCAGAAGCAGTGCAGCGTCAACACGGATTGCGCCGCGGACGGTACCGCGACCTGCAACAGCGGTCCGTCCGCCATCGCTGCTGGAAACCCCGCCCTGCTTTGCGGGACCACTTACACAGGGCAGTATTTCGAGAAGAATTCCAGCGGCAATTGGGTGCTGAAGGCTAGCGCCACCGACCTGCAACTGGCGGAGGCGCAGTATCGTTTCTGCGGCGACATCCAGGCCCCAAGCGTCACCGACCCGACCGACTCGCCGTCCGATACGACCATCGCCGACAACCTCCCCGCCATCCTGAGCGGGCTCGGAGTGGAGGCCCAGCTCGGTGTCCCCATCGCCACCATGCGGGCCAAGATCGCCGCCGCCGCCTGCGCCACGGACAGCGATTGCGGCGAAAAGGCCAGTTGCAGCGGCGCGATCTGCAAGCCGATTGGGCTGATCCAGCTGTTCGCCACCAAGATGAGAATCGGGGCCATGAGCTTCAACCCTTACGGTTCCGCTTCGGAAACGGCGCTGGCCGGGGTAGGGGTCCCCAAGGTTTGCTACAGCGGCGGCGTTCCGGTCGTACCGGCCCAGTCGTGCACCCAGAACATCGACTGCAGCAGCAACAGCTGCCAGGCGACGGTCGCCAACACCAGCAACCTGGACGGCGGCAGGATCGACTATCCCATCGGCAAGGGGTTCTGCTCAACCATGACCGCTACCCCCTGCTCATCGGACGCGCAGTGCTCGGGGACAGGCGTCACCTGCCTGGACGGTTATTGCGGCACTCTGAGCTCGACGGTCTGCACCACCAAGCTGACCTGCTCCGGTTCTTCGCAAGCCTGCATCAGAAGCGGCGCCGGCGAGCACACGACCGCCGAATCCCTCGTGAACACCATCGACTCCATCCCCGCCAACGCCTGGACCCCGCTGGCCGAGACCTTCTACAACGCGCTCGGTTATTTCGCCGCTGTCCCGCAAGAGGGGGGGAGCTACAAGAGTCGGGTCACCGGCGCCGCTACCGGGCTGACCGGCCTGCGACTCAACGCGCTGCGTACCACCAGCACCAACTTCACCAGCTTCTCCACCGCCCCGGTCGACTTCAACGAGGTACTGAACCCGTCCGAGTACCGCTGCCAGCAGAACTACCTGCTCATGATCAGCGACGGCAGTTCCACCGCCGACCGCAACTCGACCGTCTCCTCGCTCGCCTCGCTCTACGCCACACAGGCGGGGACCACCGCAGGAAACTGCGCGGTTGCCAGCGGTGAGGTTGACCATGGCGGCAGCTCGAATCTCCCGGTACTCTCATGGATAGGCAAGCGTCAGAACCTGGCATCCTTCAGTACCAGCGCGGTGACGCCGCTGCACTGCTCCATCCATACCGCCACCACCTGCGGCGCGGACGGCGACTGCCCGGCCGGCGAAACCTGCACCAACGCCATCTATCCACGCGATTTCTTCACCACCTACGTCGTCTTCAACGGGAATGATACCGGCACGGCCGGCGCCTGCTCCGCGACAACCTTGCTGGGCAAGACCGCATCCAACGGCGGGACCACGCTGCAGCAGGCGAGCGACCCCGCGGCGCTCGAGACCGCTTTGACCGGGATCTTCCAGAACATCGCGGCCAAGGCGGCGTCAGGGACGGCCGCCTCCATCCTCAGCAACAGCGAGGGGAGCGGGGCGAACATCCTGCAGGCGGTCTTTTTCCCGAAGAAGGTCTTCGAAAACCAGACCTCGGTCAACTGGATCGGCGAGATGCAGAACCTCTGGTACTTCGTCGACCCCTTCATCAGTCGCAGCACCATCAGGGAGGACACCGACGCCGACAAGACGCTCAACCTGGTGAGCGACAACGTGGTCAGCTTCCGTTTCGACAGCACGGATAACACAACTTACGCCTACCTCTCGACAGACACAAACGGCGACGGTCTCGGGGACACGACCGAGGTGAAGAAGGACAGCGACCTGGTGAAAAGCGTCTGGCGCGCAGGCAAGCAGCTCTGGTCGCGCAACCTCGGCACCAGTCCGCGCAAAATCAAGACCACCTTGAACGGCACCTCCTTGATCGACCTCTCCTCGGCGACCTTTCCCGGCGCGCTGGAGGTCAACAACGCGGCTACCCTCGCCCCTTACCTGAACGTGGCCGCGGCTGAAGCCCCCAAGCTGATAAACTACGTGCACGGCGTGGATCAGGCGGGCTACCGGTCGCGGACCGTTTCCATCAAGAATCCGGCCACAGGCGCGATCACTTCCGGCGTCTGGCGCCTGGGGGACATCATTTCATCCACCCCCCGCATCCAGTCGACCGGCAAGCTCAACGGCTACAGCTTGCCCCCGCCAAGCGGCTACGCCGACGTCTCCTACAGGTCCTTCATCGGGTCCACGGAATACAAAAACCGCGGCATGGTGTACGTCGGCGCCAACGACGGCATGATTCACGCCTTCAAGCTGGGCCTTTTGGACGTCACCGGGAGCGGCTTCAAGAAGGCAAGCCTGAGCGGGAGCAATCTCGGCGAGGAGGAGTGGGCCTACGTCCCGAAGCACGCGCTGCCGTACCTTAAGTACTACAGCGATCCCGATTACAACCACATCTACTACGTCGACGGCACGACCCTGCTGTTCGACGCCAGCATAGGCGATATCGGCGGCGACGGGGGGTGCACCGCGGCGACCTACGACCAGTGCGTGAAGCTCAACTCGGTCGTGACCGCAGGCAACCAGATAGACGCCGACAAGAACACCTGGATGAGCGTGCTGATCGGAGGGATGGGGTTGGGCGGCGCCTCCGCCAAGACCTGCGCCGAAGGCGCCAACTGCGTGCAGACGCCGCTGGACGACCCGGCTGACGCCACCAAGGGGCTTGGGCACTCCTCCTATTTCGCGCTCAACGTGACCAACCCGACCCAGCCGGGCCTGCTTTGGGAGTTCAACAACGCGGCCCTGGGCTACGCCAGCACCGGCCCCGCCATCGTCAGGGTGGGGGAGAGCGGCAAGAACGGGCGCTGGTTCGCCGTATTCGGTTCAGGCCCGACCGGCCCGATAGACACCGTCGCCAACCAATTCATGGGCCGCTCCAACCAGACCCTCAAGTTTTTCGTGGTGGACCTGCGTAGCGGAGAACTGGTAAAGACCATAGATACCGAAATCGCTGAGGCCTTCGCAGGCTCCATGGTCGGAGCTTCCATAGATGCGGACCGGTGGAATCACAGCGCTGCGGGGCATTACCAGGATGACTCGATTTTCGTGGGTTACACCAAGAAGGCGGATGACGGAACCTGGACCGACGGGGGCGTGATCAGGATCGTCACCAAGGAAAGCCCCTCGCACGCTACCTGGGCCTGGAGCAAGGTGGTGGAGGACGTAGGGCCCGTGACCACCGCGATCTCAAGGCTGCAGGACAGGAAGAACAAGAACCTCTGGCTTTATTTCGGTACCGGCAGGTACTTCAACAGGTCGGGGAGCACCATCGACGACTTCGACAGCCAGCGCTCGATCTACGGCATCAAGGAGCCTTGCTACAATACCGCTGCCAAGCCGGGGAACCTCCTGGACAAGGACTGCAGTACGACCGTCACCTCCGGAATCACCGACCAGTCCGACGCCGTCTCCTCGGTCGGAACGGGCGGCTGGAAGATAGACCTCGATCTGGCGGATTCCGGCTACGGGGCGGAACGTGTGGTCACCGACGCGGTCGCTCTCACCAACGGCACCGTTTTCTTCACCTCCTTCCAGCCTACCGCCGACCCCTGCGGTTTCGGCGGGAATTCCTTCCTCTGGGCTCTCGATTACAAAAGCGGAGACCGGCCGCCGGACGCCGCCTTGGCCGGCAAGGCGCTGATACAGCTCTCCACCGGCGAGTTCAAGGAGGTGGATCTGGCGGACGCTTTCGGCGCGGACGCGGCGCGCCTGATGCGTCGCACCAGCGTGCCCATGACCGGGAAGCCCCCGGCCGACGCCTTCCCGATCGTCAGCAAAAGCGGCAACAAACCGGTGAAGCGAATCATGCACATACAGGAGAAATGATGAGCATGGGACAGCGTGGCTTTACACTGATCGAGCTGTTAATCGCCATCGGCGTCATGGGCATCCTGACCGCCGTGGCCACCGCCCAGTTCGGCACCATGCAGAGAAAGGGGGCGATTGAGCGGCAGGTCGTGACGATCTACAGCAACCTGGTCGACGTACGCCTGCAGGCTCTCTACACCAAGACCGCGCGCACCGTGGTGGTCAGCGGAAAAAAGCTGAACATCTATCCAACCGCCGACACGAGCGGCGCTCCGTCCTCCGTGGTGGAGCTTCCCTTCCCGGTGGTCATGGGGACGGGCATCGACCGGGTCAAGTTCGACGCGAGCGGGATGATGCTGGACGCGGAAAGCTCCATCTGCGTCCAGCCGGACGGCGTTGCCAATAACCCCGGCAACACCGACAGCGTCGTCATCTCGGCGGCTAAAATCCACATGGGGAAAAGACAATCGGGAGGAGCCTGTGACCCAGACGACATCGATCAGAAATAACGGCGGGTTCACCCTGGTCGAGGTCATGGTTGCCGTTTTGATCATGATGGTCGGCATGCTCGGCCTTTTGGAGACCATCAACGTAACCCTGCAACACAACCTGAAGAACGAGCTGCGCAACGAGGCGACCAGGCTCGGGGAGAAGTACATGACCGAGTTAAGAGGTCAAGCTTTCGATGATATCCTGGTCTCCTACCCCCTTGCCAGCGTGACCAGCCAGGTCAGGGGGGGTACCAAGGTCTACACCGTCGACAGGGGCTCGCAGGCTTTGAGCTCGTCCTCCAAGCAGGTGACCGTGACCGTCAAATGGGGTTTTCGAAACGTTTCTTCCCAAAACCGCGTGGTCTCCGTGGTTGTAAAACCATGAAGTGTGATAACCGGCGCAGGACATTCAAAGGTCTAGTCATGCTAAAAAACAACCGTGGTTATACGCTTCCCGAGCTGATCATCGTCATGGCCATCTTCATCGTCGTCATGATGGTCACCTCACAGGGATTCAAGACGATATTGACCCAGGTGGGGCAGCAGTCCAAGCTGATGGAAACGGATATAGGGAGCGTGGTCGGGCTGGAACTGCTCCGCTCCGACCTGCAGAACGCCGGCTACGGCCTCCCCTGGGCCTTCCAGGCCGATCCTCTGTCCACTAAATACGTGGAAGTCGCCGAGTCCGACAACGTCGCGCCGAACATGCCTTTCTCCGCGACCTTCTGGGAAACGGGGACAACGCCGCGGACCTACAACGACGCCGGCCTGGGGGTCCCGCGGGCCGTGCAAAGCGGCAACACGACGTTCAACAAAGATGATGCCGACATCGGGTCCAAATATCTGGTGCTGAAGTCGCTGTCGGTTTCGGCTGGCGATACCCCTAAAAAGTGGGTCAGCGCGACTTACGATCAAGCAGGCAAGACGCAATCGAGCTGGAACACAGCGGAACGCAGCTTCGACACCGCCGCTGACGCGACCGAACGGGTCATCGTGGTCAGGAACGTTTTTACCGACGGCATCCCGACCCGGCAGCTGCAGGTCAGTCCAGGGGGGGTCTTCGCCTCGACCTTCAAGAATTACACGACCCTGGCCCAGCCCCATTCATCGGGCGACGTGTTCCTGGTTTACGGGGTGGACGCCGCCACCGACCTCAGGATGCCCTTCAACCGTGCGGACTATTATGTGAGAAGGCCGTCGCCGCCGCCTCCCGCCTGCGCCCCGAACACCGGAGTGCTCTACAAGGCGGTACTGAATCATACCTCCGGCTTCACTGAAATCCCGTTGCTGGACTGCGTGGCCGACATGCAGGTGGTTTACGGCTTCGGTCCGGTGAAGAGCACCGAAGTCAATCAGCACGAGACGACCCTTCCCGGCTCCGGAACCGCCCAGGATATCCGCGAGCAGCTCAAGGAGATCAGGCTCTACATCCTGGCCCAGACCGGGAGGAAAGACACGGGTTATACCCACCCGAACTCAACGATTACGGTCGGCGAAAGTTTTTCCGGCTCCCTTAAGGGGAGGAATTTCGACCTGGCCGACTTGATCGGACCCGGGTGGAGCAACTACCGCTGGAAGGTGTATACCATAGTGGTGCGGCCGCAAAATCTCATACAATAACAGCCGGGCGGTATCTATCATGAAAAAATTAGGCAACGAAGACGGTATTGCTCTGGTAACGGCCCTGATGTTCACCCTCATCTGCCTCGGCATGGTGATGGCTCTGATGCAGATGCTGCTTCTGCAGACCAAGTCGTCAGGCAGCCTGAAAAACTACCGGAGCTCGCTGGAAGCCTCCTATGGCGGTGCCGAGCTGATCACCCGGGAATTCATACCGGGCCTCTTTGCCAACTACTCCACCGGGATCGGCCCGCTGATGACCGCGTTCGGCGGCACGGGTGTCGGCAAGATCGACCTGATTGTCAACAGTGCCAGCCTGAAAACGAAACTGAACGAGCCCACGGCGAATTGGGGCGACCTTTCCCGGACGCTCGATCCAAAGGACGTGCCCGACCTGCAGTTCAGTTTGAATGGGAGCGGCTCGACCCAATTCAAGGTGTACGCCAAGATCGTGGACACGGTCGAAGGTAACTCCGATACCACGGGGATCGATTACCTCGATAGCGGTGCAGGCGTAGCCGGCGCCGGCGCCGGCATATCGCCCAAGCACAACCCCGCTTTGTTCAGCATAGAGGTGCAGGGCGAGCGTTCGAACAACGCCAAGGAGAAGGCGCAGCTCTCCGTGCTGTACGCCTATTAGCCCTAGCTGCCGCGCTTGGACTTCCAAACCTGAGCAGTCTCGATCCCCCCAAAAAGCCTTCCCTCCAACAGGGGAAGGCTCTTTTCGTGAAACCAAGCATCGCCCAAGCCTTAGGGGTGCCGTGCCAGCCGCAATTCCTCGACCTTGGTGTACCCCTTATCTAATTACCTCCCCTGCTTTTTATTTCCCCGGACGATGCTAGTATTGGAAAGTTGTAATTTTGGCCCGCCTCCCCCGTATCTCCATGTGGGACTTGGCCGTCACTTCTTGGCTGTAGGAGCCAGAGGAGATTGTGGTGCTTTGATCCTTAACTTAAACGGCAATGGGCTGCAGGAGGGGGCATGAAGGCGCGCGGCTTCTCGCTGGTTGAAATGGTCCTCGTGATCGCGGCCGTATCGATATTGACGGCTATCGGCACGATGAATTTCAACGCTTATGCGAAGCGTTACAAGACCGAGGCCCAAACGCGGTTGCTCTACTCCGAACTGCTGAGGGCAAGGGTCAACGCCGTGCACCAGGGAAGACCCATTCGCATCAAGCTGTACCGCGCTCGCTTCGAGGTGTATTCCTCCGAGCGCGACAACGCGGACGGCGTAAGCCCTTTGCAGACGCATACTCTGGACTACCCGATAACCAGCACCGCATCGGAAGGAAATGCGACACAGGGGTACCCGCTACAATTCGAGCCCAACGGGCTGGCCAAAGTGCTCGGCTCGATCTGCCTTGAGCAGAGCGCCGGATCAGGCGCCGTGGACAGCATAAAGATAGCTTTCACCAGGGTCAGCATCGGGAAAAAGGACAGGGGCGAGGAATGCAATGCCGACAACATCACGATCAAATAGCGGCGGCTTCACCCTAATCGAGATGCTGATGGCGATGCTCGTCATGACCGTCGGCCTGCTGGGTCTACTGCAGTCGGTGAACATAGCTTACGAGCAAAGCCGCCGCAACAAGGTGCGGGAGATTGCCGTGCTTGTCGCCGAAGAGCAGATGAACGACTGGCGCAGGGTCTCTTTTCAAAACATGACCGCCGGCCGTTTCGCGGACTCCGCCTCGTTCATCGACAAAACGATGAGCGGAGCGCCGATGAGGTTCACCATACTGAGGCGCAACGACGCCATGGGAAGCGGACCAAGCGGCAACTACAGGAGGCTGAAGGTCGAGGTGGAATGGAGACTGAAAGATCAGTTGCTGAACCACAAGATCTACGCATTGAAAAACAGATGAAGGCGGAGAGCATGAAGAACAGGGAATATGGGCTAACGCTGGTGGAACTGATCCTCGCGATGCTGATCTTTTCGGTCGTTATGTCGCTCATCAGTTTATCTTTCAGCAGAATCGTAAGAAGTTCCTCCCTTCTGGTCAAGTCGGCCGAAACCGACATCGCAGGGCTGATCGGCCTCGAGCTTTTACGCCGGGATGCGGAAGCGGCCGGTTTCGGCCTGCCGTGGGCCTTGCCCGATGCGGTCGATTATAATGAGGTTAGCTCCGGTTTGGTATTGCCTGACTGCCCCTGCCCGCAAGCGGCCGCCTATCTGTATAACGACGGAACCAGCGGCAATCCGCTGCCGCCCAGCGCCTATCGTCTCGGCAACAACGTAGGGTACAACGGTTCGGATTACCTGGTTCTCAAGGGAAGCGCGCTCGGCATGAACAACGCTTCGCAAAGCTGGGGCTACCTGAACTTCAGCTCGAGCGGTGCTGTGATGAAGCCCGGCCGCAACCAGCCGGAGTTGAGTCGGGACAGCGACGACAGGGTGATCGTCCTGGACAACGGAATCGCCGCCGGGGCCGCCGGCAGGAAACTTGTAACAAATGGGAGCAGCTTTACCCTTTCCCTCAAAAACGCCGAGTCGATTCCCGATGCGTTCGCCCCCAGGGACCACGCGGACAACTACCTGGTCTACGGCGTCGCTTCGGCCAAGAACGGCAAGGCACTGGACTTCCCATTCAACAGGGCCGACTACTACATAAGCAGGCCCGCGGATATCTCGTCCAACTGCGCAAAGGGTACTGGAGTGCTCTATAAGGCGACGATAAATCATAACGTTGCACCGACCCGCTACCCTGTTCTCGAGTGTGTCGCGGATATGCAGGTCGTGCTGTTTCTGGCTCAGGGAGATGACCAATCGGCCGGTTCCCACACCGATCATTTGGATCTCACCGGAGGTGATTTGCGGGAATGGCTAAAGGAGGTCCGGATCTACATCCTGGCCCAGCAGGGAAAAGTCGATCCCGACTACAGCTATCCGGTAACAGATCAGGATAAAGCGATCTCGGTCGGCGAGCCCTCCACTTTTGGCAGGGTCTGGAAAGGCTCGGAGTTGTCGGCTACCTTCGGCGATAACTGGCGCAACTATCGTTGGAAGGTCTACACCATTGTGGTGCAGCCGAAAAACCTGTAGCAGGGGAGGGGGTATGGGAATCCTTCGCTCTCAGGTGGGAGCGGCACTGATAACCGCACTGATGCTGACCATGCTCGCACTGGTGATCGCCCTGACATTGCTCACCGTGGTCGGAACCGGTATCAAGGTATCGGCGGGCCAGAAGCGCTACAAGAGTTCGATGACGGCGGCGCAAGGAGGGGTGGAACTTTTGACCCGCGAGATCATGCCGAGGATATTCAGGGGGGACGCCTACGGCGTCCTGGAAAAGGAATACTCCCTGATCGATCTGGCCTTTCCCAAAGACGACTGCCTGCGTCAGAAACTGGATGAGCCTACCGCAAAATGGAACAAATGCGGCACGACCCGGACCTCGACCGACCCGGGTCAGGCCCCCGACCTATCCTTCAGGTTGAGCGGAGTAGCACCGGAAAAGGGGTTCAGCGTTACCAGCAAGATATTAGACACGGTGCCGGGCAACTCGGACAGGAACTCCAGCGAGTTTCTGGATCAAGGAGATTCGGTGACCGGAAAGGATGAGGTGATTCACCCGCAGCATGTGCCTGCCATGTACAACATTTCCGTGCAAGGCGTGAGAGAAGAGGAGGGCGTGCGTGAAAAGGCGCGCCTCTCCGTGCTGTACGCTTATTAAGGATAATCATGAAGTACCGGATATGCCGGCCTGGTTAAAGGTTCATTAAATTGTCGGGAAAATCCCCCCAAGCGAGTTGCTGCAATTGCAACCCGCTTTTTTATTGGTATCATCTCCCAGTCTTATCCGCCTTCCAGCGCCCCGCTCATGGCCGCTCACCGGCGTCATGAACCCTCAAAGTACGTCTTTGACCTATAAAAACATATAACTATAGATAATTTAAAATAAATGCTTGACTTTTCTTACGTTTGATGGAAATCTCTGTCAAAATTCGTTATGACTGTTAAGCGGTGCCCATTATGATCATGAACAGCGTCAAGAAGTTACGGGAAGAGCGACTTATGAGCAAGGCCGAGCTGGCGCGGTTGGCCGGCGTGTCGCCCATCACCATTGATCGGGTCGAGCGGGGTGAGGATTGTAGAATGGAAACCAAGCGCAAGGTCCTGCTAGCACTAGGGTTTTCCCTCTCCGACAAAAAGAAGGTATTTCAGGATTAACCGAAAATAGGACCACGCGATGCTTTTCTCCAAGAAGAAGGACATAGTAGGGGTCGACATAGGGTCGAGCGCGGTAAAGCTCGTGCAACTGCGCACGATCAAGGGCGGATACCAGTTGGTCAACATCGGCATCCTTCCACTCTCCGCTGAGGCGATCGTCGACAACACCCTGATGGATAGCTCCTCCATCGTCGAGACCGTGAAGGAACTGCTCCGCAGCCTCGGCGTAAAGGCGAAGGAGGCGGCCTGCTCCATCTCCGGAAACTCGGTCATCATCAGGAAGATCTCGCTCCCCGTGATGCCGGTCGAGGAACTGGAGGACCAGATCCACTGGGAGGCCGAGCAGTATATTCCCTTCGACATAAACGACGTCAACGTCGACTTTCAGATCCTGTCTCCAGACGAGCAGGACCCCTCCAAGATGAACGTCCTGCTTGTTGCCAGCAAGAAGGATATCATCAACGACTACCTTTCCGTCTTTGCCGAGGCGGGCCTCAAGCTGATGGTGGTGGATGTCGATTCCTTTGCCGTGCAAAACGCCTACGAGACCAACTACCCGGTGGACCCGGACGAGGTGGTTGCCCTGGTTAACATCGGCGCCAGCATCTTCAACTTGAACATAGTGAGGGACGGGGTCTCCCTGTTCACTCGTGACGTACAGATGGGGGGCAACCTCTACACCGAGGAGATCCAGAAGCAGTACGGCATCAATGGCGAGCAGGCAGAGGAGAAGAAGCTTTCCGCTGCTGCCTTTGACGACCCGAGGCTCAAGGAGACACTGCAGCGGGTGAACGAGACCATCGCCCTGGAGATGCGGCGCTCGCTCGATTTTTATAATTCCACAGCGGGCGAGGGGCGCATCACGAAGGTATATCTGAGCGGCGGGGGGGCTAAGACGTATATGCTGATGGAGGCCGTGCGGCAAAAGCTTTCTCTTCCGGTCGAGATTCTCAACCCTTTGTTGCGGATTGCCGTCAACGAAAAGGAGTTCGATCCCAAGTACCTTGAGGAGGTCGCCCCACTGATGACGGTAGCGGTAGGGCTTGCAACGAGGAGGCTCGGGGACAAATGATAAAGATAAATCTCCTCCCATTACGGGCATCCAAGAAAAAGGAAACCATCAGGCAGCAGCTCTCCATCCTGGTGATCTCGATTGTCGGGTTGCTTATCGTCGGCCTCAGCGCGTACGGGCTGCTGCTCGGCAAGATCGGCACGGTCAAGAGCGAAATAAAGGTCTCCGAGACCGAATTAGCCTCACTGAAGGCGAAGATCGGGGTCATCAACAATATCAAGAAGCTCCAGAGCGAAGTGAAAAATAAGCTCGATGTCCTGAATCAGCTGCGCCGCGGGAAGAGCGGACCCGCCTCGAGACTTGCGGCCCTCTCGGATTCCTTGCCGGAGCAACTCTGGCTCACCAAATACGCCGAAAACGGGGGCAAGGTCTCGGTATCCGGGGTTGCCATGAACGAGGAGCTGATAGCCTTCTTCATGAAGCGCTTGGAGGCATCAGGCGCCTTTAACAATGTGGAACTGCTTGTCTCCGAGCAGAGCGAGACCGGCGGAGTGAAGGCGAAGCGTTTCGATCTGGCATTTCAGATCAAGGATCAAAAGCCGTAGCGGACGGTGCCGTCCTAGGCACCTTCGGGCTAAAGAGCCGGCGCGACCAAGTCGCGCCAACTAAACTTGCTAAAGCAGAGGCCTTGCCATGGATGCACAAATAGAAAAATTGTTGAAGCTTCCGACCAAGCAGAAGGTCGCGCTGCTGATCCTTATCTTGTTGATCGAGGGCGCCGCGATATTCTACGGGTTGTATCAGCCGCGCATGAAGGAAATGGCCGAGCTGCAGACCCGATATGAGGAGCTGCAAAGGCAGGTGGAGGAAAACAGGCGTATCGCCAACAACCTCCCCCGCTTCCAGGCGGAATACGAGCAGCTCAAAAAGGACCTGGATGCCGCACTGACAGAATTGCCGAACCAAAAGGAGATCCCTTCGCTTCTGACCAGCATCTCAAGCCTCGGCAAGAGGGCGGGACTCGATTTTCTGTTGTTCAGGCCGAAACCGGAGGTCCCCAAGGACTTCTACGCCGAGGTGCCGGTCGATATCGCCGTTGAAGGCACCTTTTACAACGTCGCTGATTTTTTCGTGGCCGTCGGAAAATTGCCGCGCATCGTGAATATAAACAACGTGAGCGTTTCGAACATAAAGTTTGCCGGCGGACGCACGACCTTGAAGGTAAATTGCCTCGCCACCACCTTCCGTTTCCTGGAGAAAAAGGATGGGAAATAAACGTAATATCAGGCTGATCGCCGGCCTTTCGCTGCTTCTGGCACTGGCCGCCGGCTGCTCCAAGGAAGACGCCCCCGCGCCCGCCGCGCCGGCTAAGCCCAAAAAGGCAACTCCGGTGGCGCCGCCCGTCCCGATCCAGCAGCAGCTCTCCTCGGCGGCCGGTTCCGGAACGGGATTCGATTTCAGTAAAAAGGCCGATCCCTTCAAGCCGTACGCCCCTGCCGTGGCGGCGCCCGACACAGGTGCGGCCCAGCCGGCCGCCCGCCCGGCCGGCGATCTGCTGCCGATTCAGAGCTTCGAAGTGAGCAGGTTCAAGGTGGCCGGGATCATCGCGGGCCTTCATGAGAACAGGGCGCTTTTGATCGATCCCAACGGCAAAGGTTACGTAGTGCAAAAAGGGATGCAGATAGGTAACAACAACGGTCGCATCACGAAGATCACCGCCTCCTCGGTCGTGGTCGTCGAGCGTTTCAAGCAGAGCGGCAGTTTCAAGAGTAGGACGATCGAGCTTACGCTGGCCAAGAAAAGGTAAGGAGCGTTTCAGATGATAATGTACAGGAGCAGAATTTTTTGTCATGCGATGGCACTCATCGTCTTGTTGATGTTCTCAGCCGGTTGCGTCAAGAGGATGTCCGCCGTAAACGAGCCTTCTCAGACAGAGGCCTCCGCCTTTGCAACACTACACTCCGTGACGGTGTCGGCCGATGCCAGCATCGTGGAGTTGGCAAGCGACAAACCCTTCACCTACACTTCGTACAAGGCCGGTGAGCCCGCGAAGATCGTCCTCGACATCTCGCAGACCGAGCCGGGTTCGGTAGCTACCCCGATCGAGGTGAACAGGGGGAGTATCCGGCGCATCGAGATCGTGCGTCAGTCAATAGGCGGCAGTGTCATGACCCGGGTGGAGATCTCCCTGGTCAAGGATGTCGATTTTTCCGTCGCCACCGACCCCGCAAACAAGACCAGGCTGCTGATAACTCTGCCGCCTGCTGAAATCCAACAAGAGCCGGTCCGGCCCGTAGCGGAATCGGCTCCTCTTGCCGAGGAGAGGATCGAGGAGAAGACCTTGACCTCCGGAATCGACGGTCAGGATGGGGAGCGTAGGGCCGTGCAGGCCTGGGCCGCACCTCAAACGGCTTCCGCCGCGGTCCCGGTCGCGCAAGACAACGGGCAGAGCGCCCCGTCGGGTTCCGGACGCGCACTGAACGCCATCATGACTGTAAACGACGGGGTGGAACTCTCCATTCAGGGAGGGGTGCAGACCTTCAACTCGTTCAAGCTTACCCAACCGGACCGGATAGTACTCGATATCTACAACCTGAAGAACGCGCTGCGGCAAAACGTGGTGCCGATCGACGCCTTCGGCATCGCCAACGCCCGCGTCGGATCGACCCCTGACAAGGTGCGAATCGTTTTGGACGCATCTGGGGCCGCCCTGCCTCCCTTCGAGGTGGTCAAGAGCGATCTTGGGGTGAAGATCAGGCTTAAGGCCGAAGGCGCCGCAACGGCTTTAGCTCCGGCACCAACTCCGGCGAGGGCACCGGCGCCTGTCGCCAGTCGCGCCGCTCCTCCGGTCCCCTCCCCTGAGGAGGTAAGGACCGAGGTGCCGCCCCCGTCCCGCGCCAAGGGCGCGCTGGAGACCCTCGATTTCAACATCGTGGGGGGCGTGTCGCGCATCACCATGAAGCTTTACGGCTCGTGTGACCCGTCAGAACCGGTCCGTGGCGATCAGGGGCTCACGCTCACCATCAGGAACTGCCAGGTCCCCAAACAGTTGCAGCGCGCCATGGACACCTCCGAGTTCGGTTCCCCGGTCCTCTCCATCACCCCCTATCAGGTTCAGGTGCAAGGGACCTACCTCACCAAGATACTGGTCAGATTAAGCGGCAACCCCAGGTTCAGCACCAGCGAGAAGGACGGCGTTCTGGTCTGGGACATCGTGAACCCCGGGCCGCTGCCGCCGGCAACGCTCCCGGCCCCCCCAGGCGCGCTGACGAAGAGCGCCCCGATGCGAGGGGCGGCCGGGGAAACGCCCCCCCCGGCGCGATCCGATGAGATGATGACCCAGATATCGGGAACCGATGGCGATCGCACGTCCAAGAAGAGGTTCACGGGGAGGCGGGTGACGCTCGAATTCTCAGATGCGGACGTCAGGAAGATCTTCCAACTGATCGCAGAGGTCAGCAATCTGAACTTCCTGATCGGCGACGACGTGACCGGGACCATCAGCATCAAGCTGGTAAACGTGCCGTGGGACCAGGCACTCGACGTCATTCTCGATTCCAAGGGCCTGGCCATGGTGCAGGAAGGCAACATCGTGCAGATAATGCCGAGGTCCAAGTTGCAAAGCCAGGCGGACCAGGAACTTGCGGCCAAAAAGGCGGCCGAGCGCCTCATGGATCTTCAAACCGCCGTCTTCGAAGTGAACTATGCGGCAGTCTCCGCCGTGGCGGGCCAGTTCGCCATGCTGAAGAGCGATCGGGGCACCATCACCGCCGACGAGCGCACCAGCCGGGTCATCGTGAAGGACATCCAGAGCGCGCTCGAGGACATGCGGCAGCTTCTGAAAAACCTCGACGCTCCCGAGAAGCAGGTCATGATCGAGGCCCGCATCGTGGAGGCCACCTCCACCTTCACCCGCGATCTCGGGGTCCAATGGGGCTTGAGCTATCGGGACGCCTCAGCGTCCCTGGCCGGCATCAATTCCGTCGACACCGGATTCGGCGGCGTCGTTTCGTCCGCCGGGCCCGGAGCCTCAGGCTCGGGCGGACTGGGTCTCGGCATGTCCTTCGGCAAGTTGACCAGCAACATCCAGCTCGACATGCGGCTCGCCGCCGCGGCGACCATAGGGCAGGTGAAGATCATCTCCACCCCTAAGGTGGTGACGCTGAACAACAAGGCCGCCAAGATCTCCCAGGGGCAGTCGATACCGTACCAGACCTTCTCAGCCGAGGGGACCAAGACCGAATTCATAGAAGCAGCCCTGACGCTAGAGGTCACGCCGCACATAACGGCGGACGGCGCGGTCAAGGCCAGCAACAACTCCCCCGGCGCCGGCTCGCCGCCGCCGATCAACAAGAAAGAGGCGACCACCGAGCTCGTGGTTGCCAACGGCGACACCACCGTCATCGGGGGCATCTATGTCGACAGCGACACCGAGTCCGACACCGGCGTGCCGTTTCTATCAGACATCCCGCTCCTGGGCTGGCTGTTCAAGTCGAACACAAAGTTGAAGACGAAGACCGAGTTGCTGATCTTTATTACGCCTAAGATTGTTATTTAAGGAGACTTCATGCTGAAAGGACATTTGTGCAGGTTTTTTTGCGGTGTCTGCGTTATCGCGACGCTTACCTCTTGCGGGAGTGAAGAAAATCTGGGTGGCGGCATCGGCGAGTTCACCACGGTAAGTGCTTCGGCTGTTGCTGATACCAACAGGCTGGAATCCGATCTCCTGACCGGGAACACCTGCTCCGATGCAGGTTCTGCAGACGGCACTTTAAGCACGGATATTATTAACGTCGCCGTCACCTCCAAAGCGTTATTTCCATCGGGTAATCTTGATTTGCTGATCAGCAAAATCACGGTTCAGTACCAGCCTGCCAACGCGCTCACTCCTCCCTTACCGGATTACTTCATCTCTACCAGGCAAACGATAGCGCCTGGCCAAACTGTGTCGGTGCCGGTTGCAGTTCTCACTGACAATTACAAGTTTGCGCTCGCCACACGTCCCACGCAAAGCTTGCAACCGTGCAGTATGGACATGTTCGAGTACTACGTAAGAATCGTCTTCGAAGTCTCCGAGCCGGGAGGGAATGGCAAAACCCGCAATGTGACGGCCGACCTCACCTTAGCCGTGGCAGATAGAGTTTAATACATCGCCGGGAGCCGACAGTTCGAACAAGGGGTATTTTCATATGAAATTGGTAAACAAAATAAGCCGGACCTTTCTGCTGATACTTTTTTGCTCCGCCCTGCTCAGTTGTTCGGGGGATGTTGGTAATAGCTCCAATCCTGGAAGCGGCGGCAAGAGAACGGGCAAGGTGCTGACAAACGACTTCCAGGTGACCAGTAATCCGACGGATCAATCACAACCTGCCGTAGCCTATGACTCGGTAAACCATAACCGGTATCTTACCGTGTTTGTCGACAACAGGGAGACATCACAGCAGATCTACGGTGCCATAAGCGTCGGCTCGGATTCTCTGGGCCAGGGGGTAGTCGAAAATGTCACATCGCTGGCTTCCTCGACGCCTGTGGATTTCAAGATCTCCAACGCCTCTGGAAACAAATCGCAACCGAAGGTGGCTTTTTGTCCGAACTATTCCAGTCCGCAACTAAGCAGATATCTGGTGGTTTGGACGGACTCGCGTGGCGGTTATGGACAGATCTATGGGCAACTTCTGGATCCTGCCGGCACGCTGATCGGCGAGAACTTCCCGATATCCGTTCACGATTCGACTTCCGTTGTTAAATACATCAACCAGAACGACCCCGATCTGATTTACAACGCAGTGACGGGAAAATTTGTCGTTGCCTGGGTCGACACTACCAACGCCGACACGGATGCCAATCCGGCCAACCTGATAACGTACAGGGGGCGCGATGCTGCTCAATCGGTTGAAATCGGTCTAGTTCCGCTCCCCTTTTCAGACCTCAACCTGATCCGTACAGTCGAAGTCAATCCTGCGGGTGTTGTTGCCATTGACAACATCGCTTCGATATCGAGTTTCGTATCTACGGGAAATTACATCGATGACGGCATAAGCGTGATTACGGAGACTTTCAATGTGCAATTGAACGAAGCGCATCCAAAACTCTCCTACAGCCCGGTCACGGGCGAGTTATTCACCGCATGGAGCGGTACTACAATTAAATTCAACTTGAATATCAGGTATTATCAGGTGACCTTATCCATCGTCCCCCTTGTAACTACGACGGATTATATAATCACCTACACATCTGAGGAAGTGGACGAAGGCTCCACCCAGATAAAGCTGCGCAGGAAGCCGGGGCTCGGCTCGGTGAGCGATTTCAGTTTCGGCACCGAGGACCCGAACGCGGTTTGGTTCATTGCCAGCAACCCCGCTCTCGCTGTCGACCCCAACACCAACCGCCTTCTGGTCGCCTGGGAGGATAATAACGGAGGAGCCGACACAGGTAAAAACATCGTCGGCCAGCTGATCGACCTCACCGGTTTCACCGTCTACGGGGACCGCATCTCTATTTCCGGCGCCATAGGGGACCAATCCTCGCCGGTCGCGGCCTTTGACAACGTAAACCAGAGGTTTTTCGTCGCCTGGGAGGATGCCAGGAACCAGAGCGCCAACCTGAGCAATATCGACCTTTACAGCCAGTTCGTCGATCCGCAAGGGAACCTGTCGGGCGGCAACTCAATCACCACCGTGTCGACAGGCAATCAACTTGCCCCCGCAGTAGCCTTCGGAGATGTGAATTTCAGGAAGTTCCTGGTGGTCTGGAAGGATGGCAAGGCCCTTTCTAATTCGGACATATTCGGTCAACTAATGGAATTTTCCTCCGCACCTCAACTTGTCATTACCGATGCTGAAGATCATCCGATCTTTAACGGCGCCATCGATTTCGGCAACGTTGACATTTCCACGGAAACCCCCTATGGGGATATCTCTTTCAAGATACGCAATGACGGCAACACGCAGCTGACCGTAAGTTCCATCACGGATCCGGCAGAACCGTTTTCATTCATAACGCCAAAGCCTGTGACCGTGAGTCCGGGAACCAGTGCGACAATGACAATCCGGTTCGCTCCCACGGGCTCCGGTTCCTACGCCGGAAGCCAATACCAGATGGTATTCAATTCCAACGGCGGCAAGGCGGTGATTTACCTCTCCGGCGCTGGTGTCGGTGTCAAGCCCCTTTCCATAGCCAGCACCGCTCTTCCCGACGCTGCAGCCAACTCGGTTTACCCCGAGACGGAACTCAGCGCCAACGGGGGGGTGATACCCTACCGTTCTTGGACTGTCACCTCAGGCGCTCTACCTCCCGGGCTGTCGCTCAATAGCCTGACCGGTGTCATCGCAGGCACCGTGAGCGCCTCCGCCCAACCCAGCTACACCTTCACGGTCTCCGTTAGCGATAACGCCGGCACCACGACTACAAAAGTATTCACCATTGACGTCACCTCCATGACCATCAGCACCAGCACGTTGAAGCCATGGACCCAGTTGAACCCCGGCTACAGCGAAACCCTCTCGGCCGCTATCGGCGGAGTAGCCGTGGACCCCGCCCTTTTGACCTGGACCGCGGTCGGCCCGGTTCCACAAGGGCTACTCCTCAATGCCAACGGCACCATTACCGATACCGGAACCGGTCCGGTTACACCCGGAATCAACACCCTGACCGTCAAAGCGGATTATACGGACAACTCCGTCACCCCGAACAAGACATATACAGCTACCAAGACGCTCGATTTTACCGTCAACCCGACCCTGTTCATCACAACCTCAAGCCTGCCAGCCGTAGTAGTCGGGAACTATTACTCGCAGCCGCTCTCCATGCTGGGCGGGACGCCTTCCTACACCTGGTCCATAGCCAGCGGCTCGCTGCCGCCGGGCATCCTGATGAGCCCCAGCACCGGCAGCATCAGCGGGATCCCCACGGGCACCGGAACCTTCTCCTTCACGGTACGGCTAACCGATGCTACAGGCGCCACTACGCAACGTGCGCTGACCACTGAGGTCAATGCCACCCTTTCAATGACCGCGACATCGCTCAGCACCGTCAACAGCGGTTCCATCTACAGCCAGAAGCTGATCGCGTCAGGTGGAACTAGGCCTTATACCTGGTCCGTCTCCGGCAACCTCCCTCCAGGGGTAACTATTGACGCAGCTACAGGCATTCTCGGCGGTACGGTGGGCGGAGCCGGCACTTACGATTTCGTCGTTCAGGTTAAGGACTTGGAAGGGGCCACGGCGACCAAGCTGCTCACCATCACCGTCAACAGTGAGGGAGTTACTTCCAATTCCATTCTTTTCACAAACACGAGCGGGACCAATCTGAATGAGTCCTACGGCTTCAGAGGCGCTATGGTGGGGAGCACTACCCCTGCTACGGTCATGCTCAAGAACAGCGGCGCCGTCCCTGTCACTATCGCGTCCCTAAGCACGACCGACCCCGCTTTTGCCGGCAGCGTGCAGCAGAATTACGTGCTCGGATCGGGCGCCTCTATCCCGATCAGCATCCTGTTTTCTCCCAAAAGCGCCAGGTCCTACAACGCCACCCTGTACATAGTGGATTCCTCCGGGACGGCTTATCCGCTCTCCTTGTCCGGTATCGGCGTCACCTCGACCGCTGCTGTTTCGGCGGATAGCGGCGGAACTACAGGCGCGACAGCCATAGCATACGCCGCCATCGATCCGGCTTTTGTGAGTTCCGCCAAGCCAGGCGAATTTAACATAGACTCCGCTATCGGCATACGTCTTGACAACGTCACCCCGGGCGGGACCGTCAACGTCGCTGTCACCTTTGATTCCCTGTCGGCGAGCCAGGTCTTTTACAAGGTGGTGAACAACGTCTGGACCGCTATAACGCCGATCAGCCGGAACGGCAACGTTGCAATCTTCGCTGTCACCGATAATAACCCGCTGCATGACTCGGACACCAGGCTCGGATTCATCCAGGACCCCATCGTTACCGGCACTAGTGGAGCGGTTGTCGACCCCGGTACCGACACTGGAACAGATGCCAATGTCCCTCCCCCCTCTTCCTCGGGGAAAAGCGGCTGCTTCATCGCCACGGCCGCCTACGGCAGTTATCTCGATCCGCAGGTCATGGTGCTCAGGCATTTCCGTGACGACGTGCTGCTCACCAATGCCCCTGGGCGCGCCTTCGTCGCCTTCTATTACCAACACAGCCCGGCCATAGCCGACTATATCTACCAGCACCCGCTGCTGAGGATGTTGACTCGCTGGGCGCTGACGCCGCTGATCCTGGCGGTCAAGTACCCGCTGGCCCTGCTGGTTTTGCCGATTTTCGCTCTTTGGTACCGGGGGCGCAATCTGCAGGTGGCCGGACCGGCAAGGGAAAGAATGCAGTAGCAGGTTCGCCGCAATGAAATACCCACTGCGGCAGTCATCGGATTGATCAACAGCAATGATGCGAGCGAAGCCAGGCAAGCCTGGCTTTCGTTTATCAGGACCGGATACGGCAAGGCAGGTTCCAATATCACCCTCTGCGGAGCAGGGAGGGTGATATTGTTTTGATTGTCGCGGGATTTGTTGATATTATCCGCGTGGCGCCACGCTGGTCGCTACATGGGGAGGTTATTATGCCGTTAGCTACTGAGATAGTTCATTTTTCCCCTGAAGCCTATCTTGATTGGGAAAAGTCAAGCGACGGGAAGCACGAATATCTAAACGGTGAGGTGTTCGCCCTGGCGGGCGCGAAGGACGCCCACGTTTCCATCTGCATAAATCTTGTTTCTCAATTGCACGCCCATCTGCGTGGAGGACCTTGCCGGGTCTATATGGCCGATATGAAAGTGTCCGTTGAGAAGGTAAATGCTTTTTTCTATCCCGATATCGCCGTTACCTGCGATGAGAGGGATAGGGAGACGGAATACTACAAAAGGTTCCCTGCACTGATAGTCGAAGTGCTTTCAGAAAGCACTGCCGCTTTCGATCGCGGCAACAAGTTTTCCTCTTACCGAAAACTCGATTCTTTGAGAGAGTACGTTCTTATTGATCCCGACTCCAGGAGTGTGGACTGCTTCAGGCTGGATGAAATGACCGGGCATTGGGTGCTTTATCCTTTCACGGCAGGGGATACCGTCGAACTGGCCAGTATCGGCTTCTCGGCTCCGATTGAATCTTTTTATGAAAACGTTGAGCAGGTGTAGCGATCTATACCTGCAGTTCGATGCAAGGAGAATGCATGTTCAGATATCTTACCGCGGGCGAATCGCACGGCCCGCAATTGACCGCCATCGTGGAAGGGATCCCCTCGGGACTCAAACTTACCGAAGCCGACATCAACGTCGATCTCGCCCGCAGGCAGGGGGGCTACGGCCGTGGCGGCCGCATGCAGATCGAGACCGATCGCGTGCACGTTCTTTCCGGCGTGCGCTGGGGTGAGACCATCGGGTCGCCCATCACGCTGGTGGTTGAGAACTCCGACTGGGTCAACTGGGAAACGCGCATGTCCCCCTACGCGGAGCATCGCGACGACAGCATCCGGGTCACCCGGGCGCGGCCGGGCCATGCCGATCTTCCCGGCGCCATGAAGTACGGTCAAAGCGACGTGCGCAACATTCTCGAGCGCTCCAGCGCCCGCGAGACGGCGATCCGCGTCGCGGTGGGAGCCGTCGCCAAGGCCTACCTCTCCCGCTTCGGCATCGCCGTAACCGGTTGCGTGGTGGAACTTGGGGGCATCAAGGCTGTTCGTCCCGACCTGGGGGTAAAGGCGTTGCAGGAGATGATCGCCGCGTCCCCGGTCTACAGCTACGACCCCAAGGCGGAACTTGAAATGATCGCCGCGATAGATCGCGCCAAGGCCGCGGGCGACACCCTGGGCGGAGTGGTGGAGGTGAGGGTGACCGGCGTGCCGGTGGGCCTTGGGAGCCATGTGCAGTGGGACAGAAGACTGGACTCGCGTCTGGCCGCTGCAGTCATGAGCATACAGGCTTTCAAGGGGGTCGAGGTCGGCGCAGGTTTCGAGACGGCGCGACTTCCCGGATCAAAGGTGCACGACGAGATCTTCTTTGACGAGCAGCGGGTGTCCCGCGGCGAGCAGAGCGGCTTCTATCGCAAGAGCAACATGGCGGGGGGGCTGGAGGGGGGGATCACCAACGGCGAGGCGATCGTCGTCCGCGGCGCCATGAAACCGATCCCGACCTTGTACCAGCCGCTTCAGTCCGTCGATATCCTGACCAAGGAGCCTTTCGAGGCGACCGTGGAGCGCTCTGACGTCTGCGCCGTGCCCGCCGCTTCCGTCGTTGCCGAAGCGGTAGTCGCCATCGAAATCGCAACCGCCTTCATGGACAAGTTCGGGGGGGATTCCGTCGCCGAAACCGCCAGGAACTATTCGTCCTATATCGAGTATCTGAGGGAATTCTAGGATTTTCCCGGAAGTCTTGCCGGAAATAACTTGAGGGGTGTTTGTGAACGTGGAACATATCAAGGTGGCACTGGGCGAGCGCAGCTACGATATCACGCTTGGAGCCGGGATTCTCGATACCGTCGGTTCGGTCTGCCGCGATCTCGGCCTGTCGGGAACCGCGGCGGTCGTCTCCAATACCACCGTAGCGCCGCTTTATTACGACCGGGTGCAGGCCTCGCTGGAGGAGGCGGGCTACCGGGTTTTCCCGGTCGAGCTGCCGGACGGGGAAGGGTACAAGAACAGCGCCACCTTGAACCTGATTTACGATGCCCTGGTCGATGCCTCGCTCGACCGCGGCTCATTTATCCTGGCGCTTGGCGGCGGGGTGATCGGTGACATGGCCGGATTCGCCGCTGCCAGTTACCTGCGCGGTATCCCGTTCGTCCAACTCCCGACCACGCTGCTCTCACAGGTCGATTCCAGCGTCGGAGGCAAGACCGGCATCAACCACCCCAGAGGAAAGAACCTGATCGGCGCCTTTTATCAACCCCGGGCGGTCCTCATCGACGTAGCCACACTGGATACCCTGCCGGAAAGGGAG
>Ga0209317_1000697_pt1 | contig 36996 bp, 32 predicted proteins | sample RifGroB2_FD_183994 | JGI IMG/M metagenome (GOLD analysis project Ga0209317, IMG submission 183994) | Soil microbial communities from Rifle, Colorado, USA - Groundwater B2 (SPAdes) (version 2) | ecosystem: Environmental > Terrestrial > Soil > Unclassified | place: Rifle, Colorado | collected... | reverse complement strand
CCAGTGCGTGGCGCAGGGCGTTCCCTTTGCCCGCGACTACGCAGGCTACCTGGACAACCGCTCCTTCGGCGGCGCCCAGGTCTCCCGTACCTTCTTCGCCCGCGGCCAGACCGGCCAGCAGCTCCTTCTGGGCGCCTACTCCGCCCTGTCGCGCCAGGTCAAGGCCGGGAGCGTCAAGCTCTTTGCCCGCACCGAGATGCTCGACCTGATCGTGGTCGACGGCGAGGCGAAGGGGATCACGGTACGCGACCTGGTGACCGGCGAGATCAGGAGCCACGTGGGGGACGCGGTGGTGCTTGCCACCGGCGGCTACGTCAACGTCTTCTATCTCTCCACCAACGCCATGGGCTGCTCGGTGACCGCGAACTGGCGCGCCCACAAGAAGGGTGCCTTCTTCGCCAACCCCTGCTACACCCAGATCCACCCGACCTGCATCCCGCAGTCGGGCGAGCACCAGTCCAAGCTGACCCTGATGTCCGAGTCGCTCAGAAACGACGGGCGCTGCTGGGCTCCCAAGAAGGCCGGGGACAACCGTCCCGCCAACCAGATCCCCGAGGACGAGCGCGACTACTACCTGGAGCGCAAGTACCCCTCCTTCGGCAACCTGGCACCCCGTGACATCGCCTCGCGCGCCGCCAAGGAGCAGTGCGACGAAGGGCGCGGCGTGGGACCGGGGGGACGCGGCGTCAACCTCGACTTCGCCGACTCCATCAAGCGTCTGGGCGAGGACACCATCCGCGAGCGCTACGGCAACCTCTTCGAGATGTACGAGAAGATCACCGACGAGAACGGCTACAAGGTGCCGATGCGCATCTACCCGGCGCCCCACTACTCCATGGGCGGTCTCTGGGTCGACTACAACTGCGAGAGCAACGTCCCGGGCCTCTTCGTCCTGGGCGAGGCGAACTTCTCCGTGCACGGCGCGAACCGCCTGGGCGCCTCGGCGCTCATGCAGGGTCTGGCCGACGGCTACTACGTCATCCCCTACACCATCGCGAACTACCTGGCCAAGATCAAGCCGGGCGCGGTCAAGGCGGACCACCCCGAGTGCAAGAAGTCGATCGACGAGGTGAACGGCCTCACCAAGAAGATGATGGGGATCAACGGCAAGAAGACGGTCTCCGAGTTCCACCGCGAGCTGGGCAAGATCATGTGGAACAACGTCGGCATGGCGAGAAGCGAGCAGAGCCTGAAAGAGGCGATCAAGCAGATCCCGGTGCTGCGCGAGGAGTTCTGGAAGAACGTCAAGGTGACCGGAACCGGCGCCGAGCTGAACCAGCAGCTGGAGAACGCGGGACGCGTCGCGGACTTCCTGGAGTTCGGCGAACTGCTGGCAAAGGATGCGCTGCACAGGAACGAGTCGTGCGGCGGCCACTTCCGGACCGAGTACCAGATGCCGGACGGCGAGGCGATGCGCGACGACGAGAACTTCTGCTACGCGGCTGCCTGGGAGTTCAAAGGAGTCAACAAGGAGCCGGAACTTCACAAGGAGCCGTTGACGTTCGATAACGTCCATCTGGCGGTAAGGAGTTATAAATAATGAGCCATAATAGCCATAATATGAACCTTATACTGCACGTATGGCGCCAAAAGGGGCCCAAGGAGCCGGGCAAGCTGGAGCAGTACGAGGCCAAGAACGTGAGCCCCGACCAGTCCTTCCTGGAGATGCTTGACGACGTAAACGAGATGCTGATCAAGACCGGCAAGGACCCGATCGTATTCGATCACGACTGCCGCGAAGGGATCTGCGGCATGTGCTCGCAGGTGATCAACGGGGTGCCGCACGGCGGGCAGGAGCGTACCACCGTCTGCCAGCTCCACATGAGATCCTTCAAGGACGGCGACGCCGTCTACATCGAGCCGTGGCGCGCCAAGGCGTTCCCGATCATCAGGGACCTGATCGTCGATCGCGAGGCGATGGAGCGGATCATCCAGGCGGGCGGCTACACCTCCTGCCACACCGGCGGGGTCGCCGACGGCAACGCCGTGCTGATTCCGAAGCCCGATGCCGACTACGCCATGGATGCCGCCGAGTGCATCGGCTGCGGTGCCTGCATCGCCGCCTGCCCGAACGGCTCCGCGATGCTCTTCACCTCCGCCAAGGTAGCGCAGCTCGCTACCCTGCCCCAGGGGAAGGCCGAGGCCGCCGAGCGCGTCTGCGCCATGAGCGATGCCATGCAGGAGAACGGTTTCGGCAACTGCTCGAACCACTACGAGTGCCAGGCCGCCTGCCCGAAAGGGATCAACGTCAAGTTCATCGCCAAGCTGAACCGCGAGTTCCAGAAGGCACTGTTCAAGTAGCACGAACTGCAATGAAATCACATGCGGGGCGAGGGGGAAACCTCTCGCCCCGTTTTTTTGGCTGTACATTAGATCTCTCTGAGCATCAAGGGAGGGGGGGTTATAATCCCCTTTCAAGGGAGGAGGGGTCATGACCATCCATCGAAGGAGGGGGGCTTATAATCAGCTGTGGCCAAGATGGCATGTTCGCTTGCTGGCCCTATATTTGATATTTGAATAATCCCCGATATTGCTGAATTACCGGATCCGGTCATCTACGAGTTGAACTCGGCATCTTTTTAGGAGTATGAATACAAACTGAGGAGGCAAAATTTTATGAACAAGGACTTTTCCGTGAGAGCGCCGGGTTGTCACGCGAGCTTGCCGTTCGGGCAAACAATGTCGTTAAGACTCAGGCTGAACTAGACTCCTCTCCGACACTCAGGGACTACATAAATACGATTAACAAGTCGTTCGTAATTGATCAACTTGATGACGTGTCTAAAGATTGGCGGTTAGGGTCACGCGTGCTCGATGTTGGGTTCGGTTGTGGGATCTCGTCACTTTACCTCGCTAGTATTGGCTTCAGCATTGTGGGCGTTGAACCCTCTCAGCCCGATATTGATATTGCTTTTAAGGCGTCACAATAGTTCGCACTCCAGTTTGAAGCCGTGTGTTCGATTGGTGAGGAGATGGATAGCACTCTTTCCGAGCAACAATTCGATTACATACTCTTTAACAGTTCACTGCATCACTGCGACGATCCTGTTAAGGCATTGCGGGCAGCCTTCCGTCTTCTTAAGCCAGGGGGCGAAATAACCTGCATTAGACCAGCACATGCATTCGATAGGACAAATTGCGGTCCGCGCAGTGTACTACACATTGCTTGATAGTTTGTTTAAGTTCCGTCCGACCAAGTCCGCATTCATGGGCCTATCGCTTGGAGATGGCGTCTGGACCGGTCAGAGTTCGGCCTAAATAGCTCGTTGCGCTTCCGGGAGGTTAAAGCAGGCGTTGGTAAATTGTGTAAGTTTAGGAAATGGGTTCGACTTTTTGGAGCAACAAATGCCCAGGCAGGCGCGACTAGATGCTCCTGGAACTGGTTCACCACGTGATAGTTCGAGGTCAAGCCTCGGAGGGAAATCTGGAGAGTAATTCCTTTGTAGGAATGTGAAGGATGGTGAGCTCAGGTTAGGGGGGAGGTCAGCTTTGCAGGAATTCATCAGGTGAGATGCCGGCCTGAAGCAGGATGGCGCGTAAGGTCCCTTCCGGCATGTCGCCGGAATGATTGGGAATGGTCGTGTAATGGCCCGCCGCCTCACAGTACCAGATTTCATGGCTCCCGGCTGCCTGACGGTCGAACACGAACCCGAACAGTTTCAATCGCTTGACGATCTCACGGTAGCGGAAGCCGGACAGCCTTCCCATCAGGAACCGACCACCAAGGGCAAATCGAAAGAATCGGCCAACTCCGGCTCAGAGGCAACCTGTTGCCGTTCCCGTTGCGCCTCCAGCAGGCGCCGGGCCACATCACGGGCGATTTCCATGGTCTCGGCGATGGTCCTCCCCTGAGCAATCAGACCCTGTACTTCGTCCGACGTCGCCAGGAAATAGCCTTCGGGCAGACGTTCCACATGAATGTTGATGATACGTTCCATGACCATTCTCCTTGCCGGGAGTATACGTTCGGTGACTGCAAAAAGCAAGTGAACCCATACAGGGAATTGAATGAAAGGAGCCCCCTCATGGTAACAGCCAGAGTGAAGCCAGGGGGACATCCTATGGTGGTCTGGGGTGGTCTGGGGTCAGGCTTGCAAAGTTGCAATCTCCGATGGGACTTTCAGGTGAACTTTGCAACATTGCAAGCTTGACCTCAGCTTTTCCACTGTGACGTGCTTCGCGCCTAAGCTAGCAACGCCGCTTTTTTGATGGCACCCCGGCAAACTTCAATCTGAGGGGAACATGACTAAGGACGGGACCGAGGATATCAAAAAACTACCGGAGGATCGCAGTGATGCGATGCTCTCGCTGATCGAGATCGCAAAGGCCCTCACCTCGTGCCTCGAGGTCCACAGCGTGCTCGAGACCATCATGAAACAGGTGGAGCGCCTCATCAGCCCCGAGGCCTGGTCCCTTTTGCTCGTGGAAAAAGAATCCGGGGACCTCGTCTTCGAGATCGCGGTTTCACCTGTAGCCAAACAGCTCAAGGGACTCCGGTTGCGCAGGGGAGAGGGGATTGCAGGATGGGTCGCCTTGAACGGGGCGCCGTTCCTCATCCCGGATGTAAGCCGGGATGACCGGTTCCAGAGCCAATTTGACCTGCAATTCTCGTTCAACACCCAGTCGATCGTCTGTGTTCCCATGAAGATCAAGGATCGAGTGGTGGGGGTCATCGAACTGATCAACAGCTTTGAAAACCTGGCGTTCAACGATCAGGACATGACGGTCCTCTCCGCCATTGCTGATTTTGCCGCCATCGCCATAGAAAACGCCCGAAACTATGACCGGATCAACGAGTTGGTCATCACCGACGACCTTACTGGTCTCTATAACTCGAGACATTTTAACAGCCTTATCGAAGACGAATTGAGTCGCGCCCTCAGATATGGCACCAACATGTCCGTCGTGTTCCTCGATCTGGATCGGCTTAAGGGGATTAACGATGTCCACGGTCATCTGGTCGGCAGCCGCATGCTGAGCGAACTCGGACGCCTGATAGCCGGCAACATCAGGGCAACCGACCAGGCGGCCCGTTACGGAGGCGACGAATTTGTCATCATCCTGCCCCATACCGGGAAGGAACAGGGCATGGCCATGGCCGCTAAGCTTCGCCGGCGACTTCACGACTCTGTCTTTCGTTCCGACGACGGTGTGCCCATCCCGGTTACCGCCAGTTTCGGCGTGGCTTCCTTTCCAGAAGATGCCGCAAACAGGGAAGAGTTGGTTCGAGCCGCAGATCTCGCCATGTATGAGGCCAAGCATGCGGGAAGGGACACCGTCAAGGGGTATGTCGCTCGGGGGGAAGAAAGGATTGAAGGGGACGGACTCAGTTGACTTGTCGATTTCGTGGCTGGAGTGACTAGAAGTCGGTCAACAACTCAACTACCTTATATGAGCCCCCCTAGAATGCCCTCCCTCTCTGCTCTGGCAGAGTACCCTGCGAGAGTATTGATTACTGTTTTGTCATCTGGCATAATGATGGCAGGAAAAGAGGTGATATTGATGAGATGTGTATATAAAGACGATTTCGAGGTGGATTATTCAGGATCTGTCCATATCACAAAGGGTGACGGTGTTGACCTGGTAGTAAAGGGGGGTGAAATACCTGCCAACATAAAAAGTTGTCTCGATTCAGCCGTGACTCGTAACAGCTGTCACGAATTGAGGTCGGCTGCGAGGGCATTGACCAACACCATAAACAAGACATTCGACAGAGAATAACCACTGATGTAGTTAGTCACTGCAGGAAAAGCCCACCTTTGAGAAGGTTGGCTTTTTTTGTCGCCACAAAAAAAGGACCTCTTGCGGAGGTCCAGATAACCAGCAATAGCGGCTTTCTTGTCTGAACGAGAGCCTAGCCTGTAACCCGAGGGCCTGCTAGTCCTTAGGAATGCCTGCGGCGAACCAGCGGCCGCCGTTTGCGGTCCTGATCAGAAGCACCGGATTGCTGCACGGTGCGGGCGGAAGGGGAGTAAGGAGATCATCGATGATGAAGTCGCCGTTGGCTTCAAGGGGCACTCCCGCCAGATTGGAGCTGTGCTCGATGTCGTCGCAGAAAAGCGTCGCGAAGACGGTTGCGTTCCCTGCGGTCCCTATGTTATTGCCCCCTGAAAGGAGCAGCCCTTCACCCTGGACGCGTATTGTGCCGTCGAACCCTATGTCGGCTTTGAGCCTTGCGATTACCCAAGGCTGGCCCGCGGGCGCTACGCCACGCACGTCGTTTCGGTTCACGTTCTGGAAGGTCCCGTTGTCGTTCACCGGCGCGGCGGAGCTGGAGACGGGAACCACACCGATCCCGCCGTCAAAACGCACCAGATGATCGGCCGCAAAAGACAGAGATCCAAGTGCGCCTATGCTGAATATGAGAGCAACTGTAAATACTGTACTTTTCATAACTGCCTCCTCAATTGCATTGACCTGACTGTCAGATCTACTGACAATTATACATCATTCACTGCATGTCAGTGTAATTTACACCTCAACTTTCGATGGCCTGCTCACAGGACTCAACCTTAAAGGCAACGGGAGTCCCCCGTGACTGTGATTGGAAAAACTCCCCGGGGGTCTTGTGGCCGAGCCAGACCTTAGTCGGAATTGTGCATCAGGAGGTTGAGCGATGGGAATAACCATATCCGCCCGCGGTAACGTAGATTGTATTGAGGAAATCCCGCTCTTGATCGAGGAGGTCAAGGGGATTGCCGAAGGGGATGGCTTGGGGTATACGGGACTCAATGACGACTTTGACGTCGAGCCGACAGCTGCACTCGTCGGGGCGACCGCGGATAAACCTGTTGTGATAAAAGGTTATTTCAGACCATCTTGTACCAACTCTGTTATCGTTGCCAAAGCCGGAGCTTGGGAACGAGATGTTTATTTCATGAGAAGCTAAAGGAGGGGAGAGCGTGGACCAGATGATCAGGGAGGCGATATTCCGGGAGGTCCAGAAGGAACCTTTCGCGCTGACGCTCGGGATGGAGCTCGTGGAACTTGAAGCGGGCTTTTCCGCGGTGGAGATGACCTACCACCCCGCGGCGATGAACAACCTGTTCGGGCGTGCACATGGCGGAGCGATCTTTTCCCTGATCGACGAGGCGTTCGAGACGGTCTGCCAGACTGCGGGACAGGTGACGGTGGCGCTCAACGTGAGCCTGAACTATGTGGCAAGCCCGGAGAGCGGGGCAAGGCTGCGCGCCGAGGCGCGCGAGGTGAGCAGCACCAGGCGGACCGCAAGCTACGACATCCGGGTGAGCGATGGTGACGGACAGCTGATCGCCGTCTGCCAGGCCCTTGCCTACCGCACCGGAAAGCCGCTTCCGTTTCTTTAGGAGGGTAACTGCCCCGTTAGAAAAAGGGGGTGGGGATCTTGCGCAGCGCAGCTGCCGACGTTGCTACTCTCCTCCACGACCCCGGCTTTGTCCGGTTACTCTGCAATCGCGGATTTCCCCCCTCTCCCTAGCCCTCTCCCACCCAGGGGAGAGGGGACTATAGGCCCCTCCCCCCCTTTCCTGCCCCGATTCATCTCACCACTCCGGCTGCGGTTCCGGTGAAGGTGCCGCTCGTGCCGCCGCTGGTACGACCGGCAGCCGTCCCCATGAACTGGATATTGCTGTTTCCCGCCACCACTCCGGTGCTCCCATTGTAGGAGAGTGTGGCGGACCACTTGCTGTTCGCGCTATCCCACTGGTTGATGCTGAAGGTCGGCGCTATGCCGGAGGTGGCGACTCCGATGTCCGGCACCTGGACCAGGTTCACGCTGCCGGTCGGGAACGGGACGGAGTAGCTGCCGTTGATGTTGTCGGTGGCGAAGACCTGCGGCCGTCCACCGCTTATCGGTGCGAAGAACCTGAGATCCTTGATGGTCACGTTGACGTTGCCGTTGCTGCCGTTGAAGTCGGCTTTACCCACCTCTACGGCCGGGATGTTCAGCTTCTGCAGTGCCGCCTGCCCTTCCACGGTGGCGGCAAGTCCCAAGAACTTGCTGGTTTCCAGCCAGATGCCGGAGGTCATGGCCTGCAGGCTCACGGGGTTGAAGGTGCCGACGGTCTCGCCTATGAAGATGCCGGTCATCGGGGTTGCCGCCTGCTGCGCGCTTAAGAGATCGTGCCAGCCGGCCCGGGTATCGGCACGCAGCTTGCCGGTGGCGGGGTCCCAGCTGTCCCCTGACATCATCCCCACCAGGCCGGTGTTGGCCGGGAAGGTATCCACGATGGCAAAATCCATGCTCCACGCAGTGTTGGCGGTCGGCGCGGCGCTGTAGGCGGCATACAGCCCGAATTGGCCGATCCCCCAGTCGGGTGTGGAGGTGATGAAGCTGCGGGTGAACTCGCCGGGCGCCGAGACGAGCGGTGACGGTGTGTCGCTGAAAACGAAAAAGGTGCCGCCGGTCGAGAAGGGGGTGGTTATGGTGCGGACGTTGCCTGAATTAAGGGTTGCCGCCGTAACTCCTCCGGTATCGTTTGCCAGCATGACCGGGAAGATGCTGCCGTCTGCCATCCAGAGGTTGCTCTCCGGATCGATGTTGCCGCTGAAGTTGCCGTGCAGGACGCCGGCATCGCCGTTAGGGGCTATGTAGAGGGCGTTCATGATGCCGTCGATGGCGGGAGTGCCGGGAGCGCCTCCTGTCGTGCTGACCCCTGCCACCAGGTGGCCCTGGTAGGCTCCGCCGTCGGCGGTCATGGCGGTGCCGCTCGGCAGGTCTTTGGACAGGATCGGTGCGCTCATCACGAAGTCCGTTTCAATGAGCGGCTCGTCGGGGGTGAAAAAGCCGATCGCCTTGAAATCGGAGGTGAGGGTCGGCGTGCTGCTCCACAGTGACATGCCGGCCATGATCCCGTCGATACTGCCGTAGGAAGAGACGCCGCCGTTGAGGAAGCGGGTCAGCTGTGTCGTCGAGCCGCCGTTGATGGCGTTGAAGTAGGTGACGGGATGGGAAAGCCCTGCGGCGGTCCCGGTGAAGGTAGTGCCGTTGAAGCTGCCGGCCGCGATCCCGTCGAACTCGCTTCTGAACGAGGTGCCGGTCTCGCCGAGGGCGCTAATCGTGCCAAGCCAGGTGCCGGACCCGGTGGCGGGGCTGACACTCGAGATCTGCATGGTGCCGAGGATGGTGCTGCTTCCCGAGGTGGCACCATTCATCAGCGAGAATCTCTGCTGCTGAAGCTCTCCGGTATAGCTGCCGCTCACGTTTTGGGCGATCCAGAGGGAAACGGGGTCATTGGCCTTGCGGCTATAGAAACTGACATCCCCGATTGTGACGCTCCCTGCGGCACTGGTCCCTGACAGGGTGAAGCTGTCCGGGCCTTTGAGGGTCGGGAACCCCAGCTCTGCGGCAAGGCTCGGGTCGGCCAGGAAACGGGACGGGTTGATGAATGATCCGACCGTTACCGCACCAAATGATGAGGTGTCGGGGTTGGAACTGCCGGTCAAGGTGCCGGTTAACAGTTTGATGCTCCCCGTGCTCAGTTCGCCCCAAACCCCGTCCGCAATTCCGCTGAGACTGCCGCCTGATTGCCAGTCCCCTACCGAGGCGATCCTGATGTAGTGGTCGGTGCTGAAGCTGGAATCGGTGTTCAGGGTTCCCCATTGTGCATTGCTGATCAGGACGAACTGAGACGCGCTGTCGTTGTAAGTCCCGAACGATTCCCGGGTCCAGATGCCGAAGCTCGGGTCGGCACGCAGGTAGCCCAGGCGCAGTACGTCGCCCCGGTTGCTCATGCTGCTGGTGAGGTTGAGGTTGGCATCCATCATGAATCCTTCGCTCTCATTCCGAGCGCCGCCGAAGTCGGTATTGAGACCCGTGGCAGTATCAATGAGACCCGTAGCAGTGTCAATGGCCGCGCTGGTAGCTGCGGTCGGGCCGGCAGTGCCACTTGTTGCGGTACTGGTACTGGTTCCATCGGGAATAGTTTCCAAGCCGGCACCGGCGACGCCATCGGTTCCGAACTGGGTCAATGCCGGACCGGTCAACTCGACTATTGTGCTTCCGTTTGTGGAGTCCCACCAGTTGGCCGACAGTGAGCCGGGATCGATGGGGCTGATCGGGGTCATCTCCGTCAGGGTCAGGGTGCCGGTACCACTCAGGGCACCCGCCGTGATCGTGCCGGGGAGGGAGCCGTGCATGATCCCGATTTTGCCGTCCGGATCCAGGTAAAGTGCGTTGAGGATCGTTTCAGTCGCTCCTGTCCCGTCAAGCGACATGCCGCCGAAATAGCCGAAGTAGGCGCCTCCGTCGGCGGTGGTGTGGTTTGCCGTGCTGTTTGAGAACAGCCTGCCGAACCAGTAGTGGTTGGGCTGTTGCAGGGGAAGCGCCGGATAAACCCCGCTCAAGGTGGCCTGGGCGCTCCCCGTCCAAAGCGATGCGGTCCCGGAAAGGGTCGCGGCGAAGCCCGAATCGCTGATAATGGTCAACAGGTTCGAGTTCGGATCGATGATCTCGTCACGCGACATCAGTTCCCCTGGCAATCGACTGATGAAGGCCGGTTCCGCCGGAGTAGGATCGGGATCAGGCGTCGGATCGGGCTCAGGTGTCGGATCGGGCGTGGGGTCAGACGTTGAGTCGGGCGTTGAGTCGGGCGTCGGCCCCGGATCGGGCGTCGAATCGTGCTTCGGGGGATCGATCTCCGTCTCTCTTGCGTCGGTAACTGTGATGGTTGTGCTCGGGCTTGACGGATCTAGTGTCGAAAGTGTCGGCACCAGGGAGGCCACCGCGATATGGGGAAGCGGTCTTGCTCCCTCTTCCAGGGAAACGTCCAGCGCCGAAGCTGAATATACCGGATTTAAAAGGTCTGTTCCGCTGGTGTCAAAGGTGGAGCTATCGGTGGTCGAGGACGGTATGCCGGCACCGTCTGTCGAGGTCAAGGTGCCGGATGCCGGGGTCCCCTCCTCTGAGGCGGAAGACGCGGTGGTTGCCGTCGTTGCCGAGGAGTCGCCGGAGGACGACCCGGACGAGTTGCCCGGTTCTCCTGAAGCAGCTCCCCCGTTTTCGGTCGCAGCGCCTTGGGTGGAAGCGGGGGTGACGTCGTCTCGGTGGCTGTTCAGTTCCCTCTCGGAAATGGGCCTTGGCGGTGTCGGCGCATTTCGCCTGGTGACCGTCGTGCCGGTTCCTGCCACCAGGGTCACCCCTTTCGACGGCATGGCGAGGTTCGCGGTGTGCACGATCCCCTGCGTTACGGCGACCCCGGTGATGTTGTTCTGGTGATAGACATAGAACGAGGTGCCGCGGACTCCGGCGATCGCGTTGGGGGTGCGGATCTCGAAGCTGCGCGGCGCGCTTCCGGCTGCCGCCGGGACTACGATCGCCTGCACCTTGCCGCGCGGCAGCCCGAGCTTGCGATCGGAGGCCGAGTACTCGCCGACGTCGATGCGGCTGCGCTGGGCTATCTTGATCACGCTGCCGTCGTTGAAGGTGATCTCGGCCCGGGCATTGCTCTTGGTGCGGACGAAGTCACCTTTTTGCACCGAACCACCTTCCCTGGCGGCCACTGCCGGGAGTTGGCCGCCAGGCATGATGTCCACCGCGCCTTCGACACGGCTGAGCCTGCCGACCACCTCCGCCAGGGCGGCCCCGGTCAGGGTGAGCAGCATGAGCGGAAGCAAAAGCAATATCAGTAACGACTTGAAGCGACGAGATGCTGAGGGGATCATGTTGGCCTCCTAAAAACCGAGTTCCACGCCGGTGCTGAACGTGTTTCGGCTATAGCCGTACACCGGGATGTTCGAATGAGCTGTGGTATGGGCGTACTGCGCGTTGATGGCGAAATTGGGGGTCAGGTTCCAACTGATGCCGGCCGTGCCGAACCAGGTGGTGTCGTTGCGCTTGATGTCGTTGAAGAGGGTGTTGGCGTTCAGGTAATCCTGCAGGGAAACCTCGCCGGAAAGGTTCAGTTTCACCGTCGCCGCCAGCGGGACCACGCCGTTTAGCGAGATGCGGTGGCCGCGGTTTTGCCAGTGGGACCCTTGCGCCGCGTCGTAGCTGAAGTCGTAGCGCAGTGCTGCCATGCCTCCCAGCTTCCCGTAGCTGAAGATGTGCCCCGCCGAGGCGCCGAAGATGTTGGAGTCGCGCTCCTCCTCGGCGACAAAGGGGTCGTTCAGCATGTCGCGCCGGGAGTAGGCGAGCGCCCCCTGCAGGATATGCTGCGGGGCCGTCTGCCAGGACCAGGTGGGACGGGCGCTTAGCAGCTGTTGGTACTTCTCCTCCTTGAGCAGTACATGGCTGTAGTTGACCGGCAACGACAGGGCCGAGCTGCCGAAGGCGTAACCGGGAATCAGCGTCAGGGAGTTGATCAGGGTGCTGGGGTTGTCGCCGCTGCCGTACTTGGTGCTTTGCAGCAGGTACTGCGCGTTGAAGATGGCGTTCCCCGAGAGCATCGGGCTGTAATCCAGTCGAAGAGTCCCCAGGAAGGCGTGGTCGCGCTGCCCGGTGGGATTGCCGATCTGGGCCTGTGCCGCGGCATTGGACGGGTTGGAGATGGCGTTGTCGTCATAGAGGTAATTGAGCCCTAGCGCCAGGTGCCAGGTACGGTGGCTCTCGATGATGCGGGTGAAGGACTGCTCGTACTCCTTGGCGTAGGAGGCCATCTCGGAATTGGGGTCTGCGGCGACCACGGCGCGCAGTGCGTCGCGGGCGCGGGAAAGTTTGCGGGAGCCGGCCATGACGATGGCGATCTGGAAATCGGCCGACTGGGTGAGCGCTGCATCGAGCTGCTTCGCCTTTTCGAAGGCGCGGAGGGCGTCATCGCTCTCCCCCCGGGCCGCCAGGATGATCCCCTTCAGAAAGGCGCTCCGGGCGGGCCTGACGCCGGCCTCTTCCGAGCGTTGCGCCCACACGAGGGCTTTGGCGTCGTCTCCGGTGAAATGCCAGGCGTCGGCCAGTTCCAGATAGGCGTCCAGCACGGGGGGCTTCAAGGTCGCCGCGTCGGTGAGATCCTTGATGGCGCCGGAGAGGTCGCCTCCCTGCTTGCGGGCCATTCCCAGGTAGAAGGCGGCAAGCGACGATTCCGGCTGTTCTGCGCGGGATTTTTCCAGCAGAACCAGCGCCTCCTCGAAATTCTCGGCCCGGTACTGGGCGATCCCTTGTTCAAGGGATGAACTCTCCGCCCTGGCAGGGGTGCCGCAGAACATGCAGGCGCCCAGGAGCAGTGCGGCGATGGAGATGAGTTTCTTCACAAGTATCCTCCTTGCTGTGGTGTTGAACTCTTTATATGGCCTTTGCCCTACTCTCCTCCCCCCGGAGGGGGGAGGTCGGGAGGGGGGAAACAGCGGCTTCTTGCGAAGAACCGTCTGGGTTCCCCCTCCCTAGCCCTCCCCCTCCGGGGGAGGGGACAATTTGTATGCGGATTGTTTCAGCGTTCAGCTAATCGCACTGCAACCTCACTCCCTCCTTTGACGACCGGGGGGATTTCACTCTCCGATGTTACTTCTCCGTCAGCCTGAGCGGCTCCAGTTCTGCGCACTCCGTGATGATGACCGGCGCGGCGGAGGCGGTCACCCGGTAAAGGGTGACCGCCTGCTGCTTCCCCTTGACGATCACCCGGCGCAGCCCGTTGATCTCCATGCCGTGCAGGGTCCCCGCATCGACCGCACTCCGCAGCTTGGCCACCGTCATCTCGGTTACCAGGATGTCGGCCCCGAAGCTGCGGGTCAGCGACTCCACCCGGGAGGCAAGGTTCACGTGATCGCCGATGACGGTGTAGTCCATCTTCTTGCCGTCGGCGCCGATGTTGCCGACGATCACCTCGCCGGTGTTGATGCCGATGCCGCAGCAGAGTTTCGGCTTTCCTTCCCGGTCCCACTTGTCGTGCAGCTGCGCGAGCCTTGCCTGCATCTCCAGGGCGCAACGCACCGCCCGTTCGGCGTGGTCCTCGCTGAGAATCGGCGCATTCCAGAACACCATGACGGCGTCGCCGATGAACTTGTCCAGCGTCCCGCCACATTTCAGTATCACGTCGGTCATGGCGCCCAGGTACTCGTTCAACAGGGCAACGACCTCTTCGGGTTCATGCTGCTCGGAGAACCCGGTAAAGCCCCTGATGTCCGAAAACAGCACCGTTATCTCGCGCTTCTCTCCGCCCAGCCGGGCCAGCTCCGGGTTCTTGATCAGCTCGTTCACAATGGTGGTGGTGACATAGCTTGAGAACATGGCCCGGATCCTTCGGGCGTGGCGTTCCTCGAAGGCGTAGTTCCAGGCGGTGACCGACATGAACATGCAGATGGCGTTGCCGAGCGGGCAGGCGAGGTTGACCCAGAGCCCCAGATGGTTGAAAAGCACCACTGCGCCGGCGCCGATGCAGACCATGCCGGCCAGGGCGGCGATGGCGCCCCAGACCAGCCGCAGGCGGCTCAAGGCGAGCGCCAGCAGCACCCCGGTTGATAGCAGAAAGCAGAGATCCTGGAGCGGGGTGGCCCTTGACAGCAAGCGGTTGTCCAGGATCGATGCGGCAACCGTCGCCTGCTTCTCGACCCCCGGCATCACGGCGGTGAAAGGGGTCACCCTGAGGTCGAGCAGCCCGATGGCGGTAGCGCCGACGAAGACGATCCGGTTCCCCAATTCCTTGACACCCGCCTTGTCGTCCAGGATGTCCGCGACCGAGATATGGCGCAGGGTCCCCCCGGGACCGTAATAGTTGATCGGCATGCGCCCCCAGCGGTCCGTCGGGATCACGCTCTTGCCGAGAGCGATCGACCGGGTGGCCCGCACCTTCAGCTGCTCGGGCGGAATTCCTTTGAAGAAGGCGGCGCTGCGCAGCCCCAGCGACGGGTAGAGCAGGCCCTGATGACCGATCAGCAGCGCCTCCCAGCGCAGGGTCCCGTCGAAGTGGTCCGGCAGCATGGTGATATGGGCCAGGGACATGGCGCTTTCCCTGAGTGGCCCGACCGGCAGGGTCGGCACGCCCCGGGACATGATCGGCGCGAAGCTCCGGTACAGACCGGCGTCCTCCACGCTGACCAGCGCCGATTGTTCCAGGATCGGGTCCGAGAGCGGCGCGCCCTCTCCCTCAAGATCGAAGGCGATGGGGAGGATCACGTTGCCGGCGTTGTCGATGGCCCGGCTCAGCAGGAGGTCGTTTTTTTCGCTCTCCGGCAGGATGACGTCGAAGGCGATCACCGCGGCATCGGCCCGGGCCAGTTTGTCCACCAGGCGCGCCATGATCTCCCGGCTCCAGGGCCAGCGTCCGAGCCTGGCAAGGCTTTCCTCGTCAATGGCCGCTATCACGACCGTATCGGGCGCCGCAACGATCCCGCGCGCATGGAGGCGGAAGTCGTACAGCTTGGCCTCGGTGATCTCCAGCGGGAGCGGGTTTCTGACCAGCAGCAGGCAGAAAACTGCGGTGACCGCGCAGCCGATGACGAAGCGGATTGTGGCAGTACCGATGTCCTTCATGCTTCAGCCTCGTTACGGGTGCTTGTCGGATGGCTCCCTCGTCCCAGAAAGCTCTTAAGTACTGCAATAAAATGCCGAATATTTGTACTATAGTTTTCGGAAATTGTGTTTGAAACTTTAAGGGAAGCTGCCCGTTTTAACATTACTGTATGTTAATTAGTCTTCTGTGATGCCCGAGTTCCCCTTTGATTTACAATGTTGACGATTGACGAACCGGTACCGCTTTAGATAGTATTATCCGTTTACATTTTCCGGCCTTGCGCCGGCTTGAGAAGGACCAACAAATGACGCTTGAAACGGATCTCCTCAAAAGACAGCTGGAATACCGGAAACGGTTTATGGAGAAGATCAACGAGATCCATTCCTCCAGTAATCTAAACACCATTTTGATCCAGCTGAAGGACAGTATTGCCGAGCTGTTCAAGGCTGAGCGGCTGACCATATATGTTGTCGATCAGAAGACCAGGAGCCTGATGTCGAAGGTCAAGTCCGGCAACGAAATTCAGCAGATCTCGGTCGCCATCGACAATAACAGCCTTGCCGGCTACTGCGCTTTTTCGGGATCCATCCTCAATATCAAAAACGCCTACGACAGTCATGAGCTGAGGATGATCAGCTCCGATCTCTGCTTCGACGTCAACTGGGACAAAAAAACCGGTTTCCACACCAGCCAGGTGCTCTGCGTGCCGATGAAGTTCAACACCTCGCTGATCGGCGTCATGCAGCTCATCAACAAGAAGGAAGGCTCGGCCTTTGACGAAACCGACCTGAGCTACGCCTCGGAACTGGCAACCTCCCTCTCCATCGCGATCCATAACATCTTCCGGCTCTCCGCCTCCACCAAGATCATCCGCAACAAGTCACGCTACAACTACCTCCTGGACAAGAACAGGCTGGACGAGGCGGACATCCAGAAGGCATCGGTCCACCCGGATCTAGCCGCCATAGGGCTCGACCATCTCCTCATGCGCGACTTCAACATCTCGCGCGAGGAGATGGCGAAATGCCTGAGCCTCAACTTCGGCACCGATTTCATCAGCTTCGATCCGGGGCTCCCCAGGCTCGACGACGTCCTGAAAAGGATCAAGCCGGACCGTCTGCAGAAGGAGCGCTGGGTACCGGTAAAGATCGACGGCGGCGTGCTGCAGGTCGCCATGGAGGACCCGACCGACCTGGCCAAGCAGGACCTGATCAAGTTCATCTACCAGGAGTACAAGAGGATCAGCTTCCTCGGGGCCTTCCGCGACGACATCGGGCGTTTCATCGAGCATTACTACCGGCTGGCCGGCTCCGGGCACAGGGAAGCCTCCTCGAGCATCTCCGAGCTGCTGAGCCAGCTGGATACCAGCGAGGATCCCTCCATCGAGCAGGAAGTCCAGAGGGTCTCCGAGCAGGACAGCGTCATCGTTCAGCTGGTGAACAAGATCATCTGCGATGCGCACGAGAGGCACGCCTCCGACATCCATATCGAGCCGGCTCCGGGGCGGGAGGACGTCCAGGTGCGCATCAGGATCGACGGCAGGTGCATGGTCTACCAGCGCATCCCGTACAAGTACAAGCACGCCGTCACCTCGCGGATAAAGATCATGGCGGGGCTGGATATTGCGGAGCGAAGGAAACCGCAGGACGGGAAGATCGATTTCAAGAAGTTCGGGCCGGTGGACCTCGAACTGAGGGTGGCGACCCTCCCGAGCGCCGGGCAGCTCGAGGACGTGGTGATGAGGATCCTCGCCTCGGGCGAGCCGGTCCCCTTTGACAACCTGGGGCTCACCGAGCGCAACAGGCGGGTTTTCACCGACAACATCAAGAAACCGTACGGCCTGATCCTGGTGGTGGGGCCGACCGGTTCCGGGAAGACCACGACGCTGCACTCCGCCGTATCCACCATAAACGTGCCGGAGACCAAGATCTGGACCGCGGAAGATCCCATCGAGATCACCCAGAAGGGGCTGCGCCAGGTGCAGGTGAACGGCAAGATCGGCTTCACCTTCGCCGTGGCGCTGCGTGCCTTTCTCCGGGCCGATCCCGACGTCATCATGGTCGGCGAGATGCGCGACGAGGAGACCGCCTCCATCGGGGTCGAGTCCTCGCTCACCGGCCACCTGGTGTTCTCCACCCTGCACACCAATTCGGCCCCCGAGACGATCACCAGGCTTCTCGACATGGGGATGGATCCCTTCAGTTTTTCCGACGCGCTCCTTTGCATCCTGGCGCAGCGGCTGGCCCGCCGGCTGTGCGGCGCGTGCAAGGAGACCTATCGCCCGGAGGGAGGCGAGCTGCAGGAGATCATCGCGGAATACGGCACGGAGCAGTTCGGGGGACTGGGGCTGGAGCAGGCAACACTCACCCTCTCCAGGGCCAAGGGATGTCCCGAGTGCAACGGTTCGGGGTACAAGGGGAGGCTTGGCCTGCACGAGCTTTTGGAATGCGGCGAGGAGATGAAGGGGCTCATCAAGAACAAGGCGGAGGTTGCCCAGCTCAGAAGGCGGGCCATTGCCGACGGCATGACCACGCTCAAACAGGATGGGATACTGAAATGCCTGCAGGGGCTGACCGACATCCACGAGGTCCGCCGGGTCTGCATCAAATAGAACTCCCCCTCTGGCAAGGGGGGATGTAGGGGGATTTGCCTCCAGCTGCCGGGCAAGCGATGCGAGCCGGTGTCCCGGATCAAACCAATCTCTGCGGTAACAATTGCTTGAAAATCCGTATGATAGGGCGCGGTCGCTTGTGTTCTTAGCCAGGATAGGTTATAAGTACCTGGCTGCTACAGAACCCGTCGGCAAGCACATCTATGATCAAAATAAATCTGAGTACCAAAAACCTCTTAATATCGGTTACCTGTGTCACCGCCATCTGCATCCTTTTTATGGGCATGCGGGTACCCGATATTTCACGTCTCCACCGCCCTAAACCGACCCACCGTGCCTTCATTGAGAAGCAGGTCAAGCCATGTCAGCAGGCGGTCAAAAAAACCGTCCAGGTCGTTGCCATCCCAGCGACGCCCGTTGAACTCGGTGCCGCGGTTGCCTACCGCACCCGTCTCCTCTTTGCATTCCAAGTAACCGGTTTCCCTCCCCTCTTTCCCAATTCATCCCGCGCGCCTCCTGTCCTTTTGACCTGACATGCCATGCATCCAGAAGACCGTTTGCCACTGTGCGGCGCCGGCACTCTCTAGACTTGTGCCTGCTGCACGGAGCACCTTTTATCGATCCATCGATTACTTAAGGAGAGAACAGATGAAGAGGAACCTAAACCGGCTTATGCCGATTCTTCTCGCAGGGATGTTCGTGTATGGCGGCTGCGCCAAACAGGATGTCGTCAAAAAAGACGCATCCCTGGCCTCGTCGGTGACCAAACCTGCGGAAACTGCGACGTCCACCCCCGCGGCTTCGAGGCCCGGGAACCGGGACGAGCCGATTGCCGCGACGGCAGCGAATGCGTCGCCCCTCGACAATGGGGAGCAGGCGAGGCCGCAACCACCCAAAGAGCCGACGGCAACCCCCGGTGTAGCGAGGGGGTTGGACAGGATATACTTCGATTTCGATGCGTCGACGCTGAGCGCCGCAGCCCGTCAAACACTGACTGGAAATTTCGAGACCCTGAAGCAAAACCCGGCGAGCAAGCTGCGTATCGAGGGACACTGCGACGAGCGGGGCTCGGATGACTACAACCTTGCCCTGAGCGAGAGCCGTGCCCGGGCGGCGCAGCGGTATCTGACCGCACTGGGGATCCCCGCCGAGCGTTTATCGACCATCGGCTACGGCAAGGAAAAACCGGCCGATCCCGGGCACGACGAGAAGGCTTGGGCCGGCAACCGGCGGGACGAGTTTGTCATCATTGAGTAACCGGGTTAGCGCCGATCCGCCGCTGTTCAAGCTCCTCCCCCTTAACCCTCCCCTTGCAGGGGAGGGAGTTTTCTCAGCGCAGGATCAGCACCGATCAGCTTAAGCAAACGATCAGAAGGACGGGGCCGCGTCGTCGGCCCCGTATCTCAAGAGGAACTATGAATCCAACTACCTATACCTTGACCTATCGCCTGGGCATGCCGCTGCTTGCCTTTTTGTCCTGCGCTTTTACCTGGGGGGGCGGCGGCAGAGACGACTGCGGCGAGGCGAGACTTATCGGTGAGGCCATTTCGGTCCACTCCCCGCCCGTCGAACGCGTCCAGGCCGAGAAGAGCATCCTGAAACTGTGCCCGGATGGCGGTGCCGCGTATTACCTGAAAGGGCTTTCCCTTGAGGCCGGCAAGAACCCGGAGGGTGCGATCGTGGCCTACCGCACAGCCGGCGAAAAGGAGCCGTTGTTGGCCGAAGCCAGGGGGCGGCTGGGGCTGCTGCTTTTGCAGAGAGGCGCGCGTGAAGAGGCCTCACTTGCACTGTTCGAGGCCCTGAAACTGAAAGCAGACCCGCACTATTCAGGCGCACTGGCCGGGATTTTCCTGGAGGGTGAGCTGCATGCCCTGGCGCTGCATCATTTTCAACAGGCGCTGCCGGCGCTGGCTGCCGATGCCGCCGTGCAGATCGGGATGGCCCGGAGTTACCTGGGCCTCGGGGAGCGGGCCAAGGCGCGCGATGCATTGCTGGAATCGCTTCGTCTGGAGCCCGGTAACGTAACGGCGCATCTGGAACTGGCAGATATTTATCAGGGAGAAAACCTCTACGACAAGGCGGCTGCTCAATTGCACCGGGCGGCTGCAGGCAGTCCAGGGAACCGGGATATTCATTTTCGCCTGGCTCGGCTAATGGATCTGATGGGGAAACCGGATCTGGCGGACAAGGAATATCACCTGGCAGGGGTCGAGCGCGCCATAAGCCCCGGCGATCATCTTAGCAAGGGGGACAGCTTTGAGGCCGCCGGGAATTCCGTCAGGGCGGCAGCCGAATACGACGCACTGCTGTTGAAGCAACCCGACACGCCCGGGGTCCGTGAGAAGCTAGGCGACGCCCGGCTTGCAGCCGGCCATGACAGCGAAGCCATTGCCGCTTATGAGGACGCCGTAGGCCGCAAGGAAGGCACCAGCCGGATACATTATAATCTCGGCACCCTCTACGAGAGAAAAGGGGACCTTGATGAGGCAATCCGCAGCTTTGCCCAAGCTGTCAGGCTTGATGCCGGCAATAGCGATGCCCGCCGGAGGCTGGCGGAAATCTATTCGCTGCGCGGGGATTTTACGGCGGCGATTGGCGAGTACCAGGCATTGGTGGCCCGCCATGGCGCCAACCCGCTGAGCTATTACAAACTGGCCCGCCTGTATGAAAGGACGCGGGGCTACAACTCCGCTACCGGCGCCTATGCCAAGGCTATCGAACTGGACGCGGACAACATCGAGACACACCGGGGGATCGCGCTCCTCTATCTCAGGAGGAAAATGCCGGATCAGGCAGAGAAGCATTTCCGGGAGGTATTGAGGCTCGATTCAAGGAATACGGAAGCCAGAAACCGGCTCATTTCGCTCTACGTCAAGAAAAAGCGCTACGACGAGACGACCCGGCTCCTGGAGCAGGATGCCGCACTTAATCCGCAGAGCCCCGACAGCCGGTATCGGCTGGGTATTATGTATGCCTTCAGGAATAACGCCGAAGGTGCCTTGACCCAGTTTCAGAAGGCTCTCGAGCTGAAGCCTGACCACGCCCGTACTCTGAACGCCCTCGGGAAATTCTACCTGAAAAAAGGCGACCGGCAAAAGGCCCGAGCCTCATTCGCTGCAGCACGAAAGGCCGATCCTGATCTGTTGGAGCCGGCAGCGCTTTTGAGCAAGCTCGAAGCCTTGCCCAAAAAACATGTGGCGACGAAGAAAGCATCGCTTTCCAAGAAGAAATCCGTTTCCAAGAAGAAATCCGTTGTCAAGAAGAAATCCGTTGTCAAGAAGAGGGTTTTGCAGCGCAAGGCTAAAACCTCAGGTAAAAATAACCAGAAGTAACTGTGCCGGATGACGCCACAGGCAGCTGAGAGGCCTTTTCCCCCGCCCCGATGTTCCGGCGTAAAAAAGGAGGAGGCGCGTCCAACGCGCCTCCTCCTGATACACTGCCATATTTTGCCTTCCCTCCTGCCGCTTCACTTCCCGTTCCAGCGCGCTTCCGAAAGGTCTCACTTTCTCCAGCCTGCCCAGGCGGGGATCCCGTTTTCGTCGCGCAGTTTCAGCAGCGCATCCCCTTTTTTCACCTCTGCCGCGATAAGCGCCGGTTTTCCGGCAACCATGACACGGGAACCCTTGACCTCGATTTTGTCCCCTTTCTCGATCCGGGTATCGAGCCGCTCGATGTACCAGGAGGGTCCCAGGTGGACCGGGATCGTCTCCTTTTCGGTCCTGAGCTGGAGGTGGATGCCGTTTTTCATCTGCCTCATGGGAGTGATCTTTTCTACACTGACGACCTCTCCGGTGACGCTCTCAACCTTGGCCGGATCATAGATCCGCTGGTAGGCGCTCCCCATTCCCCAGCCGCCGCTGCCGCGCCACCCTTGCCAGGGGGCGGCGGAAGCGGTCGAGACGAGCGACGCCATGAGCAGAGCTGCCACAATGGGGACCAATCCCTTCGCGTTCATGTGAGCCTCCTTTCACCGTGTTATGGACAAATCCACTGTTCAACCGTCTTGAAGTTCAAAGGGACCTCCAGGCTCGGCCTGGCATGGCGTGGCCTATCGGTATCCCGCCTCCTTCCAGGCCTCCACCCCTCCCTGCAGAGCCGAGACGTGCCGATAACCCTTCTCCTCGAATTCCGCTGCCCGACCGGCAGACGTATGTTCCTGCGGTCATTTGCAGTAGAAGATGATCTCCTGCTCCTTGGCAACGCCCGAGAGCCGGGTGTTGAGTTCCCCCAGGGTGATGGCTCCCTCCAGCCGCAGCCCGTTGCACATCTCTTCGCTGTCGTATGCGCAGACAAAAAGTGCCTCCCCCGCCTGCACCTTGCTCCGTGCCTCCTGAATCTTCACCCGTCTGGCCTCGGCCATTTTCTCCTCCTTTCCCGTTGTGTTTTGATGGCGCCTCTTGCTTCGCTTCCGTGCCGTCGTCCCCTGTCATGGCGCAGGAGACCAAGCCGCACCGTACATACTAACAGAGAAATCTAATGGGGGTAGCGGGCGGGGCGATTAAATCCGGCGGAGTTTGTGGTTCCCGGCGGGCCGGTTCGACTCCGGGTTCGTACCATGGAGGAGTCAGGGGAGATGGCGGCTTCAGTTTGTGAGAGGAGTTGCCGAAAAATACGGAAGGTTGCTTCCGTGTAGTGTGGTACTCATTTTCATCGCTAGTCGGGTTTGAGACTGTAGGGTGGGCCGTGCCCACCATCACAATGCAGTTTTGGTGGGCACGGCCCACCCTACCGGCAGTGCCCCCAGCCCCCAAACGATATGGAGGGAAACCAGCGTGACCTTTGACCGATTTCTCCAGCAAATAGCCCCACTCCAGGGACTGGCATGGCGCAAGTACCGGCGCCGCTCGGCCCGCCACAGGGTGGAAGCGCGCATCAGGGAGCTCGGCCTGCACGGGTTCGAGGCCTACTTCGACCATCTCCGCTACCACCCGGAGGAGAGGCCCGGGCTTGCCGACCTGATGCGGGTAACGGTGACCCGTTTCTTCCGGGAGCGGGAACAGTGGCGCACCCTTGCGGAGACGGTGCTCCCGGCAGTGATCGCGGGGAAACCGGAGGCCGAGGCGTTCCGTGCCTGGAGCGCCGGCTGCTGCGGCGGTGAGGAGCCTTATACGCTGGCGATGGTCTGGCTGGAGAGCATCGCCCCGCTGCACCCCGGAAGGGCGCTCGATCTCATTGCCACCGATATCGACCAGGCGAGCCTTGAGCGCGCCGCCGCCGCGCGCTACGAGAGCAGCTCGTTGCACGAGGTCCCGCCCGATAGTCGTGCCCGATTCTTCACCCGGGAAAACCGGCTCTGGAGTGTTGCCGGTGAGGTGAAGGGAGTGGTGCGCCTCGAACGGCGCAACCTGATGAGCGATCCGCTTCCGCTGGGCATGGACCTGGTGCTCTGCCGCTACCTGGCGTTCACCTATTACCGGGGCGAGCGACTCCTGGCCGCAACGCTTCGCCTCCGGGAGGCACTCAGGCCGGGAGGGGTGCTCATGGTGGGGAGAAAGGAGCAGCTCTCCGCACCGGCGTCGGCGTTTTTCGAGAGGTGGCCGGGATGCGATGGCTTTTACCGCAGAAAAGGGTGAAGTTCGCGGCTGGCAATTCCCCCTCAGGGCAAGTTGAAATAAAAGGTGGCGCCGGCCCCCACCTCCCCCTCCGCCCAGACCGTGCCGCCGTGGCGTTCCATGATGCGCTTGACCGTGGCCAGACCGATGCCGGTGCCGTCGTACTCGTCGCCGTGCAGCCGCTGGAAAGCGCCGAAAAGCTTGTCCCGGTACGCCATGTCGAAGCCTGCCCCGTTGTCGCTCACGAAGAAGGTGTTTTCCCCCTCGATCTGCGTGGCTCCGAAGACTACCCGGGCGGACTCCTGCCGGGCCGAGTACTTCCAGGCGTTGCCCAGCAGGTTTTCCAGGACCTGACCCATGAGGACCTTATCCCCCATGGCGCTGAGGTCCGGCGCGATCTCGATTACCGCTGCCCGGTCGGGATCGGTTTCCTGCAGCATGGTGACGATGCCGGCTGCCAGGCCACTCAAGTTGATCGGTTCCTTGACCAGCTTGGAGCGGCTGACACGCGAAAGTTCCAGCAGGTCATCGATCAGCTTTCCCATCTTGACGCTTCCTGCGCGGGCGCGCTCCAGGTAGTAGCCTGCCTCATGGGGAAGACACTCTTCGAACTCCTCCTGCAAAATGGCCAGGTAACTGTTGATATGGCGCAGCGGGCTGCGCAGGTCGTGGGAGACCGAGTAGCTGAATGATTCCTGTTCACGGATCGCGTCCTGCAGCTGCGCGGTGCGCTCCTGCACCCGCTGCTCCAGGCTTGACTGGAGCGTGCGGATTTTCTCCTCGGCGCGCTTGCGTTCCGTGATGTCATCGTAAAGCGCGAGGACGTAGTCGACCAGGCCGTCGTGCCTGCGGACGCAACATACTGAAACATAGGCACAGAGCACCGTGCCATCCTTGCGGATGAAGCGCTTTTCCACGGCAAACTTGTCAATCCTGCCGGAGAGCATGCGGTTGAACATGGTCCTGTTTTTCTCCAGATCGTCAGGATGCGTCAGTTCCGTCCAGGACATCTTGGCCAGCTGCTTGCCGGTATAGCCCAGCATCTGCTGCAGCTTGGCATTTGTTTGCAGCCATTTGCTGTCCGGCGAGGTTATCGCCATCCCGACGATCTGACGCTCGAAATAAAGACGCATCCGCTCTTCGCTCGCCTTCAGCTCGGTTATGTCGAGGATGCAGGCGATGTTCCCCTCGTATCGCCCTTCCTCGCTGAAGATCCCTTCGACGAAGCAGACGGCCCGTACGATCTTTCCGGTTTTGGTCAGATAACGTTTCTCCAGCGTGTACCGGTCGGTCTCGCGGCGCACCATGCTCCGATGTATTTCCAGGCACGCAGCCGCATCATCGGGGTGGGTAACTTCGGTAAAATCCAGCACGCCGACCAGCTCCTGTTCCTGATAGCCCAACAGGGTGCAGAAGGCTCCGTTCACCTGCACGAACTTCCTGTCGGTTCCGATCGCCACGATCCCGAACAGGGAGTTGTCGAAGAGCGAACGGTAGCGGGATTCGCTCTTGCGCAAAGCGATCTCGGCCCCGGCACGTTCTCGTTCCCTGGCATCGAGCTGCTGGGCCATCTCGTCGAAGGAACGGCCCAGCTCCCCCAGTTCGCCTCCGTTGATGCAGTCGGCAACCCTGACCTGGAGATCCCCCCCGGCCAGGCGTCGCGATGCGGCCCGCAACACCGCAACACGGTCTATGATGGAACGCTTCCCGATGAACCAGGCGACGAGGAAGGCGCATGCGAGGCTCGATGCGAAGAGGAGCAGGTTGTGAATGAGCAGGGCGTTCGCCTGCATGACGACCGTTGCCACGGGAATTGCCGTCCGGATGTACATGTAGGGGGTCTGCTCCCCCCTGAGTCTGAGCTTGTGATAGGTCATGAAGCATTCCAGGCCATCGCTGCTTAATCCGATAAACGACCCCGTATCCGACGGCCCCTGCATGCGCTGGAGCAATTCGGGACGGTCCGTTTTCCCGACCTGGCTGTTGGAGCCGGGACTTCTGCCGAGCACGATCCCCTTGTGGTCAAGGAGCAGGTAGCGGAACCTTTGAGAGTGGATCCTGGACTGGTCGTAGCCTAGGGATTCCAGGCGAAACCCGACTATCATGGCGCCGATAATGGTCCCGTTCTTATCCTTGTAGGGATAGCAGAGATTGATGGTGGGCTTGGCCGACATCCTGCTGACGATGAATTCGCCCGATGACAGCCGCCCGGTGGCCATGGCGTTTCTGAAGTAGCGCCGGTCGGCCATGGAGGCCTGCTTGGCGCTGGCCGCTGAAGCCCAGACGATGCCCGCGGGGTCGGCTACCGACAGGTTCAGATACAGGGGGTTCAATTTGAGGATGTCGGCCAGTATGTTCCTTGCCCTGTCGGCATTGCGATTCCTGATGTCCGGCAGTTGCGCCAAGGCACTCATCAGCTGTTCCGCCGAGTCAGCCGCATGGCGCTGGTCGTGGACGATGCTGTCGCCGATCTTGCGGGCTTCCCCGATGGCTGACTCGATGGCAGCCTGCCGCAAGCTGACACCCGAATATATGATGATCCCCGCTGCCGGCAGGGCCACAATCAGTGCCATCAGAAACATCTGGGCCCTGATGGAAAGCGAAAGTATTCTGGACATCAGCGGGCTTGCCATGTCGTCCTCTCGAAATTTCACGACGGTGGTAGCTATGTCGCAAACTGCGGGTTCTGGAGGCGTGTTGGGAGGATATTTCTCTACCGATCGAGCCGGCGGTTACTGGATTTGATCGAAGTTTAGATGCCGGTGTCCTGACGTATACACATTTGAAAGGCTTCAAAATAAATCCAAGGCCAGTGGTGTGTCAAGAGGTTTTAATGGAGCAATTCTTTTTCTGACTAGTACGAATCTTCCGCTGATAAAACTCCCTCCCCTTCAAGGGGAGGGTCGGGGTGGGGATGGGGGTACTCCAGGTACAAAACACCCCATCCCCCTCCTGACCTCCCCCTTGAAGGGGGAGGAACTTGAATAGCGGAAGATCAGTACTAATCAGGATTCTTTTTGTTCTTCTTCCCCCGGAGGGGGAGGGGGGCGCCTTCTTCGTGAGATCGAGAAATCGGCGGACTGACCAGGGTTTGCCAGCGCCCGTTCCAGCGCAGCCTTGCCACACACGCTCCGCCGGCTTTGAGCATATTGGAATCCTGAGGATTCGTGTTGATAATAGCATGGTGATGCTGTACTGTTTTCCTGTACCAGTCATGCCGGAGGAAAAACATGCTGAAGACCACCTATACAAATGCTCGGGCCAATTTTGCCGGGTTGTGCGATCAAGTGACCGAAAATCGAGAGATCGTCATCATCGATCGCCGCAGTGGTGAAAGTGTAGCCATGATCGCCGCCGATGAGTTGGAAAGTCTGGTCGAGACCGCTCATCTCATGCGCTCCCCAAAGAACGCGCAACGCCTTTTTGCCTCTCTGGGACGCGCCCTGAAACTTGAGGGAGAACCTTCGACCCCGGAACAACTCCAGAAGGAAGTAGGTCTTGAGAAATAAGGGTAGAGAAGCCGTCTTCCATCCGGAATTCCGGGAAGACCTTCGCTACTGGGTCGAGGTCGAACGTAAAACTGCGCTGCGTGCGTTCCACCTGATCGAGGCCGTCATGCGCGATCCCTTTACAGGAATTGGCAAGCCTGAACCGCTCAAATATCTCTCTCCGGGCGTCTGGTCCCGTCGTCTGACGCAGGAGCATCGCCTTGTATACCTGGTCCGCGACGACCGGATCGATTTTCTTCAAGCTCGCTATCACTATTAAACACGGTGGTCCGGCATCTCGTCTGCCGCACCGGCACGCATCCGGTGATGTTCACCACTCACTCCTTCCCCCTCTCAAGCACCCGCTTTACCCGCTCCTGGATCAGTGGGTGGTCGGCGAAAAGCTCACCGAAACTTGAAGCCGTTTTTGCGCCTCCCGGCTTCTCCTTCTCCTTCTCCTTCTCCTTTTCCTTTTCCTTTTCCTTTTCCTTTTCCTTTTCCTTTTCCTTGTGGTCCTCGCCAAGCCGGGTCAGCATGTCGGCGTATGTCTGCACCGCTATTCCCTTTCCTTTCAGGTATGCGACGGCCGCGTCGTCCGCCTCAAGCTCGAAATCCCGGGAATATTTGGCATTGATCAGCACCGTGGGGAGGGTCGCCGAAAGGGAGGTGACCGAGGTGATGTCGCCGGTGACGGTGGCGATGAGCAGGGCGGTGGCGGAATTCTGCATCAGGTGACGCAAGGCGTGCCGGCGATTGACGTGGCCGATCTCGTGCGCCAGCACTCCGGCGATTTCCTCATCGCTTTTAGCTAGTTCCACCAGCCGGTCGGTGACGATGACGATGCCCGCCGGCAAGGCAAACGCATTGGCACCTACCGCGTCACCGGACCGAAACTCCAGTCGCCAGCCGCGCCGTTCGGGGTACCTCGCCGTCATCGTCGCAAACAGCGCAGCCAGCTCCCCCCGCCGCTCCTTGGGAAGCTTGCTCGGTTCCAGCACGATCCTGTCGAGGACCTGCAGCGTCTCGCGCCCCAGGAATTCTTCGGTGCTGGCGGGGAGGGCAAAGGCTGCCTTGGTCGCCAGGTACGGAACGGCATACCTGACAAAACCGAAGCCGATGAGGAGCATGAGGAGGAGCGCGCAGAATGCCCGCAGGAAGCTGCTTTCCCACCTGTGCACGGCCCGGAAGAAGCAGCCCCTGCCCTGCAGCCGCTGCAGTTCATCGAGGAATTCGTGATCCGCCGTCTCGGCTGCTGCGCCGTCGGGAAACCGGATCATCCGGCGCGCGCTCCCGAGAGAGGGATCGATGCGAAGATCCCGCAACGATGCAGAGACGTCGACGGCGTCGCCCGATACCTGGACCACCGCGCCTGCGCCGCAGCTGATGGTCACCTCCCGTCGTTGCGAGACCTTCCCGTCGAACCAGAAACCGTGCGTGGAGATCATAGGCCCAAGTCGAAGCCGAGCATGTCGCCCAACTCCTCTCCGGTCGCCCCCATTGCCTCGTTCTCGGCGGCAATGATCGAATCGAGCCGACCGATGCCGGAGAGGGTCAGCTTGTCCAGGCGATATCGCGCCAGGCGAACCGCGGCCCACGGGGCGAGCAGCCCCAGGGTGCAGAGGACGGCCACGGCACTGGAAAGGTGGATCCAGGCCAGATCCCGGACCCGGAGCGTGCTTTGGAAACGGTGCCCGCCGATGCTCGTGGCGCTCCAGGTGAGATTGGTGAGTACGGTCGGCAGGTAGAGCCCCGCGACCAGGTAGATGGCGAGCATCATGACGAGCGGGGCAAAACCTAGCAGGTGATTCCACTCTCCTTTCGGGAGCAGGAAGATTCCCCCGGTTGCTGCCAGCATAAGCGGCACCAGCAGGAACATGGGGAGGAACGCCCGGTAAAACTGTTTCGGATTGGCATCGAACCGGAACAGGGTAGTCCCGTACGCGCTGTTCTCCACCAGGAACCGTTTCTGCCGGTACGCGACGTAGGGCGCGAGTATGCCCAGGGTGAGCGGCACGAGCAACGACCACCAGAGGTAAACCTGGTACGCCTCGCGGTAATCCGCCCTGAAGGAAAAGCGGATGTTCCGGTGGGAGGAGTTGCGCAGGTTGAAGATTCGGGAACGCACGATCACCCAGGGGTAAAGACCGAAGAAGGCGAGCATCATTACCATGGAGGCAATTGGGCTCGTCTGGGAGGCGAGGGAGTAGAGGCCGAAGAAACCTCCGGCGATGAACCACCCTTTCAGGATGGCAAGCGGATCGGCCAGATAGTCGAAGCTGGCGTCGTCTAGGAGCGTGTTGCCGTAAAAGTAGCGCCGCTTCCTCACCTTGGCCCATGGGGAGTAGATCCCGAAAGTGACGACGCGGAGCAGGGTGTTCACGATCCAGATGCCGAAATATTCCCGGGCGTTTCCGGTAAAGCTGAAGGTGAGCGTCCGGCGGCGTTCCGAAGCGGCGGCTTGGGTGGAAGAAGGGTGGGGATATGGTTCCGGAGACGGCGGCATAACGGAATCGGAGGTTTGCGGCGGTTGCGGCGGTTGCGGCGCGGCCGGCGGGTCACCGACTTGAAGCGGGAATTGCCCCCGGCACTTGGGGCAGGTTACCGTGGTTCCCGCAGGGGGGAGCAGATTTTCGTCGAGGTCCTTAAAAAACCCGCAGTGCGGGCAGGTGAGCGTTGCCAGTGCCATGATTCCCTCCGGTTGACTCCATGGGCATGTACACCCCCACCCCCACACCACTGCCATTAAGTTAAGGGAAATAGGAGGTAGGGTGGGCCGTGCCCACCACACCCGCATCCTGATGGTGGGCACGGCCCACCCTACATGATTCACGGAATCACCGCTTAACTTAATGGCAGTGCTCCCCAGCCCTCCCCCATCAAGGGGGAGGGGGTGCTTGCGCTGTGTGCGGAGGATCGTCGCAAGTCGGGTTTTCGAAAGGCTACCATGACTTGTGGTTTACATCACGCCTTTTCTTTCCCTTGTGACGATGTGGGTTCAGAGATGATGGTGCCGCTGTGACCGCCGCAGCCGCAGGCTTTGAAGGGAAGGTGCGTGAGTCTGGAACCAAAGGGTAGGGTAGGTGGAGGACTGGGAGGGGGATAAGACGCGCCCCCGGTTCATGAAGGGAGGGGGGAGGGACTATAGTGTCTCGCGCAACTCCTTCAGAATCTCAAGCTGCCGCTGGTAGATGAAGACGGAGAGGAACTGCTCGCTTTGCTGGGTGTGACGGAAACTCAGTGCAACCTTGAACGGCGGCGTGGCGCCGGAGATGTGGACGATGTCGCTTGGAATACGCGTGCAGCTCATCTGACCGGTCGTTTGATCTATCAGCTTGAGCTCGACCTGAATGTCGCTATTTTCCCCCAGTTCCTTGCGAACAAGCGTGTTGATGCAGCAGCCTCCCAGGGATATGTCATGGATGACGCCCGAGATCTTGTCGGTTTCGCAGTGCAACATGATCTGGATCGGTCTCTTGAAGCGAACCCGGACCGTCTTGCGTCTTGTTTCCTGCAACTCGGCATGGGTGAAGTTGTGAAGTTGTACCGCGCCGCGCCGGATGTCCATGCTGTTCAGCCGCCCGAGGATCGGCGCGTCGAGGTGCGGTGAACAGATGTAAACCTCTTTACATTGGCTGATGGCGGCCAGCTGCAGTTCGCAGGTGTTAAGCTCCAGGTGGTGACCCCTTATCTCACCGATGCTGGCACGGTGGGTTATGGGTATCTCCTTGTAGATGTTGGTGAGGGTGATGCTGGCGTCCTCGTCCCGTGAGGACAGTTCATGGAACCGGTCTATAAAAGTCTGCTGTTCTGCAGGTTCCGAGGCCGATATTTCCGGATCTGTCGCACTTGTCATGGTTGCTTCTCGCGCTGATGCAAGATCCGGAAGGATCATTAGCAGGCCGGCTTTCAGCCATGGGAGTCGGGTGTGGATCGGCATGGCGCAGACGCGGATGGAGAGCGGGAAGCCGTTACGTCCTCCCCCGACGGGATGAGCTTTAGTATATGCTAATGTTGTGGATTTTCCAGCAGCCGCGCAAATTTCGTCAGCACTTTGTTAGACAGTAGACAGGTTGATTTATGAGGGGGCTGGCGAGCAAACGATGTGGGACATTGATGAACCTGATTAACAAGAATCTTCCGCTGGAAAAACTCCCTCCCCTTCAAGGGGAGGGTGGGGGGGGGGATGGGGGAGTACCGGCGCACCCCCCCATCCCCCTCCTGACCTCCCCCTTGAAGGGGGAGGAGCCTGAATAGCGGAAGATCACCAAATCCTGAGGCGTTGCCAAATCCTGAGGCGTTGCCAGATCATGAGGCGTTGCCAGATCATGAGGCGTTGCCAGATCATGATACTTCGCTACATCTTGATGAATTCGACCCTGCGGTTATTGGCCCTCCCTTCCACAGTGTTGTTGCTATCGATCGGCTTGGACTCTCCCCACCCCTTGGAGGCAAGCCGAGCCGCTGCGATACCTTTCCCCGCCAGCCATTTCTGCACCGCGGCCCCCCTTTTCTCCGAGAGCGGCTGATTGACCCCCTTTCCCCCCTGATTGTCGGTATGCCCTTCGATGGAGAACTTCAGTGCAGGGTCCCCCTCCAGAAGCGCCAGGATCATCTTCAGGGTAGGCTGGGATTCCGGCCTGATGCGGTCGGAGCCGGTATCAAAAAGGATCCCGTGGGTGACGATCTTGCCGTCGGTGTCGAGGGCGGACTTGATGCTTTTTCCCCCTTCCGCCAGGCGGAAATTGGTGAACATCATGTGCTCCAGGCGTTTGCCGCCGAAAGGCCCCATGTAGACCCCGACCCGCTGGATCGGTCTCTTGATGCCGTCGGGATCGTTGACGATCCGCACGTGGTCGACGTACGCCTTGACGAAGGTCCCGTTGACGCTGAAAGCCAGGTGATGAACCTTGTTGTCGTTCATCCTGATGGAGGTCTCGGTATTTTGCGACTGCCCCTTTTCCGCCGTGACCTGGATCGAGCCTGTTTCGGCAATGGCGCTCACCGGCCAACTATCGCCGTTGGTCATGAGGAGGAAGTATTGAACCATCTCCTCTTCCTGCCCGCTGCCGAGCACGGCATCGAATTCGATGGTGAACTTCTGCGGCAGATCCCCCTTGGAGTTCAGGCGTATGTACTGCGTGGCGCCGTTTTGCCCGAATTCCTCCTGGGCCGGAACGCTGCGCAGGAACCTCTTCCCCTTGAAGTCGACAACCTCGACGGAATTGTTCCAGTCCCCCTTGGGGCCGGTCAGGGTCCATTTGCGGGGGAATTCGCCGACATCGGTGTCGCTGAAGTCGTCGAAGAAGATGACCTTGTCCCCCGGAATGAAGTCAAATTTGCTGTAGATCTCCTCCGAGGCGACCAGATCCCCGGAGCCTGGCTGCACACTCTTTTTCGCCTTTTTCTTCGGTGCCGGCTGTTCGGTCTGTTCCGCGTCCGCCCCGTCCCTTTCTCTCCTTTCTCCCGTGTCCACTCCTTTCCTGATCCCTTCCTTGGTTCCTTCATAGGCAGTGTCCGAAGCTTCGTCCACTGCCCTTCCGCCCATCCTTTCTGCAGCTCCTTGGACGGCGTCCTCGAGCCATCCGGCATCTGCAGAGACTGATGCCATTCCAAAGGCAAAGATAACCAGCAGAAGATACACGGATCTCTTCATGGTGTCGCTCCTTGAATATGAGGTTCTGTTGCAATGAGGGGCGGGCGCAAAGAATGATGCAAAGATATCTTTAATTTGTCAAGCTAAATGCCCGGCGGCTTAGCACCGTTTTTAACCGGTCTCCTTCCCCGCGGAGTGGCGATTATGGACGCCGAAATGATGGCGATGATCAACCCTACCGAGAGCAGGGGAGAAATAGCCAACCACTCCTCGAAAATCAGCTTTACCCCGGCGAAAGCCAGCACCCCTGCCAGTCCGTAATGGAGATAGGGAAAATTCCTCAGGTTGTGTTCGAGCGCCGTGTAGAGGGCGCGCAGGCCAAGGATGGCGAAAATGTTGGAACTGTAGACGACCAAAGGGTCGCGGCTCACGGCAAAGACCGCGGGGACCGAGTCGATGGCAAACATGATATCGGTCAGTTCCACAGCCAGCAGGGCAAGGGCCAGCGGGGTGATGTACCTTTTACCGTCCCGGCGCAGCAACCAGTGTCCCCCCTCGGTATCTTCCGTGACCGGCAGGAATCGGGACAGCCATTTGACCACGCTGTTTTCCGATTTGGTGGCAGGGTCTTCCCGGGCCGCGCGATAGGCCGTGTAAAGGAGCAGCATCCCGAAAAGGATGCTCAGCCAGGCAAAGCGGTTGATCGCCGCGATACCGGCAAAGATGAAGATGGCCCGGAACAGCAGCGCGCCGAGGATGCCCCAAAACAGGACCTTGTGCTGATGTTGCTGCGGGATCGAGAGGGAGCGGAAGATGATCAGGAATACGAACAGATTGTCGAGGCTGAGGCTCTTCTCCATGAGGTAGGCCGCCAGGTACTCCTCGGCGCGTTCCGCTCCCAGCATGACAAAAACGGCGACGCCGAAGAGAAGTCCAGCCGCGATCCAGATGCCGGACCAGATATAGGAGCTTTTTTTCGAGGTTCCCTCTCCGCCTCTGTGCATAACCAGATCGACAGCCAGCAGTATCACTACCGTGACGCCGAATATTATCCATCCTCGTTGGTGCAGCGTGTTCTGCAGCATCCCTGTCATGTGCCTCGCGTCCTTTGAGCTGGAATAGTCGAGAGTTTATAAATGGATCAGGCTGCTGGCCCGCTGCCGCTCGCGGCTGAGCACGGCATCGGTCATCCCGCTCTGGTGCCGGTGCTTTCGGCCGCTTCCCGTCGGCTCGGCGATGCCATGCCGCCCTGAGGCCGGACTGTCTAACTATAGATGATCCTGTCTATATCACAACGCGGGACGTGGCCCCGGAGCCCTCTCGTCAGGTGAGAATATTTATTGAAATCCATTGGCAAAGCCCGTAATATCCCGAAGGGAATCCCCCGGTTCACAGACCGCTTCCGGGTAGCAACGATATTTTTGGAGCTTTATGGACGCATACCTCCCGTACCTCTTTATCAGCAACATCTTTCTAACCTTCATCGACGCCACGATAGGATACCATGCGGCACCGACCCTGGCCCGTCTTGGCGCAGCCGACGAGGCCGGTATCGAGTGGGCGATACAAGGGGTGCGCAAACTCCTGGCGGGGGTTGTGGCGCTGTACATGTTCTTCAACTGCCTTGCCTTCTTTAACCAGAAGTCCTTGTTGCTTCTCGTCGTTACCAGCGTCGTGGTCCTCGACATCGTCTGCCAGCTGATGGTGAGCCGCAAGTTGAGAGATCGTCAGAAGGAACAGTGAGAGGAAGGGGTTGGGCGATGGGGTCGGAGGCGGTGCTCGTCAAACTTAAACTGAGGCAACAGGCTGGATTTCTCAAGCCGACATCACCGAATCGATTGGGAGAACGATGGAAAAGCGTTATCTGACACCGGCAGAAACTGTGAGGACGATCGTCGAAAACGGCAAGCGTGTGCTGACACAGTCCCGTCTGCGGACCCTTGTGCTGAGCCTTCTGGCAGGTTTCTACATCGCCTTCGGCGCGCAGCTGGCAACGGTGTTAACCCAGGACGCGGCGACCTTCGTCGGCAAGGGGATCGCCGCCCTGCTCGGCGGCAGCGTTTTCTCCCTCGGCCTCATGCTGGTGGTAATCTGCGGCGCGGAACTGTTCACCGGCAACAGTCTCTTGACCAGCTCGGCCCTGGAGGGTGAAATCAGCTGGGGAAAACTCCTGGAGAACTGGACCATCGTCCTCCTCGGCAACCTGGCCGGATCGCTTTTCTTCGCCGGGCTGATGTTTGAGTCCAAGCTCTGGATGAACGGCGAAATGGCCGAACACTCTCTGAGGATCGCAGCGGCCAAATGCCAACTCCCGTTCATGGTCGCGCTGGTGCGTGGGGTCCTTTGCAACTGGCTGGTCTGCCTGGCGGTTTTCATGGCTACTGCGGCCCGCGACGTGACCGGCAAGATGCTTGCCTGCTACGTCCCAATCATGGCCTTCGTCGCCAGCGGCTTCGAGCATTCCATTGCCAACATGTACTTCATCCCGACCGGCCTCCTATTGTCGGACGAACTGGGTCGCGAAATCCCCGGCCTCAACTGGACCACCTTCTTCATGGGAAACCTACTGCCGGTAACTATCGGCAACATCTTGGGCGGTGTATTCTTCGTGGCCTCGGCATACTGGTATGTCCACCTCAAGCAGGAGGTGCGTCGCCCTTGCTGACATGGTAGATAAAGCGGGACGCCGTTAGTTCTACTTTGTCACATTACCACCTTGCCCCCATCCCCACCCTAACCCTCCCCTTGAAGGGGAGGGGATTTTAAGGCTCCTCCCCCTTCAAGGGGGAGGCTGGGAGGGGGATGGGGGGAGGGGGATTGGGGGAGGATGACGGCGTTGTGCTGTAATCTGACAAAGTAGAATTAGCCGGAGGGGGATGGAATCATGAAGATAGCGATTCGCAAAGAGAGATCGGACGATGTTGAAGCGATCCGGCAGGTCCTTTCAGTCTCTGTGACTGAGTTGACAGGTTGATATCGCTTGCCATCGCCATTGTCTTTGTTGTTTTTGTCGCTTGTTCGGCCTTCGCCGGAAAGCTGCCTCCCCTTGTGCTTGCCCTTTACCTGGGCGCCAGCACGGTGGCATTCGCGGCCTATGCGCTTGACAAGTCGGCGGCGCAGAAGGACCGGTGGAGAACAAAAGAGAGTACCTTGCAGCTGCTGGGCCTGATAGGTGGCTGGCCCGGCGCGTTGATTGCGCAAACGCTGCTGCGCCACAAGTCGAAGAAAAAGTCGTTTCAACTCGTTTTCTGGGTGACTGTCTTGCTTAACTGTTCTGCGCTCATAGCGTTACTTATGCCCGAGGCTTTCAATGCTCTGCGCTCTACCATCTGCAAGACATCTCGTTCCCAAGCTCCAGGCAGAACTCCAAACTCGTTCCCAAGCTCCAGCTTGGGAACGTAAGGCTGCGCGAAGCTTGGCTTCGCCAAGATGCAAAGCTGGAGCTTTGCCGCTATCACGTTCCCAAGCTGGAGCTTGGGAACGAGGAACAAGCACCCTCCTGCCCGCCCCCTCCCATCAACGGAGGGGCAGACCGGAGGAGAGTGAGTAGGCCGATGATGCGCATCCTATTCCTGTTCACAATCGCCTTCCTGATATTCGTCCTGGCATACATCGTATTCCAGCGCAAGCTTTTGTATTATCCCACCCATCATCACGACAGCAATGGACTTTCCGAATGGCGGCACGACGGCCGGCTGATCGGTTACGCCCGTGAAGTGGCGTCTCCGGTCAATGTTTGGTTGATGATGCACGGAAACGGCGGCCAGGCCAGCGATCGGGCCTACGCCCTCTCCTCGTTTTCCAGCCGGGATTCGGTCTTCATCCTGGAGTATCCAGGTTACGGGGAGCGATCCGGCTCTCCATCCATGAAAGCCCTCAACGCCGCGGCAAAGCAGGCCTATGAATTGCTCCGGTTGAGGTTCCCGAAGACGCCGGTCTGTGTCGTGGCGGAGTCGATCGGAAGCGGCCCCGCAACGGTGCTGGCGGCCAATCCGCATCCTCCCGACAAGATCGTGCTGATTGCGCCCTTCGACAAACTTTCCCGTGTCGCAGCCCGTCATTTTCCCTTCGTTCCGGCCGGCCTGTTGCTATGGGACAACTGGAATAACATAGACGCTCTCAAGGGGTACCGAGGGCCATTGGAAATTTTCGGGGCTCGTGACGATTCCATCATACCGATGTCGCACTCGAAGGCTCTGGCTGACAGCAAGCCGGGGTCGAGGTTCCACGTCATTGACGGAGGCCATAACGATTGGCCGGCGAAGGGTCGTGTCGTGATAAGGAATCCGTGATCCTCACCCTCCCCCAGCCCCCACTGCCGTTAAGTTAAGCGGTGATTCCGTGAATCATGTAGGGTGGGCCGTGCCCACCATCAGGATGCGGTTGTGGTGGGCAC